>JAEEGL013550580.1_pt1 | contig 12580 bp, 9 predicted proteins | sample 9134231 | NCBI WGS metagenome assembly JAEEGL01 (sample SAMN16246548, study PRJNA631951) | gut metagenome | biome: gut microbiome; feature: rumen; material: fiber-attached | host: Bos | place: Iran: Karaj | collected 2018-10
ATGCAGGAATCCCGCTTCAACCTCCTCATGCGCACCAAGCCCGAACTCGCCGAACACCTCTTCGCCCTGGCCCAGAAGGATATCGACGAACGTCTGGCTTACTACAACCAGCTCGTTGAGGTTCAGCGCCACGTGAACGCGTAATGGATTGATGTGAGACGTGTCACGACACGTCTCCACCTCGCCTTGCGCCGTGAAAACACGGCGCTACGGTTCGGAAACGCCCGCTATGGCTGCGCCATACGCGGGCGTTGCTGTATCTGGGGCGTGATTTGGCGCGTGTCACGACACGCGCCTACATCGCGCTGACGCGGGCTATGCGGCGTTGCCGCATACGCCCGCCGTGCCGCCCGCTATTCCGTTGGAATACGCGGGCGTTCTAACCGTGGACGTCCGTTTCATGTACACTCACGGTTATGCATACGGCTCGGCCTGTCGCCCTTGCACATCATGCGACCAGATGGTAAAATCGTTAAAGATGCGCATCCATTTGTGGAGAGGCATCAGAAAGAGAATAGGTAATATCATGCGTATATATCTTGATAATTGCTGTTATAATCGGCCATACGACGATCAGACACAGGTTCGTATTTCGCTTGAGACACAGGCAAAATTACACATACAACACATGATTATTGAGAATAGACTGGATCTGGCATCATCTTATGTTTTAATGGCAGAAAATTATGCCAATCCTCATGAAACACGAAAGAAAAGCATTCTTGAATTTATAGAAGAAAATTCTACAGTATTCGTAAGTGAGGCAAATTTTGATAAAATAGCAGAATTGGCACAACCAATAATCGAAACAGGAATCAAGCCTCCAGATGCATATCATATTGCCTGTGCAATCTTTGCTCATTGTGATTTCTTTATCACAACCGACAAACGCGTTTTAAAATATGTAACCGACGATATAAAAATATATAACCCGACAACATTTTTGTCAGAGATAGAGGATTAGCGACATGTACACGAACACGAATCAAATCATTGAGCGAGGAATGGCCTGCTTGCGCGAACATTTGGGAATAGTAGAAGCCGAAGTCTTTATTTCGACGATTCAACGCGAAAAATTCGACTATACCAAATGGCATCAGCAATTCGCAGATAATATCACCGAAGAAGGATTCAAAGAACTGTGTCAGAAAACAGCCAAGGAACACCCTTTTAACGGTAAAAAAACGACGATTATATAATTTTGCCATTTATGGTAAAGACTGAGGAATACACCACGCTTGGGAAGAGATGGTGAAACTTATGACGAGACTGTTGCAAAAATTCACAATGCACGTTGAACGGGCGTGACCAGATAAATTATTGAGGAGAATCGGATTGAGAGGGAGTGATGGGACAATGGTCAAACGATAATATTGCAGAGGCCACGCACGAATTGTCTGAAGCGGAAACTCGCAAACTGATTGATGAACAGTTGCGCAAAGTCGGTTGGGAAGCCGATTCTGCGCAACTGCGCTATTCACGCGGCACGCGCCCAGAAAAAGGCAGGAATCTGGCGATTGCCGAATGGCCGACAGATTCCAGCGTGTGTGAACATGGATATGTGGATTATGCATTGTTTATTGACACAAAGCTCGTGGCAACCATCGAAGCCAAGGCAAAGCATATCGATATCCCCTCTGTAATCGATTATCAGTGCAAGGACTATTCGCGCCATATCCGCGAGGAAGATGCTTCTTATGTGATTTCGCAATGGGGACAGAATCAGGTGCCATTTACGTTTGCGACGAATGGCCGGCCCTATTTGAAGCAGCTTGAGACGAAATCGGGAATATGGTTTCTCGATTTGCGGATGCCACATAATAAGCCGAAGCCGCTAAAAGGCTGGATAAGCCCGACCGGTATTCTGGAATTATTGGAAAGAGATATTGATGCTGGCAATCGTGCACTTGAGGAAATGCCTTACGATTTGTTGCGAGACCGTGACGGCCTGAATCTTCGTGCCTATCAGATTAAAGCGATTCAGGCGGCTGAAGCAGCCGTGATTCGTGGTCAAGAGAATATCCTTTTGGCCATGGCGACCGGAACTGGCAAAACGCGTACAATCCTTGGGCTAGTTTATCGGTTTCTAAAATCGGGACGGTTCCGGCGCATTCTGTTTCTGGTTGACCGTACATCCCTCGGCGACCAGGCAATGGATGTCTTTAAAGATGTCAAACTCGAAGATTTAATGACGCTTGATAATATTTATAACATTAACGGACTGAGCGATGGCAGTATTGACAGCGAAACGCGTGTGCAGGTCGCGACTGTACAAAGTATGGTCAAGCGAATTTTATACAATGAAAATGATACAATTCCATCTGTCACAGATTTTGATCTATTAATTATTGATGAAGCGCATCGCGGCTATATTCTCGACAAGGAAATGGGCGAAGATGAGTTATTATATCGAGATCAGCTCGATTATCTGAGTAAATATAGAAATGTAATTGAATACTTTGATGCAGTTCGCATCGCACTCACGGCCACACCAGCATTGCAAACGACGCAGATCTTTGGCCAACCGGTGTTTAAATATACCTATCGCGAGGCCGTCATTGATGGCTATCTGGTTGATCACGATTTACCGCACAATATTCATACAAAACTTCGCGACGAAGGTATTCATTATACAAAAGGTGACACCATCGCTCGCTATGATCCAGTCACCAAAGAAATTATAAATAGTGAATTGCTGGAAGATGAACTGGATTTTGATATCGAGGGATTTAACCGCAAAATCATTGCCGAGTCATTTAACCGCGCTGTTCTAGAAGAAATCGCCCGCGAACTCGATCCACAGAATCCACGCGAACACGGAAAAACATTGATCTTTGCTGTAGATGATGAACATGCCGACCAAATCGTGCGCATTCTGCACGATATCTATGCAGAACAAGGTCTGGACAACGATGCCATTGCAAAGATCACCGGCAGCGTTGGTGGCGGCAATCCTAAAAAAGTAAAAGAAGCCATCAAATCCTTCAAAAATGAATTGTATCCCAGCATCGTCGTGACCGTAGATTTGCTCACAACAGGAATAGATGTGCCGGAGATCACAACGCTCGTCTTTATGCGACGCGTAAAATCCCGTATTCTATTTGAACAGATGATGGGTCGCGCTACACGGCTTTGTCCCGAAATTCATAAAACACATTTTGAAATTTATGATCCTGTGGGTGTGTATGAATCGTTGGCCGATGTGAATACAATGAAACCTGTCGTTGCCAATCCATCCGCCAGTTTTGGGCAGCTTATGGATGGATTAAAAGTCATGGACGACGGGGCGCAGATTGCGAATCAGGTGGATCAAATGGTCGCTAAACTACAGCGAAAAAAACGCAATATGACAGATGCTACACTTGAGCATTTTATCAGCATGACCGGTGGCCTCGATCCCACGCAGTTGATAGACGAAATACAGCAATTAAGCGCGGTAGATGCCAAAGACAAATTACTTTCACTTGAAGATTTATTTGTCTTTTTGGATGATCACAAACCCGGTAAAGGCAGGTCGGTCGTGATCTCAGATGCCGAAGATGAAGTCATTTCGCATACACGCGGTTATGGAGACAGCCAAACGCTTGAGGATTACCTGGACGATTTTGCCGATTTCGTTAAATCGAATATGAATGAAATTGCGGCTTTAAATATCGTCTGCACTCGCCCCAAAGATTTAACGCGCGAAAGCCTGAAAAATCTGCGTCTGACGCTCGATCGTGAAGGATTTACCGCACAAAAACTCAATACCGCGATTTCAAAAATGACCAACGTGGAAATCACTGCCGATATCATCAGCCTGATTCGCCGGTATGCAATTGGCTCGGCTCTCGTAAGTCACGAAATCCGAATCCAAAGCGCAGTCGATAAACTCAGGAAAGCGCACCAATTCAGCACCCCGGAATTGACATGGATCGCACGCATGGAAAAATATCTTCTCGAAGAATCAGTATTGAATATCGATGTCTTTGATGAAGATGGGCGATTCAAGGAACAGGGCGGCTTTGCAAGACTCAATCAAATCTTTAAAAATCAATTGGAAAGCGTCGTACAGGAATTGAATGAATATTTGTATGACGACGGAGGAAAAATCGCATGACCACTCAGGAAATTGTCTCAAAGCTCTGGAATCTCTGCAATGTCCTTCGCGATGATGGCATTACCTATCATCAGTATGTGACGGAATTGACTTATATACTTTTTTTGAAAATGGCGAATGAAACCGGCACGGAGAAACAGATTCCAGAGAAATATCGATGGAATGTATTAATTTCCAAAAGTGGGATTGAGCTGAAAAGTTATTATAAAGATTTGCTCGATCATCTGGGTGAAAACTGCACGGGACGCATTCGCGAAATCTATCAGGGCGCTTCGACGAATATCGATGAACCCAAAAACCTCGAAAAAATCATCAAAACCATCGACGGTCTGGACTGGTTTTCGGCGCAGGAAGAAGGTCTTGGCGATTTGTACGAAGGTCTGCTCGAAAAGAACGCCAACGAAAAGAAATCGGGGGCCGGCCAGTATTTTACGCCTCGCGTGTTGATCGACGTCATGACGCGTCTCGTGAAGCCGCAGCCCGGCGAGCGTTGTAACGATCCCGCGTGCGGCACATTTGGCTTTATGATTGCCGCCCATCAATATGTCAAAGACCAGACGGACGATTTCTTTAATCTCGATGCAGAAACCGCCGACTTCGAACGCAATGATGCATTTACCGGCTGTGAACTCGTACACGACACGCACCGACTCGCTCTCATGAACGCCATGCTTCACGGCATCAATGGCGAAATTCTACTCGCCGATACCTTATCCACGCAAGGCGAGCGGTTGAAAGACTATGATCTCGTCCTGACCAATCCGCCGTTTGGCACGAAGAAGGGCGGCGAACGCGCTTCACGCAATGACTTCACCTTCCCGACCAGCAACAAACAGCTGAACTTTTTACAGCACATCTATCGCAGTCTAAAAGCCAACGGCAAGGCACGCGCCGCCGTGGTGCTGCCCGATAACGTGCTCTTTGCCGACGGCGATGGCGAGCGCATTCGCGTGGACTTGATGGACAAATGCAATCTGCATACGGTTTTGAGGCTGCCGACCGGCATCTTTTACGCGCAGGGCGTCAAAACGAATGTATTATTCTTCACGCGTGGCAAGACCGACAAGAATAATACAAAGGAAGTCTGGTTCTTCGATTTGCGCACGAATATGCCTTCTTTTGGCAAAACGAATCCACTCAAACGCGAACATTTTGCGAACTTTGAAAAGGCGTATGAAGCCAGTGACCGCCATAAAATCAAGGATGAACGCTGGAACGTATTTACCCGGGCGCAGATCGCCGAGAAAGGCAATAGCCTCGATCTTGGCCTGATTCGCGATGATTCCATCGTCGATTATGAGGATTTGCCCGATCCAATTGAGAGCGGCGAGGATGCGATTGCACAACTGGAGGAAGCCGTGGATTTGTTACAGAGTGTGGTGAATGAACTCAAATCGTTGAGGTAATGTGTGGGGGCAAGCCCCCTACGGCGCTATTTGTGGTAGAGACGTGCAGACCGCCCGTCTCTACCACAAATACGCGCCTACCCCCGCGCCGCTATCGCTTACGCGATACGCGCCGCATGACATAAGGCAAATAATGTTACAAAGCATAAAATAAGGAGCAAACAAATGACAAATGAACAAGCATGGAATTATGCCGTTGGATTAATCAAAGTCGACGGATTGGAACCGACAAAAGAGTTTAAAGAGTATATTGAGAAGGAGAAAAAAGGTGAGGTCTCCATGGAAGATATTAAGAATTATCTGGATAAAAAGTATAAAGTGAAGGAGAATAATTGTTCATCATGATGCATGATGATAATAGCATATTGATATATGGAGAATGGTTGTTTAAACGCCCGTAGGAGTTCAATATGACAGAGCCCCACCGTGCCAGCGGTCGAATGACCGTAAAAAGCCATGAGGTAGAATACCGAAAAAAGCCCGTAGGGCTTTCATATCAATAGCCCCCGGTTGGCGCAACGCGCCTACCGGGGGGATCAAGTGATTTCAATGTGATACGAACCCCGTAGGGGTTCAATACGGAGCCCGCTAATGCCAAATACATACGCACAGATATATATGCATTTCATTTTTGCTGTTTCCAATCGCGATTGTGTGATTATGGACAGCTGGAAAGATGAACTGTATAAATATATCACGGGAATCGTTGAAAATCGTCGCCAACATCTTATGGCAATTGGTGGCCATTATGATCATGTACACATGCTTGTTAGTCTATCTCCAACTATGTCATGTTCGGATTTGATGGCAGAGGTCAAACGGTCTTCGTCAAAATGGATTAATGATAAGCGTTTTGTATTGGGACGATTTTCATGGCAGGAAGGCTTTGGTGCATTCTCGTATTCACAGTCGCAAATTCAAAACGTAATTCAGTATATTCAGAATCAGGAAGATCACCATAGAGTAAAAACATTTCGAGAGGAATACATATTGTTTTTAAAACAATTTCATGTTGATTATGATGAAAAATACATTTTCAAAGAGATTGATGATTGAACCCCTACGGGGTTCTGATTTGCTTTATACGATTTTCCCCCGGTAGTCGCCTTCGGCGCCAACCGGGGGCTATTGATATTGAACCCCTAACGGGGTTCAACCAAATTCACGAATAAAGAGCCACCCCCCATGCCACGCACACGCGAAACCACCACCGCATCGAATCCCCCAAAAAATCCTCACCATGCCCGCGGTCGAATGACCGTAAAAAGCCATACGGTAAAATACCGAATAAAGCCCGTAGGGCTTTAATGTTTGTAGCCCCCGGTTGGCGCAGCCTACCGGGGGATCGAGAGAAGCCAAAAAACATACGAACCCCGTAGGGGTTCAATAGAACAGAGCCACACCATGCCACGCACCAAGAAAACCACCACCCCATCGAATACCCCAAAAAACATCCCCACCGTGCCCGAAGCAGCCTAATGACCGTAAAAAGCCATGAGGTTGAATACCAATAAAAGCCCGTAGGGCTTTAATATCAATAGCCCCCGGTTGGCGCAGCCTACCGGGGGATCGAGAGAAGCCAAAAAACATACGAACCCCGTAGGGGTTCAATAGAACAGAGCCACACCATGCCACGCACCACGAAAAAAACAATCGCCCCAATCGAAAAACACACCATCCCCACCGTACCAGCAGCGGAACAGCCGTATAAAGTGCCCGAGAATTGGCGGTGGGTACGGTTGGGAGATATTACGCAAATTATTGGAGGTGGTACTCCAGCTTCTGGAGTTGCTGAATATTATGAAAATGGTGATATTCCATGGATTAGTCCTGCCGATTTATCACAATATAACAATATTTATATTTCACACGGAACAAAGAATATTACTCAACTAGGGCTCGCAAAGTCATCTGCAAAATTACTGCCCACAGATACTGTTTGTTTATCCTCAAGAGCACCAATTGGGTATGTTGTTATAGCTGCAAACCCATTATCGACGAACCAAGGATTTAAAAGTTTTTTGCCAGCCGAAATTTATAATTCTAGGTATCTATATTGGTATTTAAAAGGAAACAAAGAATTATTAGAGAGCCGTGCTAGTGGTACAACATTTTTAGAATTATCAGCAAGTAAAGCTGCAACAATAGAATTCCCCCTCCCGCCGCTCGCCGAGCAACAGCGCATCGTCGACCGCATCGAGCGCCTGTTTGCGAAGCTCGACGAAGCCCGCGAAAAAGCCAAGGCCGTCGTCGATGGCTTCGAAAACCGCAAAGCCGCCATCCTGCACAAGGCGTTTACCGGGGAGTTGACAAAACGGTGGAGGGAGGAACAGGGGATTGGGATGGAGGGGTGGAAAACAGTAGCTTTAGAAGATGTGTGTTACAGTATATTTGATGGCGATCACATGCCACCGCCGAAATCAGAACAGGGTATACCATTTTTAGTAATTTCAAATGTTAATGATGGTTATTTATCTTATGATAATTCCAGGTTTGTGCCATTGGAGTATTATGAATCCTTATCTGATACCAGAAAGCCCAAAATAGGAGATTTACTTTACACATTGGTTGGTTCTTATGGCATTCCTGTTGTCGTTGACAATAACCGTCCATTCTGCTTTCAAAGACACATGGCATTGCTAAAACCTCGCAATATTGATACATATTTTCTTTGGTATCAGATGCAAACAAATGAAACATATGATCAAGCAACAAACATTGCGACAGGAACAGCACAGTTAACCGTTCCAATAAAAGGCTTAAGAAAAATGAAAATTTTATCCCCAATCCACAATGAACAACTTGAAATTGTCCATATTCTTGATGAAATTCTACTGAAGCTACGTCAATCCCGTGACCTTGCCGAATCAGTGATAGCCCAAATCGACATGATGAAAAAAGCCATACTCGCCCGCGCATTTCGCGGGGAGCTGGGCACGAATGTGCCAGGAGAAGCGGCGTGCGAGGGGTGAGAGGGGGCTGTTGCTGACAAGCTGGGACGACAGAGTGAGGCGGGGGCGACTAGGGCGGCTGGACTGAGCATGGACGAGCGAAGCGAGTTGAACGGGGGAAGGGGATGTGGTATAATGGTGGGCCTTGGGTGGTCAGGTGCCACCTGCAATGCTTTCGCGCACAAGATGCCGCACGGAGGTGGAGGATGGAGAGTTCTGACATCGTTTTAAAACCAAGATTGACTGGAAAACGGTTTGAGAAGCATGATATACCTCTAGCTGTGCTAAAGGATCTTGCATCCTTTGAGGGGATTATCCGAAAAGCCGCGAGAAATGCGTTTTTTCGTGAAAACAAAGGCAAATCCCGTGTCCCAACAGGCTTTTTGAAAGGGTTTTCTCTGAATATTGCAGGTGTAAAGGAAGGAAGTGCCATACCTGAGATTCGAATTGAATACAATGATCCAGAATTGTTTAAGGATAAAACGCTCTCCCATAAGTATCTTAAAATCGGAATTAATGATCTTTATGATTTAATGGAAAAGGCTGGCAATTCTGACGAGGAGATAACAGGTATTTCAAGGGAGGATGCCTCTGAATTGGCTAGAATTGGAAAAAGTCTACGTGAAGACGAACAGATTGAATTTGAGAGAAATGGTAAGATAATCCCTTTCAACACCAGGACACGTCTTGCTTTTTTGAAAGCAAGTAAGGATGATAGCATCAGTGAAACTAAGCATTTTATTGGGCTTGTCATTGAAGGGGATACAGAAAAATGTACATTCACGCTTCGACTGATTTCAGGTAAAAGTATAACCGCTAAGCTACCAAATGGGGATGACTATTACTCTGTCATGGATTCTCTGACCTCCTCCAGAACAAAATCACCACGTAAAATTGTGATGGATTGCGTCGTTAAAAGCGACAGACAGGGCAATGTGTTAGAGGTTGAGTCGATTGAACAAATAACCCTATTGGATGCCAGGGATGTTCCATCACGGCTTTTGGAGTTTTCATACCTAAAAGATGGTTGGCTTGAGGGATGTGGTGATTCTTTCAATGAAGCAAATTTGACGCTGTTGGGGGATATGTTTAGTAACCACTATCCGCCTGAATGGAAGTTGCCATATACATATCCAGATGAAAACAAGAATATTGTTTGGGAATGGGAAAACGACGAACATTCAGTCTCTCTGCATGTTTCGACAGAAAGTTTTGCGGGGGAATGGTTTGATTACAACCTAAAAACGGATGATATCTCCGAATTACATTTTTCTGATCTTCGCACAAAAGAAACCTGGAACGAGATCATTGCCTCCCTAAAGAAGCTGGGGGTAGCGCAATGATAACTGGATTTCTTTTTCGACAGATTCATCCTCATTTTTTTCAGGATGGTCGTGTAATTAGTACTGCTTTCAAACCGACACCGAAAGACGAGCGTCATTTGTCTACCTATAACGGGGAAAAGTTTGACGCTGAAAGTGCCTATAATCACTTCATTCAGAATCCCAAATGTGAATCTATTGGCGTATTACATACAACAAGGAGTATTTGCGCGGAGATGGATTTAGATGTGATTGACGACAACGTTCCTTTTGATGGGCATTCTTCGATTGTTTTCGATGCCAAATTGACTAATGGTCAAATTGAAAAGACTGCGAAAAAATTGACCAGACTTGCATGGGACTGCGGCTGGGATTATTATGCTGGTTCAGATATGGAGTAAAGCCATATCTGCCTCAAACGTTTTGACATAAAACGTGACCTCAAATATGTATTCATAGTACAGTAAACCCAAGATTTGCATTTCCTCTGTCCATGGTAAGCGCATAATTAACCCACGGCTACCATTGCATCGTTCCCTGTCGCATACTCCTTGAAAAACTATGTCAAGATTGACATAGTTTTTCAAGTTTTTCATAGTCACTTGAGTTTTTGGAGGGATAGAGGGCTACGAGTGAGCGTGGCCATGCGTTTAAGTTTCCGTAAGTTTCACGCAGGGCAATTTCGGCGGCATTCGGCGCGACCGCGTTTTCTGAATTCGGCTTGACTACAGGGATTTGTGAGGCAACGAGGTCATGGCGTTTAAGTTTCCGTAAGTTTCACGCTAGGCGATTTCGGAGGCATTTGTCGGAATCGTGTTTGCTGAAATTGGCTTGATTGCTGGGGCAGCAAGATGCTTTGTTGTTCTCAGCCACGCCCGGCGTATGCGCGCAGACTGGTAGAGACGGGCGGTCCGCACGTCTCTACCCAGTCGAGCACATAGCCGGGCGCAAAAGGGCGTATCGGTGACGATGGTAGAGACGCGCGGTCTGCACGTCTCTACCATCGACGCCGATAGCCCGACAGCGAGCCGTATGGAGCGCAGCGGAATAGGCGAAGCAGCCTCCCCAAATCCCTCCTGACCAGGAACGCCGACAAGATCGGTGCCGACCTCGTCGATCGCCTCGTGAACGGCGAACAGAAGACGGATGCTGACTTTGGCCGCGTCCGCGCTGACATCGCTGCACTCAAGGCCAAACTGGCCGACATCAAGTCCGCCGACGACGCCAAACGCCTCGTCTCCGTAGCTGACGCCCTCCTCAAACGTTCGCAGTGGATCATGGGCCGCGACGGCTGGGCATACGACAGGAGTGATTATTGGCAAGGCCCCGAAAGCCAAATTTGAAGACTTCGCCCTCCAGGAAAGCGCGGCTATCGGCTCCCCTTCCCTCGCCAATCTGGAGAGGGAGGGGGGGACAGCTGCAAAAGCGGCTGGGGAGTAGGTGAGGTCAATACGCGGGAGTTTGCTTATTTTGGGCTCGCTTTGGGGCGAGACACGCCCCTACAGCTCGCTTGACGCCCGCTATTCCGTTGGAATACGCGGGCGGTTTGCGGTATAATGACCAACAAAATCCCCTCATTTGGGGATAATGGAGATAACCATGACTTACACAATGCTTGAAGAAAAATTGAAATCCATGCCAAAATAATCAAAGTGTGAGAAGCATCATGGCACAGAAAGAAGAGAATAAATACATACAAGGACTTGATGAATACATCCGTCAGGGTGAACCGCAAGAACAAGAAAGGTGCAGAGCGTGGCAGACAGCCATCGGACTGCAGGAGGTTGATGGACTAAAGACATCGCCCTATCTGTTGGAAACTGCCCGTAGGCATATTGAAGGTGACATCACCATCAGCGAAGCCAAGCAACTTATTGACAGTTACTATAAGTCATTGGCGGGGCGCAAAGAGATAGAAGAGGAACGAACAGAAGAAGCCGATAAGGTATCTACACGCATCACCGAACTGCTGCAAGAACAGACGTTCAACTTTTCACCAGCACAGCTTACCTCTATCCATCGCCGTCTGTTTGAGGGGATCTACAAGTTTGCCGGACGCATACGTGACTACAACATCACCAAGCAGGAATGGGTGTTACGAGGTGCAACTGTCTATTATGCCAGCGCTGATACTATCCGTGAGACTCTTGAGTATGACATGGGACAGGAGCGTAACTACAGCTATGAGGGCAAGAGTATCGATGAAGCCATCAGTCATCTGACTCGCTTCTGTGCTAACCTCTGGCAGATTCACGCTTTTGGCGAGGGAAACACCCGTAGCACCGCAGTCTTTATGATTAAGTATTTGAAGACATTGGGCTTCAAAGTGACCAATGACCAGTTTTCAAATAACTCGTGGTACTTCCGTAATGCACTTGTACGAGCAAACTATAGTAACCTTCAGGAAGGTATAACAGAAACTACGTTGTTCCTGGAGCGGTTCTTCCGCAATATGCTACTTGGCGAAACGACACCACTACGCAACAGAGAGATGCACTTGGACTGGAAGCCTGAAACTGAAGACCAAAGTACAATTGACAGACTCAAAAGTGCAAATTTAGGCTTCCAAAGTGCAAATTCCGCATTGTTGCTCCCTTCAAAGTGCAAAAATTGCACTTTGGAAGAGATTGCCGTGCTGCGTGTCATCCAGCAAGAGCCTTCTGCCACCCAGAAACACATCGCCGCAGAAATAGGCAAATCAGAGCGGACAGTCAAGTCAATCACCGTTCGGCTAAGCGAACAGGGGATCTTGGTACGCAAGAACGGCAAGCGCAACGGATATTGGGAAATCGTCAAGGAATG
>JAEEGL013739309.1_pt1 | contig 12580 bp, 11 predicted proteins | sample 9134231 | NCBI WGS metagenome assembly JAEEGL01 (sample SAMN16246548, study PRJNA631951) | gut metagenome | biome: gut microbiome; feature: rumen; material: fiber-attached | host: Bos | place: Iran: Karaj | collected 2018-10
ACACCGCCGTCCATTTCGCCGCCTCGCGGATGCCCACCTCGTGGTCCTTCTTGTGGAATACACCCAAGTCGAGCGACAACATCAACACTATAAACAATATAAAGACAATGAAAAACAAATATCTACCAATCATTTCTTTTACTACTTTTAAAGTGCAAAGATACACTTTTTTTGAATTCTCCCCAAAAATATTCTCACCCACCAAATATCCTTAGTAAAGTTTAAAGTTTAAGGTTTAAAGTTTAAAGATTATTTCTCGCATAAAATCAAACAACTAACACAATCCATTATTGCAACTTATTTAAACGTTGCTTAATTTAAACAACCTCCAAACACAATCATTTGTCCCTATTCACTCCCCCTTCACTCCCCTCTCACTCCCCGTTCACTCCCCGTTCATTCCCCCTCTAAGTTAGAGGGGGTGCCCTTTAGGGCGGGGGCGTATGTCCCTTTCCGCTTAAAATCGTCTGTTTAATACAATCACATTGACAATTTACTCGTTTACCAGTTTACCAGTTCGATCCCTGCTCGATTCCATCGAGCAATTCGTGTCATTCGTGCGAGATTCATCGAGCCGTAAAAAATTTTCGGATAATTAATGTCAATTCGTGTCATTCGTGCGAGATTTATCGAGCCATAAATAATTTTCGGATAATTAATGGCAATTCGTGTTCAATAAAAACGTGCTCGATTCCATCGAGCCATTCGTGTCAATTCGAACAATTCGTGTTCAAAAAAATCCGTTCCATCCGCTCAATCCGTGTTCAATAAAATAATTTTCGGATAATTAATGGCAATTCGTGTTCAATAAATTCGTGCTCGATTCCATCGAGCCATTCGTGTAATTCGTGTCATTCGTGTTCAAAAAAGCAATCCGTGTTATCCGAGCAATCCGTGTTCAAAAATAATTTATGGATAATTTTCGGATAATTAATGTCAATTCGTGTTCAATAAATTCGTGCTCGATTCCATCGAGCAATTCGTGTCATTCGTGTTCAAAAACTCTTTAACCACATCCTCCCTCAAACAGGTACCGCTCCTCAGGACACAGCAAATCCCAGTCTTCAAGTGCCTCGAGTGGAGTATAACCCTTCCGTCGCGCCACCTTGTAGTCCTCTACCATATCGTAGCGGTCAGCGATAAGCATCGCCATCCGGTCCTGGTGAAGATATTTGTTTTTCCGTCTGCAGCGTTTCATAGTTTTCAAAAAATTATCGTTGTGTCTCCATCCCAAGCGGTGTCTATCTGCAAGCCACCACCGTTCGGCAGCTTTTTCCACTCCCAATCCTGTTCGTCGTATGATGCAGCACCCGAGGTGTCTTGCGGTACGGAATCGTTGTCTTTGCCGCAGGAGAGGAAAAGAAGTAATAATGTAAAGGGTAATATGAGTTTTTTGCGGATCATTGATTATGAATTAAAATGCAGCTTTTCTAATTGCTCCAAGATTTCTTTCTCCAATTCATGCCCTTCAGCAAACATTTTCTCCAGATTTCTCTTGTGCTCACTCATTCTTTTATTGAACTCTTCTTCGGTGATGTCAACATACTCAATCTTGATGTCGAAATATTGACCGGCACTTAGGGAGTATTTCTTGTTTTTAATCTCATCGAAGGTCACCTTCTTTGAGAAATCATCCACATCTTCTTTGCCTTTAAATGTGCTGACTATCTTTTCTATCTCAAAGTCACGAAGAACGGTTTTCTGGTTTTTGTCTATCTTGATTTTTTCGCCGAGTTTGGATGCATCAATCAATATTGCATCGCTGCTTGTATTGGCTTTGTCGATAAACAAAACACTAACGTTTGTGCCTGTATTGGCAAAGATATTCGACGGCATACTGACAACTCCGCGGAGCCATCCATTGTCAACAATTCGTTGCTTGATCTTCTTGGCAATACCAGAACTGGCCGTAAGAAAACCAGTAGGTACCACCACAGCGGCTTTTCCTTTCTTTTTTAAGATGTAAAGAATATGCTGCAGGAAGCATAAGTAAATGGCCATACCATCCTTTTCCTTCACATCCGCATTAGGTATTCCCGCAAAATATCTTTCAGTATTCAGAAATGCTTTGTGTGTAACCGTCTCGCTGAAGTCAACATTGAATGGCGGATTGCTCACTACATAGTCAAACTGTTCTTTCATCTCTCCATCCTTGTCGTGCCCCCATTCAATCAGAGAATCACCCTGTACTACATTTGGCAACGAGTGGACAAGGTTATTGAGGATAAGATTCAGACGAAGCATCGTTGTGGATTTCTGGCTTCGGTCTTGCGAATAGATGGTACAGTAGTGCTCGCCTATCTGGTGCGCAAGAGCCATTAATAAGGTGCCTGTACCAGCTGCAGGGTCACAACAAGTCACACTTTTCAGGTTCTCGTTTTTATCAACGAGCAGCTGTGCCATAATGGTGGCCACTGCGTGTGGCGTATAGTATTCGGCATATTTGCCACCACCGTTCTTGTTGTAGTCCTTGATAAGGTACTCGAACACGGTGGCGAAGAAATCATATTTCTGCCCAAAAACTTCCTCAAAGTTGAAGGTGATAAGTTTGTTGACCAGTGCTTTTGCAAAATCGTCGCGTTTGTCGACGTCGTTTACATTGGTGGTGATTTCATCAAACAAAGCCACGCTGCTTTTACCGGAAGTCTTCACACTAAAACGGTCTGCATTCAATTGGCCAAGCGACACCATCGTATCGTCGAAAGTCTTTGCGAAATCGGGCTCCCCCTGACGGTTATATATTGATGCCAAAAGATGTTCTGGTTTCATGCGCGGAGCCTCGGGGACAAAATCCTGCAAATCCTCGCGCTCATCGTTGGTCATTGCCAGGAGTGCGTCCTCCCAATGTTCAGCGGCATTAAGCCGCTGTTTGTAATCGGTATTGGCGTGTTTGATTTCGTAGCCAAACTTGTCGTTGAGGTATTTATACAGAAACACCTGCACAATGATTTTATACTCGCTGCTATCGCCCGCCAAACCGAAATTGGAACAGGTGGCGCGAAGGTCGTCAATCAAGGCCTCGGTTTTCTCAATAATCTCTTTCTGTTGCATTATTTCTTCCTCCTCCTAAGTTGTTTTTCCAAAGTGTTTTTGCGTGCTTCCATCTGCATCTTTTCTGGAAACCCCATATAGCTGGTAACACCGTTAAAATAGGTATGGTTGATAGAGTCGAGTTCATCCTGCATCTCGTCATATCGCTGCTTATCGTTTCGTCGGTTACTTTTCCAAGTATAAAGCAGCGAGATGATGGATACCACCAACGCTACAATGGCAATTATTGTACTATATTCGTTCAACATAATGATAGTGTTTTATTCTACTGTTACTTGTCCATTCATCAGCATTGGAAGAAGATAGTCGCGGAGATGTACGAGTCTTTGTGTCTCATATCTTTTTTTTGAGACCTGCTTAAAGATTCTTTCTGCTATTACTTTATAGTCATTTGCTTGTTGTAAAGATGGGATAATAATAAGAGAATCTTTCAAAAAACCATAATGTCTAGCATATCCCTTGCTAATTTTTATATTTTTTACCGTAAAATATAAATATTCAATTGATACGTTTTCAATCTTGGATAACATAATTTGTGTACCATCAGCACCTCTAACAAACGGAAAGTTAACATATTTAACAGCGCAAGAATGATCTCCAAAAACCACTGCTGGGTATTGGGTCAGAACCGCATCAGCCCTATTTGTAAACCCTGCAAAATACACATCTGTTGTCTGATCTATAATTGGATATTTGCCATACATATCATATTCCTCAGTTTGAAGACGGGGCGTTGAAGTGACTTTATCCAACAAATTACCAATAATATCCACATCCCATCCTACCGGGATTTCTCTCTTTAGCTTTTCATTATACACCATTTTCCCGCCGGAGGATTTGTATGGTTTGCCGTTTCCATCGGGGAAGTTGAACTGAACAAACCAATAGTCGTAAAGTCGTTTTGCCATTGCCTCCAACTCGGCATTAATACGGGTATTGTGGATGATTTTTCTTTGAATACAGGAAATAATATGACCGACTTTTCTCTCATCATCCTCACAATGCCCTAATACAGGGTACTCCATTATTTTATCCTTATCCCCTCTTGGCATTTTTGTTCCTTTTTTGCCAAGCATTGCGTTCTCAAAGAACGTATCTTGTAATGATAATGCATAAATGTATTCTGCATTGTGTTTTCCTTTAGCTCTAATCACAAGTACGTCTTTGGAACAACCTCCTTCGATATCAGCCATCCAAACTTTCTTTAGATATGGCCTAATATTGGCAACAAGAACATCTTCCGGCAAAAAATGTGTCAAACTACATGGTTGAGGTGGTAGATTTGAAGCATCCGTTTTACCTTCCTTATTTTGCAAAAGACTATCTGTAGTAACGTATTGTTTTAACTCAATAGAATCACTACTAACTGAGGCATCAACATAATATGCTATATCCTTTAATACCATTTACCTAATCACATTAAATTCACGTAAATATTCTCCCGCAATCAACCCTGCCACAAAACGGCGGTCATCGGGTTTCGCTTTTACATCTATATCGCGGAGGGCTTGAGCCACTGCGGCGATAACTTGCACGTTGAAGTCTGGCTCGTTGAAAACTAATTCCCGTCGGTTACATACAAGCACATCGATGGCCCGCTTGATATAGTTCAAAGCCTCACACTGTTGCACTTCCTTTTCTGAGAGCACCGTTGCACCTGTCTCCTTCTCACGCTGACGGATACGTTTATGGGCGCGAACATACTTGTTATCGCCGTGATATTTTGCCTGCAAGTTGGCGTTCTCGCGGTTGATGCGACGAATGCGCTCCATACACATTTCCATAAAGCCTAACTCCTCTTTAGCATCGGCCATACTGCCTACTTCGAATTTGTGTTTGGCAAAATGCTCTTGAATGAGTTTCGTAAGCGAGATATATTCTTCGTCTTCCTGGTCGATGCAGTCGGTCATTTCGCGGCTCAGCTGCTGGCGTTTCTGCTTCAACTCATCTTTGATATCGCTGCCTATCTCCAATTCGTTCTCGCCTCGTTTGCGGAATTTGAAGTCGATGGTGGACAATGCTTCATTGATCATGCCGCTTACCTCAGCCTCATGCGAGAAAACATTCTTGAGATTCACGTTGTCGATACGGGCATTGATGACCTTGAGTAGGTTGGTGATGTCGCCTGGTTGCATACGCTTTACCTGTTCCTTGAGTTCGTCAGAACCGAACGTGCGCACCTCGTTCCATACGGCTTTCGCATCCTCGAGTTTCTTGCGAATCTGTATCAATTTATCGCGGTCTTCAATCTCCTCCATCTCTTGAGCAAACACCTCGGCGTTGCTGGCGGTGTAGTCGAACAGCACCTCCTGTACTTCCTGCATCTTCTCGCGCACTTCCTTCTCGCTTACCAAAACAGTGTTTACAGAATACATTGGTTCGTCTTCTGATACATTGAACTGGCTCAACTCGCGAGCGTACGCATCGTTGATATCGTTGAAGTTTTGCTGTATGTCGGCGAAGTCAACCACATAGCCGTACTGCATCTTCTTGTAGGGGCGATTCACACGGGTAAGTGCTTGGAGGAGGTTGTGGTCTTTCAATTTGCGCCCGAGATACAACCGTTTCAACCTATGGGTATCGAAGCCCGTCAGAAGCATATTGTTGACGATAAGAATATCGGGAGAATTGTGCTTCTTAAAGTTGGTGATAATTTTTTTGCGAGTTTCCTTGTCGTACTCGTCGTGCAGAATCAGTTCGGCGGTCAATCCACAATTGGTGCGTTCCTTGAACTGACGGAACATCTCTCGCGCCTGTGGGTTGGTTTCGCAAACAATCATACCGGCCAGTGTTTTGTCACCCTGCTGTATGCGCCATAGTTTAAAATCGTCAATGATGTAGTCGAGCAAAGCAGCAACATACCGTTCGTTTTCAAGTATCTTCTCACGTTTCACATCCTCCTTTTTCACCTTCACCACCTCTTCCAGGTGATTCCATACTTCCTGCAAACGCAAACGGTAGGAAGTTTCAATATCCTCTCGGAGAATCTTCTTGGTAAAACCGTCCTCGATACTTCGATTGTAATAGTAGGTGCTGATATACTCGCCGAAAACATCGCGACTCTTGCGCTCCTCACCAATTAGCGGTGTGCCTGTAAGGGCAATACGGATAGCTTTTGGGTCGCTCTCGAACAAACGGGCAAGGAAAGAGCCTTTGGGATTATAGTCGCGGTGTGCCTCGTCGAGGAAATAGATGCGCTGGATATTCACCGCATACTGCTGCACATTGACTTTTCCATCGCTATCTTTCAGTTTCTGAATATTCACCACTATCACTTCCGACTTACCCTCGTTGCCTTCATTGGCTGTGGTCGACCTGAAAGTCTGCATCAATTCGTCGCGTGTCTCAACATTGATTACCTTCAACCCACGGTTGGCGAACTCACTGGTGGCTTGTTCCATAAGGTCGATACGGTCGACGAAGAAATAGAACTTGGGTACAATGTGCTTTCGGCTGTAGTAGTCGGAAAGTACACGTGTGGCGAAATAGCTGAGGGCTGTCTTTCCAGAGCCTTGAGTATGCCAGATGATGCCACTTTGTACTCCTTCGGATAAACGGTCGCGGATTGCCTGCGTGCCAAAGAGCTGAGGATAGCGCATCACGTGTTTCTCGAGTACACGTTTCTGGGTGTCCTCGTCGATATAATCAAGATAGACGAAGCCGAAACGCAATAGATAAAGAAGACGCTCGCGTGAGCATAGCGAGGTGAGGATGCTGTTTGTGGGTGTGGATGTGAGTTTGTTGGTGGCATACTCCGGCGAGGCTTTGATGACAGAGTAATTGGTGTCTCTCAATATATAATCCTCGACATCGGTTTTAAGAGCGGCGTAGGGGAAGTTCTGCAGAAAATCGTCCGACTCCTCACGAAATACATTAAACACCATTTTTTTCTCGGCCCTACAGCCGTAGAATGCCCCTTGGAGAGGTACTGGTGTTGTGAAATCGTAAGGCTTGTTGTCGCTGAAAATCATCAGCTGGGTAAGGTTGAGAAAACGGCGAAACTTAGTATTGGGTATACGGGTGTCATTCATCCGGTGATATTCTTCGAGCATACCACCACGATTGTTTGGTTTTTTTACCTCAATGAACACCAACGGAAGACCATTGATGATTAATGTGATATCGGGACGAAAACTATCGCCACCATTCTCGCAAGGCATTTCTGTAACACATTCCCAGGTGTTGTTTGCCGGTGTGTCGTAGTCGATTACGGTGTATATCTTATTGCTAAGAACCTTTTCGTAGAACTCACGACCAAGATCCTCGTTATTGAGCATAACTTGGATTTTGCCGATAAACAACTCTATTTCACTATCGGTAATCCCCGTGTTGAACTCCCGCAGTTTTTGTCCAAAGGTGACAGTGTCAATATTTGTATTGGTATCAAGATGCAAAGAATGCAGCGAGCGGTAAGTGTAACCCAATCGCGTGAGGTGGGTTAATGCGGGAATTTTTACTCGGGTATCTTCATTAAAGCCAGCCATGATGCTTGTGTATTCTGTCGGCGCCGCCTTTCCAAGCATCATAAAAAGAAATCCGTGAGGTCTTTTGATGTCTACGTGGAGGTTCGCCAAAACCTATGCTACAAACAAGAAAAGTTCACGGATACCGTGAACGTTTTCCCTTCCTTGTGTAGCATTGTTAGAAATTGGCGATTTCCACGTACATAGAAAAGCAAAAACGCTTATATTATGTTATTTATCGTTATTTATATTTCTGTTTTCTGTCGTTTTAGTTGATTACTTTTTTCCTTTTTTCACGCTGCAAAATTACACAAAATATTTTAATTGTCGCACCAAAATCAATTTCAACACCTTTCAACCCATCCCGCATCCCACATCATACATCCCACATCATACATCCCACATCATACATCCGCTCAATCCGTGTTCAAAAATAATTTATGGATAATTTTCGGATAATTAATGTCAATTCGTGTTGAAAAGATTAAAAAGGATAAAAAGGTTTAAAGGGTTAAAAAGGTATAAAGGGTCCGACGCGAGATATATCGAGCAATTCGTGGCATTCGTGTTCAAAAAAGCAATCCGTGTTATCCGAGCAATCCGTGTTCAAAAATAATTTATGGATAATTTCTGGATAATTAATGTCAATTCGTGTTCAATAAACTCGTCCCATTCGTGCTCGATTCCATCGAGCAATTCGTGTCATTCGTGTCATTCGTGTTTGAAAATCTTAACCGTTACCCATCATACCTCATACATCATACATCACCCATCCCGCATCCCACATCAAAAAAGCAGCCGTCTCACGACGACCGCTTTCCGTCTAAAAGACTTCAAACATCAAACTTTTGAACACTCTTCAAAATGATAAGAACACCAAATCTGTCGACCAGAATTCAACACCCTCTTTCTCGAACGGACGGCTCTCTGCCACAAACGTCACCCTCACCAGCTCGCCCTCTTTCTTCTCTGCCACTTTCTTTATCCTGTCCTCTCCAAACACCTTGAACGCCACCTTCTTCGGATGACTGTCCAGCGTTTCTATTACCATCATCTGATTTTTCCACTCCTTTCCTTCGGAGCTTGTGCCGCTCTGTACAGGCGTCACTTTCTTGATTTCACCATAAATTTGCATAATTACTTTATTTTTTTGAATTTAACACCAGTATTCTTACTTGCAAAAGTGCGCGTGTTTTCTATCTCCTTTATCAATCCGCCAAGCTTCCACTTGTAAAGCACTATCTTTACAGGTGATCCAATACCACATTTACGCACCTCTCTTTCAACATCAAGTCGCGAAAACTCATCGTTCAGACTATTATAAACATCCTCAAAGGGATTGATATTGCTGTGTGTGTTCTTTATATTGAATCTCAGCAAATGCTGATTCAGCATAGCAGTTGCAACCCACAGCGCAAACTTAGTCACATTCTTGCGTATCGTGGGCGTATTCTTCTCGTTGTACAGAAAGAACGCCAGCATTCCAGCTCTGAAGCCGACTACAGCAGAACGACGACAGAAAACATCGCGTGTGCGGTCGTCATTCTTCAACGCCTCTGCTTGTTGCGACAAAATCCACTGCTGCAGCTCTTTGTTCAGCCACTCCATCTTCATAACGTGGTCGGGTTGCACTTCGTCGCCTATTATGCTTACCTCATTCAGCCTCTCCAGTCCTATGTCTACTATTGCCTTCTGTTGGGCGTTCAGTTCCTCCCATACCGGCATTCGTTTGCCAAACTGGTCGGGTAGCGTAACGAAGCATACGCGACTGACCAAGCCGTCTTCTACGTCGGGATAGAAGCGACGCATTGCCTTAGGTGTTCCGCTTGTCAGCATATTGTAGTATATCGGTATAATGCCGCTAAAGGTGTTCTCGCTTGCATAATCTTGGCCATACAAGCCATTGTCAAACGCCACTCGCAGCAAGTCGCTGTACGAGCTGAAACCGCGCTTGAATGCCTTTGTCACGCTGTCTATCTCCTCGGCCAATGCGAACAAGTGCAAGCCTTGGGCGCTGTTCATTCGCATCAGAAGCTTCGTTATCGACATTGTCGCAGGAACAAACCTTATCAGCGAGTTCGGACGGCTGCCCAATATCTCATCTTTATTGTCGACGTTTATCTTTACGTTCAGCAGCTTCATCTCGCGCACCTTCGCGTCATATTCGCGTTCTTTCTCCCTTTGCTGTTCGTCGTGTTCCATCATTCGGCTCAGCTCATACGACGCAAGCTTCATCATAAAGCTCTTACCGCTTGCCTGAGGCGCCTCCAAGCTTACCATAAACGACGGCGAATGCATTTTGCCGTCAAGATAGCGGCAGCGTAACTTGCTGCCCAATGCTCCGAGTATAGGCAGCTGGCACAATGCTACTGCCTCCTTGAAATCTTCAGGCGCGGTTTCTACAAACTGCCTGATAACGGGCGGTAATGTCGGCATCTTGTTGTCGGCGACAACCTCTACAATATCATCCTCGCCTTCAAGCTCTTTTCGCGTTTCCAACGACGCAATAATATCTTTTACGTCGCGAGGTATCGACGCTGCTCTTGTTCCCGAACAGCTGCTGTGTATCAACTGACGCATCTCCTCCTCTGACAATCCGTAACGAGGCATTATCCGTAGCATCGTGGCTTCGTTGAAGTCGCAGATGTAACGCAGACGACTTGCAAGCTGATATAGCTTCGAATTGCGTTCGCCTACTACTGGTTCGCCTCCTTCGCGTTTAAACCATTCGTCTATGATGTCTTTGTACGGAATGCCTCTATAGTTGTCCTCACCGCCAAACAATCCTTCGCGCTGATCTGTCGCAGCTGCAGGTGCCGTTTTTACAGCTGCAGGTGCCGCACTCTTTTCTACATTCACCTCATATTTAGCACCTTCGCCCATATTATCCTGCCATATTGCTGCAGCGTCCATAAAGTAGGTGTAGCCGCCTGGAGTAACAAAACTGCTGCGTGCAAAATCCTTGCACACCGAGTCGAATTCTACACCAAGTTCTGCAGCCAACCAACGCTGGTTCTCTTCTATGCTGCTGAACTCGGGACGACACAGCGCCACAACTCGCAATCCGTGACAACTCGCTGTTTTTGCCACAAATACAACCTTATGTTCTGTCAGCCACCCACTGCCGCACATCTTCTCTTGATATAGCTGGTAGGGATTGTCTACGTGGTCAATGTCGAGCATAAACAATCCGCTCGGTTTTGCGTCTTTTGCAATTCGCTTGCCTTCAAAGTACGCCTGCCACGTGATGATAGGTAACTTCTTTTTCATTTCACCGCGACGGTCTGCATCTTCCTCTGCTGCTATCTCTTTGCAAAGCTGGGCCAATCCAGAACTCTCGGTTACTGCGAGGAACTTTTCATAAGTGCACTCCTCGCCTTTTGCACTTCTTACGGTTTCAAAGATACTGAATTTCATATATTTCTGTTTAAACAAATTTGGTTTCCGAATCCGAGCTCCACAACTCGCTGTGTAAAGCTATATTAATAGGTTTGCCCTCTACATTCCCACGATACACACTCACAGCGTAATTCACTATATACGACAATATTTTGCCCATCGCATCTTCATCTCCAGCTGTCAATATCCGAAGCGTATTGTCATAGTCTATCGTGGCCAGCAAGTACCCACCGTAGAATTGAGAAACATTCATAGCTTCGTTATTCAATATCAATATATCGTCGTCACTTATCCGACTCATCTTTTGCCTCCTTCTGCTTGATTTTCAGGCTCTCTTTGTCTTTGCCGGCTGCCTTTACCACGTCGCGCAGTTCGCTTAACAATGCCTCTCTGACGTACTTCTCGCTGGCATCAAACCTTATCGTCAGCGTGTAGTCGCCGTCAGGTCTGCGTACCATCCGCGAATGTGCAGTGCGGCACACCTCGACACTTCGGGGTCCTCTCGGCGGATTTTGCAAAAAAGTGAAATTTTTGCACTCTTCGTTTAACACGGCTTTGCCTCTTAGCAAAGTCATATTTTTCTTTGCTTGGGTCTGCATCGTCAATTCGATGCCGTCGATTTTTGAAAAGACGAATTCCTCTTGTTCCATAACTCTTTTTTTTGTGTGTTTCGAGGTGCAAAATTACCGCCTTAAAAACTCATTTTCCATCAAGGCGGCAAAGTAAACTGGTAAACGAGTAAATTGCAATGAGTTTGCGAAATAATTTATAATTAAGGAATTATATATTATTTCTATTAATAAAAGAACTTTTTTAAAGGCAATTGCAATTTACTCGTTTACCAGTTACCAAAACTTTACTATCTTTGCAAAATCATATTCAAAACAATTAAAAATAATCTTTTATGAAAACACTTAATTATCAACAGTTTCAAGGGGGTATTTGCCTCGTCAGAAATCCGCATTAGTCCAACTACGCAAGTATGCTTACACGCACTGGTGGTCGACGACCGACCGCCTGACACAGGCAACTCGACAGACAGCAGTATATGTTCTGCATAGACATTTTGGATTTACACAGCAACAACTCGCTGAATCCCTTTACGTCTCGGTAAGAACCGTTCGAAACGACATCCAAACATCTTACTTTCTTTACGAACACTCTCCTCTCGCAAAACGTGAGGCTGACAAACTTTATGACTTTATCAAAAACAAAAATTTTTACAAGCTATGAAAGCAAAACACAGGTTCGTAATCTCTAAATTCGCTGAAGCAGAACTACCACTGGCTTTGGCTCAAACCGAAATGAAATCAGATTATGCAGTCAAACAGCGTGCAACGACGGCAGCTATCCTGCATCAAGTCGAACATCTGTCTCAGTATGCTATCGCTGACATCCTGCATCGCGACCAATCATCCATATCGCGAATCCTCAGGTTGCACGACAACTTGCTGCTGACCGACAAAAATTACAAAAATACCTTCGAAAAATTAAAACAAAACTACATCGAAAAGAACGCACAAAGTAGCGAATAATGCATAATGCATAAACGCTGCTTTCCTTATTCTTTATTATACAATGAGTTTTGCATAATGCATAACACGCATAATGCAAAACTTTTTTTTGTCGCAAAGTTTTTTTACCATATCTTTGCATCCGAAATCTTA
>JAEEGL014728144.1_pt1 | contig 12580 bp, 8 predicted proteins | sample 9134231 | NCBI WGS metagenome assembly JAEEGL01 (sample SAMN16246548, study PRJNA631951) | gut metagenome | biome: gut microbiome; feature: rumen; material: fiber-attached | host: Bos | place: Iran: Karaj | collected 2018-10
ACAAGCGAGCCGTTACGAACCTTGTCGATGTCCGTGGTTCCAGATTTCATGATGGGGGATGCGTTAGCATAAAACAGGAACGATGCGGTTCCTGGCAGCAAAGTATAGTTGTCGTAGTAGTAGAATACAGACTTATACTCGTCAGTACGCTTATCATAGAGTGTGCCGACTTCGTCCAATGCAAATAAAAGCGGGCGATCCGTCGAGGATATCTGACCTTTTGTGGCAAACGGAATAATATGCACGTCGCGAATACCACGATAGGAACCGTCAGCCTGCACGGTACCATTTGTCAAACGACTACGAAGGTCGTGCGCCGACGAAACAGAGTATGCCAAATCAACATTGAGAGGCTCTCCTGCGAACAAGCTATTATCCTCTTCGCCATCCGCACACCCCGACAAAAAAGAGGCGAGCGAGATTAAAAATCCACAAAAACCAATATAACGATTCATATTTATGCTTTTACTACTTTTACGTACTTCGTGCGCAAAAATAAATCTTTTTGTTCTTTTATAGAAATGTACGCGTAAAAATTTAGGTTTTTTTAGCAAAAAAAAAGACAAAAACGTAAAAGTACCAGTTGAAGATTACAAAAATTGGCAAAATGATTACCATTTTCAAGTAAGTTTCACTACTTTCGCCCCTGAAAAAATCAAAACAATTTCATGAAAAGCCTATTTCGCACAATCCTGGGAGGACTTCTCATAGTCCTGTGCTTTGATTCCCAACCTGTTAACGCACAAGCTCCAGTGCGTTTCGATACAGACTATCTTTACGAACTTCTTGTATCAAATCCCCACAATGAGTTTCTTCCCGTTTCTGAGGAAAACCTGCTGTGGCGCCTTGAGCAGCTAAGCGGTAGCTGGCGTTTCATCTGTCCGGCGTCCGACGTTGCCCTGCGCTTTGGCGATGGTGACGTACTTGAAACGGGAGAGGTGAATGGTTCTGACGAAGCCCAGTTATGGCGCATCGAACGCTCCAACGAAGATGGTGTTTACCTCGTCAGTCCTGCAAACGTCGCAAACAGTATTCCCTATCGTTTCCGCATCGTACAGACAAAAGAAAAAACTACAAAGGCGGGAAGCGGAACTACTACAGGCTCGCAGAGAAACATTTGGGAGGATGAAACCGTATTCGCCATAAACAAGGAGGACGGTGTGGCGACATACATGCCCTACCCCACAGAAGCTGCTATGATGGCCGACTCCGCCTTCTATGCAAAGCCCTGGCTGAATCCAGAGAAGAATGAGCGATATCAACTTCTGAATGGTACGTGGAAGTTCCGTTTCGTTCCCGAGCCCTCGCAGCGCCCAATGGACTTCTTCAAGGAAGGTTTTGACGTGAGCCGCTGGGACAACATACCCGTTCCTTCAAACTGGGAAATGCAAGGCTACGACCGCCCAATATATTGCAACGTGGAATATCCGCATGACAATACGCCGCCCACAATCCAGGCACGTCCAGGCTTCAACGACGAGGGCAAGAACTATGGTATAAACCCCGTAGGTTCTTATGTCCGAGAATTTGACGTTCCAGCAGACTGGATAGCACGACGTACATTCATACATTTCGACGGAATTTATTCGGCTGCAAATGTATGGGTTAACGGACAATACGTAGGCTATTCGCAGGGTTCTAATAATGTTGCAGAATTCGACATATCCAAATACTTGCGCGCAGGCAGAAATCGTCTTGCAGTACAGGTATTCCGCTGGTCTGATGGTTCTTACCTCGAATGTCAGGACATGTTCCGCATGAGTGGCATATTCAGGGACGTATATATATATAATGTACCCCTCGCCGCCGTACGCGACCACAATATATCCGCACGATATTTCGAGAGCTATCAAAACGCAGAACTTAATGTTGGTATTTTATTTGACAATCGCGACGCACAGGCCGACAATAAGCACGTGACTGTCAGCCTCTATAGTCCTAAGGGAGAAAAGATTGGTAGCAAGACTCTAATATGCTCTGTGCTTCCTGGAGGTATAACTGAGGCAAACTTCTCGATGAACATCGCGAAGATAAAGCCTTGGACGGCCGAAACGCCCAACCTCTACACAATCCATGTCGTACAGGCTGACGGCGAAGGAAACGAGGAAATGGCATTCTCGACGAAATATGGTTTCCGCGACATAAAGCTTTCCGGTTCGCAGGTATATATAAATGGCCGCAAAGTACTCTTCAAGGGCGTAAACCGCCACGATTCCTCTCCTGTAAACGGCCGCGCCGTAACGACGGAAGAGATGCTTCAGGACGTGATTCTCATGAAGCAGAACAACGTGAACACAATTCGCACCTCCCACTACCCCAACCACTCGAAAATGTACGCCATGTTCGACTACTATGGACTCTATGCCATGGACGAAGCAGACCTTGAGGACCATGCCAACCAAAGCATCTCCGACAAACCGTCATGGATTCCTGCTTTCGTGGACCGTATAGATCGCATGATACGTCGCGACCGCAACCATCCAAGTGTAATCTTCTGGAGTCTTGGTAACGAGGCTGGCGACGGCAAGAACTTTGCCGACTGCTACGAATACGCAAAGAAACTCGACCCTTCACGCCCTGTGCACTATGAAGGAACACGATGTGGAACCGACATGGGTGGAAACATGTACTCCGACCTATATTCTAAGATGTATCCAGGCATGAAATGGATGAGCAACAATACTTCTGGACTCGACAAGCCGCTTTTCATCTGCGAATATGCCCACGCGATGGGAAATGCTATTGGAAACCTTACAGAATACTGGGACTACATAGAGTCCAGCGACGCAACAATAGGCGGATGCATTTGGGACTGGGTGGATCAGGCTATCTACGAACCACACGAGCTTAAACGCGGCATAAAGCGTCTGCGCACAGGTTACGACTTCCCCGGTCCTCACCAAGGCAACTTCTGCTCGAATGGCGTACTTCCCGCTACACGCGAGCCGTCGCCTAAACTCGCAGAGGTAAAGGCTGCGTTCCAATACCTGAAGTTCCGCCTCATAAACGTGGACGAGAAGAAAGGAACGGCAGCTGTGCGCATCTATAACCAATATGCCTTCCGCTCGCTCGAAGGCTTCGACCTTCAATACGATGTTGTACGCAATGGGCACGTGGTTTCGTCGAAAGTCATGCCTCTCGAGAAAGTAACGGCTGGGGACAGCGTTACGCTTGTTCTGAAACTCTCGAAAGCAAAGCTCGAACGTGCATGCAAGTTGAACATTGAGACTTTACTGCAACTACACGTGCGCTACCATTCTGCACCTTCGTTCGGAAAGGCTGGCCAAGAAGTTGCCCACCAACAGTTTGCTCTTGTGGAGCGCGGACCGTTGACAGGCTCCCGCAAAGGACGCGTTGACGTTCCGGAGCTAAGTTTCAGCAACCATCGTTGGATTGAAAACGACCGCTTCACAAACCTCTCGGCTGGCCCCGAGCTTGCAGATACGCATATCGAATATACTGAAGGCGATGGCTATGTAGATGCCGACATCACCATCATTCCGAAGACCGACCAACTACGTCGTGCGGGCGTCGTCATGTATCTCGACGCACAATACAACAACGTCGAGTACTATGCCCTCGGCCCTTGGGAGAACTACAATGACCGTCGCGACGGATGCCTCATGGGACGATATTCTACGACTGTTGAGGAGATGGTTACACCATACATGAAGCCGCAGAGTTGTGGCGGACGCGAGATGCTGCGCGAAGTGACATTTACAAATGCTGCAGGCGAGGGAATACGCATAGAAACAGAAGGCAATGTCAGCTTCTCAGCGCTTCCATATACTGATGAGGAACTGATGAATGCCCAACACCAATGGGAACTGCCAAAATCCGACCGCATAGTCGTGCATTTCGATGCCGTAACGCGTGGTGTAGGAAATGCCAGCTGCGGTGCCGATGTCGATACACTCCCGCAGTATCGCGTTCCCAACAAACCTCTACACTTCAAACTACGCTTCTCACGAGCTAAATAAGAGTTTAAGGAGTTCAAAGAACACATTTAATAACACTATAATGGAGAATCAAGTATTTGACCTTATCATCATCGGCGCGGGGCCAGGTGGATACGAGACTGCTGTCGAGGCTGCCCGCGAAGGCCTCAAAGTGGCCATTGTTGAACGCGAAGAACTTGGAGGCACATGCCTAAATGTGGGATGTATTCCTACGAAATGCCTATGCCATAGTGCGGAAGTGCTGGATGAAGCGCGTAATGGTTCGCGCTACGGCATACAGATGTCGGAAGTGGGCTTCGATCTTTCTGCGGCAGTTGCATGCAAGAACGAAGTCGTTGCAAAACTTGTAAGTGGCGTTGGGCTGCTGATGAAAACACCCGGCATCACGCTATTACGTGGAAATGCCAAGCTTGCCGGCAAGGGCGAAAATGAAGCATATTGCGTCGAAGTAACCACAAACGACGAGGTTCTCACGATATGCGCAAAAAACGTAATCATAGCAACGGGTTCCGTCACGAAATTTCTTCCCATCGAAGGAGCTCACTCCGAGGGTGTCGTGACGTCAACGGAACTGCTCAACATGACGTCCGTTCCCCGTCGCCTATGTGTGATTGGCGGTGGCGTCATCGGGCTTGAATTTGCTTCGATATTCCAAAGTTTTGGTAGTGAAGTGACTGTTGTAGAATTTTGCAAGGAGGTACTCCCATTCTTCGACCGCGACATGGCAAAGCGCTTGCGTACCAGTATGAAAAAACGCGGCGTGACGTTCAAGGTCGGAGCCGCCGTTACAGCCATAAAGGATTCCGCCGACGGCAAAGTCGTAGAATACGACGAGAAAGGGAAGCCTGGTAGTACAGAGGCCGACCTCGTACTGATGGCCGTTGGACGCGGAGCAAACCTCGAAAGTCTGAACCTTGACGAAGCTGGCATAGCCTATACAAGGCGTGGCATTTCCGTAGATGAACACATGCGCACGAACCTCGCTGGCGTTTATGCCATTGGCGACATCAACGGTCTCATGCAACTTGCCCATGCCGCAACATTCCAAGGGCGAGTGGCGCTACAGGACATTCTCGGCAAAAAGGAGGGAAAGGACATCCAGCTCGCGATTTGCCCCGCCGCAGTATTTACCGTACCCGAGCTCGCAATGGTCGGAAAGACGGAGGAGCAACTCGCAGACGAGGGTGTGGAATACATAGCGCACAAAGCATTCTACCGCGCTTGCGGAAAAGCTCTCGCAATGGATGCCGAAGACGGAATCGTGAAGGTTCTTACTGATAAGGACGAGCACATACTTGGCGCACATATTCTTGGCGCACATGCCTCAGACCTTATCCACGAAGTAACGCTTCTGATGTCGCTCGGCGGCACACTTTCAGACTTAAAGTGCACTATACACGCTCATCCAACACTCTCGGAGATTCTTCTGGCACTTTAGAACAAAAAAGTTCTAAGGTTCAACGGGATTTTCTCAACTCCCAGAATGCAACGGCAGAGGCGGCTGCCACGTTCAGCGAGTCGACGCCGTGATACATAGGGATGCGGACGACATAATCCGTTGCGGCAATAGTTTCTGCAGGAAGTCCGTCACCCTCAGTTCCCATGACGACAGCCAGTCGCGGTTCCTCGCGCAAACGGCTGTCGTCTATGCTTATACTATTGTCCGTCAGGGCCATCGCAGCCGTTTTGAATCCAAGATTGCGAAGTTCGCCTATGGGATTTTCTGCTACGCACCAAGGCACGAGGAACACGCTTCCCATCGAAACCCTTACGGCACGGCGGTTCAGGGGGTCGCAGGCATCGGCAGAGAGGACTATGGCATCCATACCAAGCGCTGCAGCACTACGGAATATGGCACCTATGTTCGTCGTGTCCGTAACGCTTTGTATCACGCACACTCTGCGAGCATCGCGGCACACGTCCGCAACACTTTTCCCAGCTGGGCGACGCATGGCACATAATACGCCGCGCGTCAAGACGTAGCCCGTCAGATTCGCAAGTATATCACGCGGGCCAGTATAGACGGGAATATCCCCCGCACGGCGAATAATGTCGGCAGCATCGCCTTCAATATGTTTTGTCTCGCAAAGCATGCTGACAGGCTCGTAGCCCGCACGAAGCGCCACGTCTATCACCTTCGGACTTTCTGCAATAAACAGCCCCTTCTCTGGTTCCAACCTGTTGCGAAGTTGCGCCTCGGTAAGACTTCTGAAGACATCCACAGCAGGGTCATCAATAGTTCGTAATCTGACAATCATATTTCGTAATCTATTCTGGCGGCAAAAATACGTGTTTGAACTGGAAAGTCAATTTTAACGCACGATTTTGAAAAAAGATTTGGCGGTTTTGATGAAAGATTTGGCGGTTTTGAGCAAAGTTTTGGCGGTTTTATTTGACTTTTATTGCGCACTTTTCTGATAGATCGGGATTTTAAGGAGACAAGCACGTAAAAACCACCTACGGGGCTGTTGCAACTCCATAGGCGGCTATATAATACTGATAATAAGAAAAGTGTCGGAATGGTATATATCGGTAGCAGTTATTTGCCCAAGGCATCGATTAGTTCATCGATGGCGAGGGAGCGCTGCTTACCGCTTTCCATATTCTTCAATGAGACAGTACCGTCGGCCATCTCCTGCTCGCCTACGAGGGCGACGAAGGGTATCTGTCGGGCATTTGCATAGCTCAACTGTTTCTTCATCTTGGCAGCATCGGGATATACCTCGACGGGGATGCCTGCGGCTCTCACCATACGGGCAAGGCGCAGACAATGGGCAGCTTCGCGTTCGCCAAAGTTTATGAACAGGAGGCGCACACCCTGAACAGCATCTTTGGGATAGAGGTCAAGTTGGTTGAGAACGTCGTAAATGCGGTCGGCGCCAAAACTAATGCCTACGCCACTCAAACCAGGCATGCCAAAGATGCCTGTGAGGTTGTCGTAGCGTCCGCCGCCAGTTATGCTGCCAATCTGCACGTCGAGTGCCTTAACCTCGAAGATGCAGCCCGTATAATAGTTTAAGCCGCGAGCGAGCGTGAGGTCGAATTCCACGTTCTCCTGCTCCTCTGCGGAAAGGGTGCGAAGGACAAATTCCACCTCCTCGACGCCCTTCAAACCCGTGTCAGACGCCGCCAGCACTTGGCGCATGGTCTGCATCTTCTCGGCATTTGTTCCGCTAAGCTTGATGATGGGTTGTAACTTCTCGATTGCCGCCTCGTCAAGACCTCCAGAGCGCAATTCCTCATTCACTCCATCAAGGCCGATTTTGTCCAATTTGTCGATGGCAACGGTTATATCTACGATTTTATCTGATGCTCCAATAACTTCCGCTATACCTGTGAGTATCTTGCGGTTATTGATTTTGATGCAGACGCGAATACCGAAGCTGGAAAACACCTCTTGCATGATTTCCACGAGCTCCACTTCGTTCAGTAGAGAGTCGGAGCCAACGACGTCGGCATCACACTGGTAAAACTCGCGATAGCGTCCCTTTTGCGGACGGTCTGCACGCCATACGGGTTGAATCTGATAGCGTTTGAAGGGCATCTGCAGCTCCTCGCGATGTTGTACGACGTAGCGCGCAAAAGGTACGGTAAGATCGTAGCGCAGTCCCTTTTCGCAGAAGCGTGCTGCAAGGTGGAGGGGATTGCGTTCCGCAAATTCTTCCTCAGATATTTTTGCGAGAAAGTCTCCGCTGTTCAGAATCTTGAAAAGCAGCCTATCGCCCTCTTCGCCGTACTTCCCCATCAGCGTGGAAAGGTTTTCCATAGCCGGCGTCTCTATCTGCGTGTATCCGTGGCGGGCATAGACTTGTCGTATTGTATTGAAAATATAGTTGCGCTTCGCCATCTCTACGGGGCCGAAGTCGCGCGTTCCTTTGGGAATACTTGGTTTCATCGAATGTTATAACTCTACTTTTTGTGCGTTTTCGGGGACATTATCGTTTTGTCCAAGAACGTAGCAAGTTTAGGCAAGACTTGTGCTATTGGTCTCTTGCTTCGCGTTCCTTAATAAGATATATACACGTTGGCAGGTGGTCGCTATATCCGTTTAGCCATCGTCCTCCGCCATGTGTACGCAGCGGACTGCCCTTGTATTGTCCGTCCTGCTGGATGAGGTAGTCGCGAAGGAAAACCTCACAACGCTGGTACTTTATCGTGCGATAGTCGTCGCCGATAAGGTTGCCTGTAAATACAATCTGGTCGAAGAGGTTCCACTTTCCGTCGTAGAGAAGTGTGCCCTGTCCGTCCTGATAGAGCACCTTTCCCCAGGGGTTGAAGAGTTCGTTCTCACCCACGTCCTCTGCGCGGAACTTTGCTCCGAGTGCCACGCGCATACTCTTGTTGCGCGGGTCGTCGTTCATGTCGCCCATTATGATGACATGGCTCCCAGGATCTTGCCTAAGCAAGGCATCTTTCAGCTCGCGCACCTGTTCGCCCGCACGCTCGCGCACTGGACTTCCAGCAAAGCGGCTTGGCCAGTGGCAAACTATGAAGTGGAACTTCTCATCCGCCATAGTACCAGACATAACGAGGAATCCGCGTGTGATGTGCGTGGTGTCGCCCTTTAGTTCCTTGTAGGCATGTACTTTTTTGTTGTCGTCAACCCAGAATCCAAGGTTTACGTCGGGCTGTGCGGGGTCGAGGTAGTAATATGGTACGAGCATGTGGCTCTCGTAGTGGAAAACGCGCGGATTATATAGGAATGCGCACTCCACACCACGACGGTCAGGCCCGTTTTCGTGGCATATCGCCCATCTGCGCTTCTCAAGGGCAGGCTGTTTCAGGAGATCCTCGAGCACGTTGCGATTCTCGATTTCAGAAACGCCCACGACGACAGCACCAAATGGGATGCGGTCTGTGCAAAGCTCGGAAAGCACCTTCGACATGTTTGCGAGCTTGTTCTCGTACTTCATCTTCCCCCATTGGTTAGCACCATTGGGAAGGAACTCGTAGTCGTTCTTGCCAGCATCGTGGAGCGTGTCGAAGAGGTTCTCCAAGTTGTAGAACGCGATGCCGTAGCGTGCAAAGCGCCTTTCACGCTGCCCGCATGCCACGAATGTCGTGGAAGCCAGCAATATGGCGCATAGCGTAAGTATAAGCTTTCTCATATTGTAGAGATGTTTAGAGTTCAAATCCGATTTTCGCCGCGAAATTAGTGTATTGTTCTAAAATGCGCAAGACTTTGACGAATCAATATTGTTTTTTCAGTTGGCAAAAATATGAAAAAACTGATAGACGGCGAAAAACGAGGCCAATTTGTGGTCGCTTGCGGCAAAAACATTACTTTTGCGCGCGGAAACAATATAATTGTACAAAAATATGAGTTTAAAAATCATTGTACTTGCCAAACAAGTACCTGACACTCGCAACGTAGGTCCGGATGCCATGACGCCTGAAGGTACCGTGAACCGTTCTGCCCTGCCTGCGATTTTCAACCCAGAAGACATGAATGCGCTGGAACAGGCTCTACGCCTGAAAGACCAGTTCCCCGGCTCAACGGTTCACGTGCTGACGATGGGTCCTGGGCGCGCAACGGACGTAATCCGCGAAGGCCTCTACAGAGGCGCCGATGGCGGATACCTGCTCTCCGACCGCGCTTTTGCGGGCGCCGACACGCTTGCCACAAGCTACGCCCTGGCAACAGCAATACGCAAGATTGGCGTTCCCGACATCGTTATCGGAGGTCGCCAGGCTATCGACGGCGACACCGCACAGGTAGGTCCGCAGGTGGCGCAGAAGCTCGACCTGAACCAGATTACATACGTTACGAGCGTAGATGAGGTCAAGGACGGCGTCATTACCGTCACGCGCCACATTGATGGCGGCGTAGAGCGCGTACAGGCTCCCCTGCCCCTCCTGCTTACCGTAAATGGCGACGCGGCTCCCTGCCGCCCGCGTAACGCAAAACTTCTTATGAAGTACAAGCGTGCTACGGCACCCATGGAGCGTACCGAGGACCAGCCCTACGCAAACCTCTACGAGGAGCGTCCCTACCTGACCGTTACGCAATGGACTGTTGCCGACATCGATGGCGACTACAACCAGTGCGGTCTGGCTGGCAGCCCCACAAAGGTAAAGGCTGTGCAGAACATCGTCTTCAAAGCAAAAGAAAGCAAACGTCTAACCTCCGCAGATACTGACATCCAGGAGCTCATGAAGGAACTTGTGGATGACAAGATTATCGGATAAGCTACAGGAATTATGCAAAATGTCTTTGTATATATTGAGATAGAAGGCACACAAGTTGCCGAAGTCTCCCAGGAACTTTTGACAAAAGGGCGTAAACTGGCAAACGAGCTGGGCGTACAGCTGCATGCCGTTGTTGCCGGCACGAACATTAAGGGAAAGGTCGAGAGCCAGATCCTGCCGTATGGCGTAGATAAGCTCTTCGTATTCGATGGCGAAGGCCTCTTCCCCTACACGTCGAAGCCACATACCGACATCCTTGTGGAACTCTTCAAGCGCGAGCAGCCGCAGATTTGCCTTATGGGCGCTACCGTCATAGGCCGCGACCTGGGTCCGCGCGTAAGTTCCTCGCTCACGAGCGGCCTTACTGCCGACTGCACACAGCTGGAGATTGGCGACTACGACGACAAGAAGGCCGACAAGCACTACGACAACCTGCTATACCAGATTCGTCCCGCATTCGGAGGAAACATCGTAGCCACTATCGTAAACCCCGACCATCGCCCGCAGATGGCTACGGTACGCTCTGGTGTCATGAAGGCAGAAGTTCTCGACCCGCAGTATAAAGGCGAAGTCGTATATGAGAACGTCGCCGACTTCGTGCCCGCCGAGGACTACGTCGTGAAGGTTATCGAGCGCCACGTGGAAGCCGCCAAGAACAACCTGAAGGGCGCTCCCATCATCGTTGCCGGCGGCTATGGCGTAGGCTCGAAGGAGGGTTTCGACCTGCTGCGCCAGCTTGCGAAGGAACTTCATGGCGAGGTTGGTGCCAGCCGCGCAGCCGTGGATGCAGGATTCTGCGAGCACGACCTGCAGATTGGCCAGACAGGCGTCACGGTACGTCCCAAGGTGTATATCGCATGCGGCATCAGCGGCGCCATTCAGCACGTGGCAGGTATGAAGGAGAGCGGCATCGTAATCTCCGTCAATAGCGACCCGAACGCTCCCATTAACGACATAGCCGACTACGTCATCACGGGAACAGTAGAAGAAGTACTGCCCAAGATGATTAAGTATTATAAGGAAAACAACAAGTAATAAAGTTCTCTCCCCAGGCCATAAAATAAGGACGAAGGGAATAGAACAACTTCTAAACTATCATTAATGGAAACGGTTCTTTCAATTTTTGCTTTAATATGGAGTGTCCTCTGTATTATCTTATTCTTTAAGATATGGACAATGACGAATGATGTTGCGGAAATAAAAACATTTCTTACACAAAAAGAGCGTAAGCAGAATACAGAATTCATCGACACCGCAGTAAATACGTCAAATGCTATTGAAATCGAAGAAGATGCAGATATTCAGCAGACTCAGCATACTTTCAAATTTTCTATTGGAGACATTGTGAGAAGTAGTGTCTTCTGGGGAGTTTTTGAAATTGTTGGCTTTAATGAAGATGGTACATATAAAATAAAAAGTAAAAGAACTGGAGAAATACAGGTAGGTTACGAAGATACACTAAAACTCAAGTAAACAATGGCAAATTCATATATCGACCATCCTGAGCTTCGCTTCGAGTTGAACAACCCGATGATGGAGCGTATCGTGGAACTCAAAGAGAGAAACTTCCGCGATAAAGACGAATTCGACTACGCTCCGCAGGACTATGCGGACACGATGGACAGCTACGACCGCGTGCTGGAAGTCGTGGGCGACATAACGGCAAACGTTATTGGCGAGAATGCCGAGAGCGTGGACCTCGAAGGTCCTCACCACGAGGGCGACCGCGTGCGCTATGCCAGCGGTACGGTCAAAAACATGGAGGCTATGGTAAGTGCCGGCATGAACGGCATGACAATGCCCCGTCGCTACGGCGGCCTAAACTTCGCCATGACTCCCTACACGATGTGCGCAGAGATTGTTGCCGCCAAGGATGCTGGTTTCAGCAACATCTGGAGCCTTCAGGACTGCGTGGAAACTCTCTACGAGTTTGGCAACGAGGACCAGCACAAGCGCTTCATCCCGCGTGTGTGCGCAGGCGAGACGATGTCTATGGACCTCACGGAGCCCGATGCAGGTTCCGACCTCCAGAGCGTGATGCTCAAGGCCACATACGACGAGAAGGAGGACTGCTGGCGCCTGAACGGTGTCAAGCGCTTCATCACGAATGGCGACGCCGACATCCACCTCGTGCTTGCACGCTCCGAGGAAGGTACTACCGACGGACGCGGCCTGTCCATGTTCATCTACGACAAGCGCCAAGGTGGCGTAAACGTGCGCCGTATCGAGAACAAGCTCGGCATCCACGGCTCTCCCACCTGCGAGCTGGTATATAAGAACGCCAAGGCCGAACTTTGCGGAAGTACGCGCCTGGGACTCATCAAGTACGTCATGGCCCTCATGAATGGCGCACGTCTGGGCATCGCCGCTCAGAGCGTGGGCATCTCGCAGGCCGCCTACGACGAAGGACTCGCCTACGCGAAGGACCGCGA
>JAEEGL016336218.1_pt1 | contig 12580 bp, 14 predicted proteins | sample 9134231 | NCBI WGS metagenome assembly JAEEGL01 (sample SAMN16246548, study PRJNA631951) | gut metagenome | biome: gut microbiome; feature: rumen; material: fiber-attached | host: Bos | place: Iran: Karaj | collected 2018-10
GTGTGTTATTCTTACTGCTGAATCTGTAGTATTTACTCCTTGTCCTCCACAGCCTGATGATCTATAGATATCTATTCTTAAATCATTAGGATTAATATCTATTTCTACTTCATCATCTGCTTCTGGTATTACTAAGACAGTCGCTGTAGATGTTTGAAGTCTTCCGTTTGATTCAGTAACTGGTACTCTTTGTACTCTATGAGATCCTGATTCATATTTTAACAAAGAGTAAGCCCCTTTACCTTTTATTATTAATTCTATTTGACTAAAGCCTCCGGCAGTACCATCAATTGAGTTATATACTTGATAAGTAAATCCTTGTTTTTCAGCATATCTTGTATACATTCTAAATAAATCCCCAGCAAAGATGTTTGCTTCATCTCCTCCGGCTGCTCCTCTTATTTCCATAATAACATTCTTATTATCATTAGGATCTTTTGGTATTAATAATATTTCTAATTCAGAATCTAACTTAAGTTTTTCTTCTTCTAAAGTTTTTAACTCTTCTTTAGCCATTTCTCCTAATTCGGGATCTTTTGTCATTTCTTTAGCTTCTTCTATATCATTTAATACTTTTTTATATTTTTTATAACAATTAACAGTATCTTCTAAATCAGCCATTTCTTTAGAATACTCTTTTGTTTTCTTAATATCTGATAGAACTTCTGGTTTTGTTAATTCTTGTTCTAAAGATTCATATTTAGCAAGTGTTGCTTCTAGCCTTTCTATCATATTATTCACCTCATTTATCGTCATTATTATATCATAACTTAGCGAAGAAAAAAACTAGATTATTCTTCTAGTTCTAATTCATCTTCATCGATTACTACTAAATCTTTTAAATCATCATTAGTGTCATCGTCTTGATAGTTATCATCATCTGTATCATCGAAATCATCTTCTTCGATTTCTTCTTCTGCTATATCTTCTTCTTCCTCTTCTTCTTCGTCATCATCATCAACTATCTTTACTCTCTTTTCAGAAGAATGACGATTTCTTAAATCCCATTTACCGTCTGGTAAAAGAATAAATCTTTTATCTGTAGATAAAGCAGTATAGAAGTCAGCTATTTTCTTTTCAAAAGTAGATTCTGGTAGTCCTAACAATGTAATAATCTTCTTGAATAGATCAGCTGTATTTATAGTTCTCTTTCTATCTTCTAATATCATATAAGCTATATCTTTATTAGACATTAATTCTAGTTCTTCTTTTTTCATTTTTTTAAGACTCATATTAAAGCCTCCAGTCATTTCTTAAAATTACAAATAAACTTATAACATATATTTGGTATAAAGACAATAGTTTTTATACATTTTATTCTTACATTTTTTCTGGTACTTCGATAGCTAAAACGTCTAATAGTAGTGAATTTACTTTATGAACGATTTTAGTTAATACCAACCAAGATTCTTGTAAGGTACTATTTTCTTCTGTTAACACTTTATTTTCAGCATAGAATTTATTATATAAAGATGTTAATTTATATAAGTATTCTGCTATATCATTTAATGATTTTACTTCTAAAGCTTTATCTAAAACATTAGTTAGATTTAAAACAGTAAGAGCTATATCTTCTTCTGTTAAAGAATTAATTTTAGACATTTTTTCTTGTTTTAAATCATTTGCTTTATTTAGTAATGATTTCATTCTAATTGTTGAATATAACATATATGGTCCAGTTTTTCCTTCTAAATCAGAGAATTTCTCTACTTCAAAAATATAATCTGTTCCACGATATGGTAAAAGATCTGCATATTTTAAGGCAGCAATTGCTACTTTTTTAGCAACTCCTTCTTTATCTTCTTCTTTAATTGATTCATTAGTAATCTTTTTATAAGTTTCTTGATAAACTAAGTCAATTAAATCCTTTAATGGCATTACTCCACCATCTCTTGTTTTAAATGGTTTTCCATCTTTACCATTCATTGTACCAAAACCAACATGTTCTAATACTACACTATCATCTATTAAATTAACTTTTCTTACTGCTCTAAAGATTTGATCAAAGTGAAGAGCTTGTCTTCCATCTACTACATACCATATTTCTTTAGGATCAAAATTTATCTTTCTTTCTAGGATAGTTGCTAAATCCGTAGTTTCATATGAAGCTGATCCGTTTGATTTAATAAATAGTAATGGTGGCATAGGAGCATTATCATCTTCTTTTGCTACTTCAATAATTTGTGCCCCTTCACTTAATTTTAAAACTCCACTCTTATCATATATTTCTTTTAATTCATCAAAATATTCCATTTCGTCACTTTCACCATTCCAGATTTCAAAGTGAACGTTTAAATCTTCATATGTAGCTTTGATATCAGCTTTTGAAATATCAACTATTTTCTTCCATAAGTCATAATATCCTCTTTCATGGCTTTGAATTTTAACAGTAATAATTCTTCCATCTTCTAGATAATCTTCATCTTCTTTAGCTTTTTGACTAGCTAATGGATAAATTCTTTCTAGATCTTCATTTGATATTGGTAATTCTACTTCAGAATAATCCCCTTGATAGTTAGGATCAAAATATGGAAGGTCTGGATACATTTCTTTTATCTCTTTTATTACAAAGCCTAATGGTCTTCCATAATCTCCTAGATGAGCATCTCCTAGGGCATCTATTCCTAGAAGTAAGGCTAATCTCTTTAATGCTTCTCCAATATTAGCACTTCTTAAATGTCCAACATGAAGAGCTTTCGCAACATTTGCTCCACCATAATCAATTATTACTTTATCGTGTTCTTTTTTATCTATTAAGCAATTAATATCTTCATTTACTTTATTCATTAATTCTACTAAGTATTCTTCACTTAGTGATATATTAATAAATCCAGGTCCAGCGATATTTATATTAGTAAATCTTTTATCTTCTTCTATCTTTTTTACTATTTCTTCAGCTATTTCTCTTGGATTTTTATGATAAGTTTTAGCTAAAGACATAGAATCATTAATTTGAAATTGACCTAAATCTCTTCTTCCTGAAGGTTGAAGAATAAAATTATCTATTTCATATCCAGCAGATTTAATAATTTCTTTTATATCTTTTGTTAAATCTTTTATTAAACTCATTATCTCACCTCTATTTTATAGTTAAAAATATCTTCTTCTATTAAGTATTTTAATGATATTTTTTCTTCTTTTATTTCTTTTTCTAATACTTTTATTGTTATTTCTAATTCTTTATTTAATTCTTTTATAAAGATATTTCCTATTCCATTATTAAAATCATAAGTCATATCTATTTCTTCATTACTCCGTGAAAGAGTTAATTTTTTGGCATCAAAAAGAACCTTAGTATCTGTATCAGGTTCTCTATATTCATATATATTATTATTATAAGTACCTAATACATCATAAGAACTATTGGAATCATTATTAATAATTGTAATCCGTAATTTCTTATTTGCCATAATATCCCTCTCATCAAAATTTCCCCTTGATTATATCATATTTAATTAATTTTTACTATAAAAATTGTATATTCTTATATCTTTTTATTTTTAATAATATTTGGTATAATTTTATTAGTATTGGAGGTTAGTATATGATTGAGTATATTTTAGCTGGTGTTGTAGTACTAGGTATTATTTCTATAATAGTGGTAATTATTAATAATAAGTTTAATTTTGTATTAATTAAAATAGATAAAGCAGAAGAAGATATTTCTATGTGTTTAGATAAGAAATATGATTTATTAGAAAGAACTAGGCCTATTGTTAAGAAAGAATTAAAAATAGATGACTTCTTAGAAGAAATACAGACATATGAGGGCATAAAAGAAGATAGTTTTACTAGTCATGATCTATTGAAGAGTAATTATAATGAATTATTTAAGACTTTAGATAATAATGAAAAATTATTTAAGAGTGATTCATTAGTTAAAATATTAAAAGAATTGCGTGATAATGAAGAAAACATTGTTGGAGCTATTAGATTTTATAATGATACAGTAGTTGATTATAATAAGTTAGTTGTATCTTTTCCATCAAATATTATTGGGTTATTTAAAAGATGTAAGAAACTTGATTTTTATAATAATGAGAAAAGAGAAAGATTTGGTATTTTAGAGAATAATTAGGAGGATATATGAATTTTATTGAAAGTATTAAGAAAAGAGCTAAAGACAATATAAAAACTATAGTTCTTCCTGAATCTATGGATAGACGTGTAATGGAAGCTGCTTCAATAGTTTTAAAAGAAGAAATTGCTAAAATTATCATTATTGGAACAGAAGAGGATTTAAAAGAATCTAGTAAAGGTCTTGATTTAACTGATGCTGTTGTTATTAATCCTATAAATAATGAATTAACTGAAACATTAAGTGAAAATTTATATGAACTTCGTAAAGAAAAAGGTATGACTTTAGAAGAAGCACAAAAACTTATGTTAGAAGATTATATGTATTATGCTTGTATGTTAGTTAAAATGGGGCTTGCTGATGGTGTTGTATCAGGAGCTTGTCATTCATCTGCTAATACATTAAGACCAGCTCTACAAATAATTAAAACAGCTCCTAACGTTGATTTAGTTTCAGCTTTCTTTTTAATGGTTGTTCCTAATTGTGATTATGGAGAAAAAGGTACTTTTATCTTTGCTGATAGTGGTTTAGTACAAAATCCTAATAGTGAAGAATTAGCATCTATTGCTGCTAGTAGTGCTAAAAGTTTTGAATTGTTAGTTCAAAAACAAGCGAAAGTTGCTATGCTTTCACACTCTACTAAAGGTAGTGCTAAACATGAAGATGTTGATAAAGTAATAGAAGCAGTAAAAATTGCTCATAAAAAATATCCTGATATCTTATTAGATGGTGAATTACAAACTGATGCGGCAATTGATAAAGATGTTGCTAAATTAAAATGCCCAGACTCAGAAGTAGCTGGATCTGCTAATGTCTTAGTATTCCCAGACTTAGATGCTGGTAATAATGGTTATAAATTAGTTCAAAGATTGGCTAAAGCTGAAGCATATGGCCCTATTACTCAAGGTATTGCTAGTCCGATTAATGATTTAAGTAGAGGTTGTAGTGCTGAAGATGTAGTTGGTGTTATTGCTATTACTGCTGTTCAAGCTGGAGAAAAATAAAATCCACAATTTCTGTGGATTTTTTATTTATATTAATTTTAATACTGTATGGAATATAAAATCTATTAACATAGGTATTCCTATTACTAAAGTAATTATTAATTTATAATTACTTTTTAATTTTAATAATAATTTTTCTAATAATGGTTGAATTGTATATAGAAGTAATGTTCCTCCTATAGCAAAATTCCTACTAGCATCCCAATTTACACGAGCGTTTATATTTAAAAAGTCTTTTGTGTAATCCCAAAGTAAGTTTCCTGTTGCTTTGTCAATTGCAAAATGAGATACATATTCTATTACTGTAGTTATAATCCAAATAAGTAGGAATACTAGGAAAATCGTTGTATCAAACTTCTTAATCTTTTTATTTTTTGTTTTCTTAATAAACATATTTACTAAGACTATAATTATGATATTAGTTAAGATTAGGCCTAATCCATAATTTTTTAAATACTCTACTACACTTAGTATCTTAGGAGTAGTAGTATACTCTATTATTGTAGTATAAATAAAAGTAATAATTACAAATAAAGAAATGCTTGTATATATTGGATTACTTGCTGGATGTTTCTTTTTCATAAATCTTCCTAATAATAATAGTAATATCAATAATCCAAAACCATATATAGGTAAGAATGGACCAAATAATACTCCTCTATTTATAAAATGATGTGGTGGTACTACAAACCACATCCATAATACTTCATATAGCCAACCTATAAGAGCATATACACAGAATATTATGTAATAATCTGAAAACTTTTCTAAAAATCTTTTCATTATTCTACTCTCCAATCTATTTCTTTTATGTTATTCTTTCTTAAAAATTCATTTGTTTTTGAAAATGGTTTACTACCAAAGAAACCATTATAAGCTGAGAATGGTGATGGATGGGGTGATTCTATTATTAAATGTATAGGATTAGTAATTAGTACTTTCTTAGCCCTAGCATAACTTCCCCATAGTATAAAAACAATTGGTGTTTCTTTCTTATTTAATAATTTAATAACATCATCAGTAAATGTCTCCCAACCTTGATCTTTATGAGATGTCGGTTTATGTTCTTCTACTGTGAGTACTGCATTTAAGAGTAAAACGCCTTCTTTTGCCCATGGTTTAAGTGAGTTTGCTTCCGGAAATGGTATTTTTAAATCACTTTCAAGCTCTTTAAATATATTTTTTAAAGACGGTGGTTTTAATACTTCGTTGCTTACTGAGAAAGATAATCCTTCTGCTTGCTTTGGTCCATGATACGGATCTTGTCCTAATATTACTACTTTAACATTACTATAATCAGTATAGCGAAAAGCATTAAATACTTCATTTTGTTTTGGATAAATTGTTTTATGTTTATATTCATTTTTTATAAAATCTAATAATTTTATAAAGTAGTCTTTCTTATACTCTTCTTTTAATAATTCATCCCATGAATTACCTATCATTTTATCACCTACTTATGATAACTCTCATTATTATTTATTTTATATGCTCTATATATTTGTTCTAATAGAATTACTCTAAACAACTGGTGTGGAAAAGTCATTTTAGAAAAAGATAGATGCCATCTACTCTTTCTTTTTATATTATCTGATAAACCATAACTTCCACCTATTATAAAAGTTATATTGCTTGTCTCAAAACTTATTCTATCTAGTTTTTTAGCAAATTCTTCACTAGTTAGTTCTTTTCCTTCTATTTCTAAAGTAATTATATAATCTCTGTCATTTATATGTTTTAATATCTTTTCTTCTTCTAAAATAAGTGTTTTTTGTTTTTCTACTAATCCTTCATCTTTTACTTCTATTACTTCTAAATTGGTGTATTTACTTAGTCTTTTAGTATATTCTTCTATAGCATCTTTTAAATATTTTTCTTTGATACTTCCTACAGTTATTATTTTAATCATACTTCCATCATCTTACTTTCTTCATATTGTCTAGCTATTACTATTTCTATATCTTTATCTAATTCTTGTTCTTTTATAGCTTCTAGTACTTTTTCTTCTGTATTATTTTTCTCACTTAAATGAGCTAAAGCAATATACTTTGTTTTTGGTCCAACTATTTGTTTTAAGTACTTTGCTGTTGTTTTATTAGATAGATGTCCTTGATCAGATATTACTCTTTCTTTCAAGAATCTTGGATAAGGACCATCCATTAGCATTACTTCGTCATGATTACTCTCAATTATATAAATATTATGATTAATCATTTTCTTTAGATATTTTCTATTTATATAGCCAGTATCTGTTACATATACTAAGCTTTTATCTTCATATTTAATAATATATCCAACAGAATATGGAGCATCATGTGATGTATGTATAAGTTCTATTTCTATATCATTAATATTAAATGTATCATCTACAAAGATACATCTAGCATAAGGAATTATATCTTTTAATCCTTCATACATAGCTTCTGGTATATAAAAAGGTATTTTTGTCTTATTTATTAATGTTTTTAACCCTTTTATATGATCATTATGATTATGTGTAATTAATATTCCTGAAAAATCTGTAAAAGAAAGGGAATTTTCTTCTAAACTTTTTTTTAAAGTTAAGTAGGAAATTCCCATATCTATTATTAATTTTGTATTATCACATAACACTAATGCACAATTTCCTTTAGAACCTGAAGCTATAGTTTTAGCTTTAATTTTAGTAGAATGCCATGGCATTTAGTGCTCGACCTCCTCGATATGGATAACCAGCCCAAATAGCAAAGTGTAAGTGTACTCCTGTAGCTGCTCCTGTTTGGCCCATTCCTCCGATTACTTGTCCTTTTTCAACATGTTGTCCAACGCTAACATAACGGCAACCAACACAAAGATGGGCATACATCGTATAATATCCATTATGGTGATCAATAGTAATATATTGACCATTAGGATATCTAGCGCTTGATTCTACTACAGTTCCTGATTGAGCTGCGAATATATTAGAACCATAACCACATCCAGCAATATCAGTTCCATCATGTAATACTCCCCAACGATATCCAAAACCAGATGATACTGAAGAACAAGTTGCGGGCCATCCCCATTGTCCTCTTGTTGGGATAACCGAACCATATCCTCCACCATAGTATGCTGATTGTCTACCACCTTTAGTGATAATTTCTTTTATTGGTTCTTTTATTATTTCTGTTGATACGGTAACGACATTTACTGTTTCACCATTAATCTTTTGAATTTTTTGGGTTACTTTGTTTTCTCCTTTTACTCCGGCTTGAGTTACTTCAGTAAAACCAACATCACGATTATTATCATATTTTGTTTCACTTTCATAGTTTTTCTCTTCTTTGAAAACAACGTGGTCTTCTTCTACAACACTAAACTGTGGACGAACATTTATAATTGATACTTGTTGTCCTGTTGATAAAAGACTATTAGCATCATTTAATTTTGGATTAGCAATTAAAAATTCGTCTACTGATAATTTATTATTAAATGCTATATCAGAAATAGAATCTCCAGCTTGAACAGTATACTTTGTTTCTACTGAATCTTCTCCAAACATTAAATATTTAGTTAATTCTTTTTCTGTTTGATAAATCTTTTTATTTACTGGAATATGTTGTTTCTTAATAGTTATTTTATTCTTTATATAAATCTTTTCTATTATTTTTCCAGTATCTTCTATTGGTGTTTGTGTATCATTTTCATATTTATTATAATCATCTTCTGTAATAAACGATTTAGCAGTAGTAACAGCCGATTTTCTAAATACATCTTTATCTAGAACATATAAAGTTTGACTTTTTCCTTTTATCTTTTTACCAGATGCATCTTGAGAATCTATTCCTTTGATTTTTACTACATATCCATCGATTGTAAATGGTGAAATATCTTTGATTTTTTCATATATTTCTTTAGTTGTTTTAACATTTGTATTATATGTTTTTTCTTTTACAATACTTAAATCTGCAGGAGCATATACTTTATCTACTTTATATTTTTTCTTTATTGCTTGTTGTTGATCATCTATGTATCTTTCTAATTCTTCTTTTGAATTAATTAATCCTAATGATTGTCCTTTTAAATAGACACGATATACTTGCTTAGGATTTTTTGATATATTACTAAATCCTGTTTGAGTAATAAATATCATTGGCATTAAAACTAGAATTAGGAATAATCCTATTTTTTTAGACACTAGTTACTCCTCCTTTTTTTCTTTATCTCGTTTTAGATTAACAAATGTTGAAGTGTTCTTCTTAAATAATAATTCTATTGTAGCTGTTGGTCCATTACGATGTTTTCCTATTATTAATTCACTTATACTATTGTTATCTTCTGTACGAGCTTCTTTGTGATAATAATCATCACGATATAAGAATGCGACTATATCAGCATCTTGTTCAATAGAGCCAGATTCACGTAAATCACTCATTAATGGTCTTTTATCTTCACGTGATTCTACTCCACGTGATAATTGTGATAGAGCTACTATTGGAACATTTAATTCCATTGCTAGTGTTTTCAAGCTACGAGATATATCAGATACTTCTTGTTGTCTATTAGCTCCATAGTTTTTTCCACCGGAAATTAATTGTAAGTAGTCTATGACTATTAAGCTTAATCCTTTTTCGGAACTAGCTAATCTTCTACATTTAGCCCTTATTTCACCTATAGTTATTCCTGGTGTATCATCTATTACTAGATTAGAATTTGCTAATTGTGAAACGGCTTCATTTATTCTTTTCCAATCATTATTCATTAAATTACCAGTACGTAATTTATATCCTTCTAATTGACCTAGTGAAGATAAAATACGAATAGCTAATTGTTCTGCTGACATTTCTAAGTTAAATATAGCTACTGATTTATCTTGAGTCATTGCTACATGAGTAGCTAGATTTAGCGCAAAAGCTGTTTTTCCCATAGCAGGACGTGCAGCAATAATAATTAATTCATTTGGATGAAGTCCTGTTGTAATACGATCAAAATCATACCATCCAGTTGATAAACCTGTGATTTCTCCTTTGTTTTCAGATAATCTTTCTAGATCTGCTTGTGTTTTTGCTAAAACATCTTTAATGCTCCTAAATTCACTAGATTTTCTATTTTTAACAATATTTAATATTTTCTTTTCAGAATTATCTAATATTTCATTTACTGTTTCATCTGTTGAATATCCAGAACTAGCTATTTCTGTAGCTGTTTCTATTAAATTTCTTAAAATAGCTGATTCTTCAACAGCTTGAATATAATAATCTATATTACTAGCAGTAGGTACATAGTTTACTACTTCCGTTAAGTACTCTACTCCACCTACTTCATTAAGTAGATTCTTCTTTTTTAAATAACTTGTAACTGTTGTTATATCAATAGGTGTAGCTTCATCAGCAAGAGTTGTCATTGCCTCAAAAATCTTGCCATTTTTATCAGAATAAAATGATTCTTGTGTTAAATTCTCACTTGCTTTTTGTAGAGCATACTTTGATAAGAAACAAGCTCCTAATACTGATTCTTCAGCTTCTAAATTGTTAGGCATAGCTCTTTGTGGCATATTATCACCTCTCTTATTTTATTACATGTACTTTTATTGTTGCAATTATATTAGGATATAATTCTATATCTACATTATGAAATCCTAATGATGAGATAGAACTATCTAATTTAATAGCACTTTTTTCTATTTTATAGCCTTTTTCAGATAAACTGTCTTTTATTTGCTTAATACTTATACTTCCAAAGACTTTATCCCCTTCTCCGGTTTTTACTTGGAATTCTAAGACTAACTTATCTAATTCTTTCTTTTGTTTTTCTGCTTCTTTCTTTTTATTAGCATCTTCTTCGGCTTTTTTAGCTTTTTCATGGTTTAATTTTGCTAAATTTTCTTTTGTCTTAATAACAGCATACCCGTTCTTTATTAAGAAGTTTTCAGCATAACCATCTTTTACATTTTTAATTTGACCCTTTTTACCTTGATTCTTTAAGTCTTTTATAAAAATTACTTCCACTTTATTCGCCTTCTTTCTTAAGAATTTCTTTTAACTCCTGTTCTACTTTACTTATTGTGGTCTTTTCAAACTTAGCTGCTCCATTGTAATTGTCTCCTCCACCACCTAGTTTTTCTAGGATAGGTCCTATATCAAAATTTCCTAAGCTTCTAGCACTTATTCCTATTTCGTCTTTTCCTATCTTACCGATGACAAAAGAGGCTTCAATATTATTAAAGAATAATAATGTATCAGCTACTTTAGCTAAGTCTTCTCTTCGGTATATAGTATATGGTGTTGCCTTAGTAAAAGCAATACGATTATTTATTGTTTCAATACCAGTAAGTAGTTTTTGTCTTTCTGTATAATCATTTATATCTTGTTTTAGAAGATATTGTACTTTTTTAGCGCTTCCTCCTAAACTACTTAAATAGTAAGCTGAATAGAATGTTTCTGGTTTGGTTTTTAAAGTAAAGTTATTAGTATCTAATACTATTCCAGCTAAAAGTATTGTGGCATAATATGATTCTAATTCTATATCATAGAATTCTACTAATTGGGTAACCATTTCACAAGCAGATGATGCCTCAGTGTCATTTATTATGATAGCATCTTTTATTGTACTCTTTCCTAATTCGTGATGATCTATTACTATCTTTGCATCTATTTTCTTTAATACTTCTGGACTTTGTACTAATTCTTCTTTGTTAGTATCTAATATTAATAGCAAATTCTTATCTTTTTTAGGATTTAAATATGCATCCAAGTCTTCGCTTTTTATTATATCGATGCATCCTTCTAATTCTCTTAATACTTTTTCAACCCCAAGTTCATGAGTTTTATCATCAATTATTATATAACATTTCTTTCTCTTAGTTTTTAGTAACATAGACATACCAATGCAGCTACCTATAGCATCTAAGTCTAAGTCACGATGTCCCATTAGAAAGATATTCTTAGCTTTTTTGACTTGTTTCATCACTTTTTTTCGTTCCCTAATTATACTCATATTAGACCTCCTAATACCAATTTTATTATATAATAATTTATGTTGTTTGTCTAATTATATACTTATTATTTAAATAAAAAAATGTAGTTTTATAACTACATTTTATTTTGTATAAGGCATTAGTGCAATAGCACGAGCTCTTTTGATTTGTTTTGATACTTCTCTTTGATGTAGAGCGCATGTTCCAGTTACTCTTCTTGGAACAATTTTTCCTTTTTCATTTGTATATTTCTTTAATGTTTCTGGATCTTTATAATCAACTGTTTTTCCAGCACATAACATACATATCTTTTTCTTTCTACGATTGAATTCTGCCATTTTATTTCCTCCTTTTTAGAATTAGAATGGTAATTCATCATCACTGATTTCAATACTTGAACCAAAATCAGCAAATGGATTACTATCTATGTCTGTTCCTTCTACCTTACTATCATCTTTGAAATCATAAGGTGTTGGTTCATCTTTACTTGAACCTGATGTATTAGAATTGTTTGAGGAATTCTTTGATCCTAAAAATTCAACGTTATCAGCAACTACTTCA
>JAEEGL017200126.1_pt1 | contig 12580 bp, 8 predicted proteins | sample 9134231 | NCBI WGS metagenome assembly JAEEGL01 (sample SAMN16246548, study PRJNA631951) | gut metagenome | biome: gut microbiome; feature: rumen; material: fiber-attached | host: Bos | place: Iran: Karaj | collected 2018-10
ACTGGCCTTCTTGCTGGATGCAGACGGTGAAGGTCAGTTCTCCTCCTTTATTCTGGGCAACAAGCTTATGCCAGTCTTCGAGGTCGAAATCAGCGAAATCACCCTGTGTATGCAGTTCTCCGCCCTTGTTGCCTTTGACGACCACATCGATACAGCCGACATTCTCCTCCGTGCTGTTGAAATTCAGCGGCGCCACCTCTGCCGGAATGGTCACGCCGATATAGTCGGGATAGATCTTCGGCAACTCATTAACCATTGTGACATTTTTCGGTGTCGAATTGCAGGATACGAAAATAACGCCAGCGATCAGAATGGCTTGCCAGGTAATCACTTGTAAACTGTAAACCGTAAACTGTAAACTCTTTCTCATTTCCCTACCATTAAATAATACCACAATGTGTTACGGAAGCGCTCCAGTCCAGGGTTGTTCTGTCCGCCGGAGGAGTAGGCAGAACTAAATGCATTCATGTTTTGCAGGATTATCTGACTGACAATTCCCTGTGGCGGCTGCTGACGCTGTTGCATAAAAGCAAAAGCGATGCCCTCTTGCACATGGCGTGGATTATACAGGATATGGTTCTGCACCACCTTAACGTATTGCATAAAGCGGGGGACATCCCTATCCAGTAACGGAACCATCAGCAGATACTGGGCAGCCATCTGGTTCTGTTGGTTGTGCAAAAACAGTTGTCCGCAGATCTTGTCGAGTTCCTTTTCACTGAAGAGGAAATCATCTTGCAGACGAGACTTGCGCAATGTGCCATAAAGAGGATGGGCATCAATCTGAACCTCATCCCCCAACATGGCTATAGTGCGCTGGGCCCAAGGCCGATAGAAAATGGTCTTTTCCAACATCTGCAGATATTTCCTTGCCACCTCATACTCTCCGTTGATGAGGTTCGTCTCTGCCAGACGCTTCACCACCCGGGCACTTTTATTATAATTAGGTATGGCCTCCATCGCCTCAAAGGCGAAGCGCTGGGCGGTATTCACCAGACCGAGGTGGAAATAGATTTCGCCCGTCAATTGTGTGGTGGCGAAGTTACGCTCAAACTTCGGCAACAATCCCTCTGAGCCACGCTGATAGAAGTCGAAAGCACGTTCGCCAAGTTGGTTCGTCATACCCAGAGCAAGGTTCGTTGCACTCACACTCATCGGCAGGTCTGGTGTCTGTTCCTCTGCCTTGGCAATGATTGCGTTCCAGTTCTGGACACGCACCAGATGGTCGTACTCGATAAGTTCATATTTCTTCGCATTAAAGCCCCTTGGGATGAAAAACACTCCGAGGATAAGTAACACAACTATCGCTGGTACTGCTGGCACCCACTTGAGATGGTCTTTCCTGCTTAACCATACCAATAGCGCCACCACAACGGGAATCGCCATCAGCACGTATGGCAACGTCTCTGGGAAACGGTAATAGCTGATGCCCAGCATTACCCTCAGCATCGGGAATGGCAAGAAGTGCGCACTGAGTAGCATCAGAGCCAGCGCATAGATCACTGCCGCCACCATCAGCGTCCAAGACAACATCAACAGCGCCACTAATAGCACCATCGGCCCTGTCAGCCAATAAAGCACAGGGATCAGGATGATGGCTGTGATCCATCCTATCCACTTGCGGAGGACCACCATCACACCCAATGCTATCACCAGCGCCACGGTGTATGTCAGCATCACACTCTCGTCGCCCATGGCATACCACAACAACAGGGCAGGCAAGAAGCTCAGCGGATAAGAACCACCAGACTTCGAGCACATCAGTCGCCAGGTGAAACGCTGCACCAGCATATAAAGCAGGGCGATGATAGCAGCACCAATAGCAGCACCATTATAGAACTGTACCAGGAATTCTGCGACATAATGGGCAAAACCACCCGGCTCAGCCATCCTCTCACAGAAGTAGTCGCCATCAAAGAGGAACAACTGCAACTGCTCCTGATAAGTCAGCGCAAAGGGGTAGCGGAGTGTCCAGAATAGGAACACCGATATACCGAAAGCTACTGTCAGTAGCCACGGGCCATACTTCGAGAGATAATCACTCAGGAATTTCTTCATTCGTATCGGCATTGATCGTTACCGTGCGACCATCAGGATACTCCCGCTTATAGGTAAGTGGATACATTTGCTCCAGGAAGTCGCCCAACACAGTACCCTGAAGGTTTTTGGCCATCTGGCGGGTATAGTTCTTATACACCAGATGGAAACTGTCGGCACGCTGGGTAATGTACTTCGCTTGCACTGAGTCACCATTATCCTTCAGATTGGCAATATACTTGCGCATCTTACCCAACTCCCGGTTGTGCATCTCCGTACGCACCTTCCATTTTTCCAAAGAGTCGTTTTGGGGTGTACCCGTCGCATGGCTGACACTGTCAATGATCACCTTTACATCACCAGGCTCACCTATCACCAACAAAGGCTGAACACCCATGCGGAAACGGAAGTCGATCAGAAGTTTATACAACTTCATAGAGTCTGTTGTGAATTCAAACTTTCCGTCCTTGATCTCCACGCTATCAACCGTAGTGGCTATCTTCGGACCATAGAATGGAACAAGGAAAATACGTTTCCCCTCAAACTTTTCATCGGCTACCGTACCATGTATACGGCACTCATTGGGGTTTTTCGGCTGACAGCTATAGAAAAACGCCACAGCAGTCAATGCCATAAAACATAATAAATACTTTTTCATTTTTATCTTATTTTTACTTGTATTCGTTTATTCTCAAACACCAGCTTGTTGACCTCACGGGCATCTATCTCTACTTGATGTTCAGTAAAGTCAATACAGTTATAGGAATCCATCTCTTCGAGATAATACTTCCTCGGGTTGCGCTGTGGCAAAAGGAATGGTTTGCCGGCACGACCGTTGTCATCAATGAAAGCAATATACGGCATACTATACACCCCGTTCTCGCGACGGCTGGAGAATACAAACCACCGACTGTTCAGACTCCAGTTGTGAAAACTCTCCGTATCATCGCTATTCGCATCTGTCAACGGATGGGTTTCGCCCGTCTCTAAGTTCATCAGCCATAAGTCGGCCTCGGGATGATTCACTGGGAAATTGCCACAGTTCGTCACATTATACATCAGCCACTTCCCGTCATACGACGGACGGGGATAGGTAAAACTCTTGCCTAATTCATTGGCATTCAGTAAAGTATCCACCTGAGTGCCGTATGTACCAGTCTTGGCATCAAACGAAATGCTGCACAGGCTATATTTAACCTTATCCCACTCTGCAGGAACACGATAAGGCTTTGCTGTACAATAATAGAGCGTCTGTCCATCAGCTGAGAAAGCGGGATAGGTTTCCCAGTCGTCTGTTTGTAGTAACGGACACAAAACAAGCTCATTAGTCCGTGTATCTAAGACGAGTACATTGCTAAAGGTATCATACACCTCAATACGCTGACCAGTTCCTACAAAGAAACTCTGATGAATGGAGTTGGTCGAAAAGGCACAATAGTCACCATCAGGATGCCAATAGGAATAGCTGGTATTGGCAACGGTACTATCCGTCTTTGTCGTCAGATAAGTTTGCTTGCCGTCCTTATAGATGAGCGTACCTCCGCAGGAACCACGCATCTGCATATTGAACGTATTAGGGTTGGCACGGTTGGCCACATGACAATTCATACACTGCCCAGGGACAATACACTCAGCTAAAATAGCCGTTTCTTGGAAACTATGAATATCCCGTTGATAGATACCAATGTCGCCTCCTACCTCATAGCCTGGGGCAATACGGCGATATGTCACTCCATACTCGTCGAGCCGATATTTGCTGACATACATCTTAAAGTCCTGATACTGTTTCCACTGACCGTCTTTCTTGATGCATACGGTAAAAGACAGCTCTCCACCAGCATTCTGCTCAGTCAGTTGATGCCACTCGTCAATATCAAAGTCAGCCCAGTCACCATTAGCATGTATTTCTCCACCCTTACTTCCGCGAACCACGACATCCATACAGTCAATATCTTCTTCAGCAAAGTTGAAGTCAAGAGGAGCTATGTTGGCGGGAATAGTCACTCCGATATAGTCTGGATAGATGGAAGGCTGCTTGTTGACAACCGTCTGATTGACAGGCTGTTCAGTACACGAGCTTACGAATAACAGACAACCTATAACCAACAGCCAACACCTTATTATATTAATGTGCCTCATCATTGCTTTCATTCTTTCTTCTTTGTTCCATGACCCGTTTGACATAAGCTGCATAAGGGGAACCCGCAACTTTCCCTTGATTTCGTATGCAGAGTATGGCATCCCTGTAGCCGACAGGCATCTCACGATAACCACTATACTGCTCTGCCATGGGCAGATACTGCTGGAATCCCTGCATCTGACCCTCCAAGAGCATCTGGCCCATGAAATAATCGAGCGCCATCGTGTTCTTGTTGTTATTCATAAACAGCAGTCCGAACATCTTATACAGTTCAAAATGACTATACAGGAAATCATTGTGATAGCGCAACTGCCGCAATTTGCCATAGACGGGATGGGCATTGATCTTTGCCTCATCTCCACACATGGTCTCTGCCTCCTTCGCCCAGTCACTATAAAATAGAGACTTCTTCAACAAATTAAGCTGTTTCTTAGCCGTCAAATAGTTGCCATTCACGATCATGCACTCGGCTATGCGTTTCGTGCAGCGCCCGCTTATCCTTCCGTTCAAAATGGATTCCTGTGTATCAAAGAAATAGCGCAAGGCAGAATTCACCATTCCTAAGCGCCAGAACGTCTCTGCCGATGGCAGCATTGAGGTTAGATCTCGGATACGGGGCATGATCAGCGCATCATCACCGCTCTGGTAGAAGTCAAACATACGGTCTGCCAACTGCCGTTTCTGCGACAGAGCCAGATTTACGCATACCGAACTGAAAGGTGTATGCACCTGATACTCTTTGGCATAATCAATCACCTCATCCCAACGCTCGTTCCTTATTAAATAGTCCTGTCGGATCAGCTCGTACATGTCCTTATCATAATTACTCCTGATGCCAATACAGGCCAATGCCAATGCAATGACAATCTGTGCAGGCATCAGCCATTTAAACGATTTCATCAATGATGGTAAAGCAAGAACGATGACCACCACAACAGGAATAATCCACATCAGTGCAGGCATCATCATCGGATTCCGATAATATTGTTCTGGCATGAAAACCATCTGGAGAGTCCACTGTAGCAGCAGGTAGCGATATGCTACTAATTGCAGTGCCAGCAAATAAACCGGCAGAGGCCATCCCTGTGTACGAAGCTTGACAAGACGCAATACCACATAAATCCAAGTCAATGGCCCTGCCAGCCAATAGACCAATGGTATCATGATGACATCACTTAGCAGTCCCTTTCGTCCGTCAAATACGTTCAGTTTATTTACTCCCACGGCTATCATAATCGCCACTGCATAGCCCAACAGCACACTTGGATCTCCCAACAGCCATAACAACAGGGCTGCCGGAATCCATCCCACTAACCAGATAAAGGCTACGAAGACTAAAGCCAGCAACAAAGCCCCTATCCACTCCACATAATAGAACTGCACGATAAACTCTCCGAGCCAGTCAGCAAAGCCACCTGGCACACTTGCCCGTTCCATGAGATAGGCGCCAGTCCATTGGAACAGCTGGTACTGCTCCTGATACGACAGCGCATGGGGATAGGCCACATACCAGAACAAGAAAACGCCGATACCCACCAGCACCGACAGCCCTATTCCTATATATCTGTTTACCACTTTCGTCATTACTACAAGATTGCAGCGTAATTTAATTCATTCTCGATGGCTTTGCAGGCTCCACACTATCAGCCTTGCATCCTTCAGTATAACTATCAACTCCTACCTCGAAAACAAACAAGGCCAAAGCCGGTTATTTTCGCTGCAAAGGTACGAATAAGTAAGAAGATAACCAAATTATTTTTGAGTTTTCTCTAACGAATGTGCGCTCTGTCCAAAAGCCTTCGTCTCTAATGGATGAAAATGTTGGCACCATCATTCGGATAGGTTATAACAGAATTTTTACAGTTTTCTGTTTGGCCTTGATGAGATAGACATGATTCTTTTTAAGGGTTGTGCTGAGTGTGGCACCGTTGCCAGTGAAGGTCTTCAGCAGGGTACCGTCTACCCTGTAGATGTTGATGGTTTCTCCCTCTTCGGCATTCTCGATGTAAAGGTTCTCACCTTGGGCGTAGACTTTCAAACGGCTGGGGGATAGGGGGGGGATGGCGGATGAGGCTTTCTCGACGGCAATCTGGAGGACGCTGTTGGCAATGACGACAGGTGTTTCGATATAGGAGTTAGGCTTGATTTGTGAAGTCATGTCCTCGCCATTCCAAGTAACACTGTTAATCTGCCATCCTTCCTCTGGAATCACCATGAAGCGGTAGCGCTGGTTCTTGCGGGCATGAACGGTCACCTTTCCTTTGTTGGTTTGGAGAATGTCAATGTCGGCTGCTCCGTTCTCAAACTGGAACGTGAAACTATCTCCGTTGCTGATTTGAGGAATTGTTAGTGTGCCGTTTTTTACTTCTTCTGAGTATTGGTCAACTCCCCATTCTCGTTGGTGCTCAGCCCTGCTGATAGCATGTGTCTCGTCGGTTGCGACTTCAAAGTTCACGGACTCATTGGCTGGCAGCGTGATATACCAAGTGCCAGCCTCATAAACTTGACCATCAACCTTAACGCTTCCGAATGGATCCACCCTTAGCGTCACAGCGATCCGACGATCCGTCATCTCCTGCTCAGAGATGGTCTTGAAGTTCCTCCAGCCCTCTGCCTGCTGATATTGTTGTGACATGCCTGTAGGTACTACCAATTCAACGTTGTCATAGGCTTGTTGGCTGAATACACCATCTTCTATAAATATTATGTCTTTCGGCCTTAATACTAACTGTTTGAGGGAACGGCATCCGGCAATCACTCCAGTGCCAATACCTACCACGTTTTCTGGAATTGTCAGCGTCTGAATATTCTTGCAACCATTGAACACGTCTACCGACACCACATTAATTCCTGTAGGTAGGACAATCTCCTCTAGACTTTCACAGCCTATGAAGGCGCCTTGGCCGATCCGAGTGACGGAATTGGGCATATGAATATGTTTCAGACTTGCGCAGTTTTCAAAGGTATTAAAACCAATCTCTGTGACGCCGTCAGGCAGTATGATTTCTTCAAGAGCCTTACAGCCATAGAAGGCTTCCGATCCCAGTCCGATTATCTTGCCCGTAAGGGTGATGGATGTCAACTTCTCGCACATCTTAAAAGCCTTGCTGCCAATGACTTGTACGCTGGCTGGCAATGTCAGCTTGCTCAGACTCTTACATGATTTGAATGCTCCCTCTCTGATGGTTGTCACCAGTTCTGGTATAGTAATGCTTGTCAAACTGGAGCAGTCGGAGAAGGCATAATTGCCGATGACGCGGAGGCTGTCAGGTAGCTTTATTGTCTTAATACTTGAGAAACCGCTGAAGCAACCAGTGGGAATCTCCTGTAGTTTGGATGGTAGGGTTAATTCGATGCATTTAGCTCCGTTGCCGAATGGATTGTCACCAATCTTCGTCACCGTTTCAGGTATCTTCAGCTTGGTAATGTCGGTAAGACTGGCTAAAGCTTCCCTTTCGATTTCTGTTACTGCAAATTTTCTCTCTCTGAATTCAACGGAGTCAGGAATGACTATGTTTTCTGATCTCGTATTGGTGACACCAGTGACTTTCATCGTCTTTGACGATGTGATCTTAAAGATGAAACCATGACTTGTGATATCTTTGGCGTTGATGGATGTCTGTAGCATGACCATCAAGCATATCATGGACAGAAGCTTAATCTTTTTCATAGTTTACTTTCAGTTGACTGTTATTATCTCCTATGTCGAAGTGCCACAGCAGACGCTCTGATGCTGAGGGCTTATAGGTCTGCCAGTTGTCTGTGGCATCTTTGATGTGATAGCCTGGCGAGGCCTCGATGGTAACCTCATGGTTCCAGTCTGGACTTAATATCATCCTGACGGTATTGTTTTCTGACTGATAGATATTGACAGTAGGCCCACTTTCTCTGAAGTTGATGTATACATTCGTCTCTGCATCAAAGTTGTGGATAATCAGCGTGTCGCCTTTCAGGTCTGCCAGACGGTCAACGCCGTTAACGCTCAATCCGTCGCAATAGTAGTCATATTCTCCATAATGCTTCTCGTCAATATTCAGGCAAAGTTCGATGTCTGTGCCTCCCAATACGGACAGATGTCCTTCCTCGCCCAGCCAAAGGTGCTGTCCGTTCACCGCGATGTCGTACATATTGGTGTTGGCGTACAGATGAAGCAAATGGTAAGTGTTGCCAGAGATGTTGGTCTCTACTACATTTTCAAAGTTCCAGTAGTCTTTTCCGTAATAGTAAAAGGCATAGCAGCCCTCAGGCACATGAAGTGTCGCAAAATAACGGGTGATGTCATCGAATGCCGTTTCAGAGATAAGGTAGGGATGTTCGTTGCTATAGTTCGTATGCTCTAACCATACGTCGGTAATATCGCATCCGTCAAAGGCTCTTCCTTCAATCCACGTGATGTTCTTTGGCAGATAGACCTCAGTCAGGCCGGAATCAGCGAAGGCAAGTTCTCCGATAGTCGTCAATGGAGCCTTGAAACTGTATTCTTTAAGCGACTTGCAGCCGTAGAATGTCCCGCCGGGAATGGTCGTGAGCCAATTGGGCAGATGCACATTCTGAAGAGAGGAGCATCCGGCAAAGATTCTTTCTTCAAACACCTCTAAGTCATCGGGCAGCAGCATCTCTTCCAGCTTCTCGCAACCTCTGAAGCAGTTACTCTCCAATTTTTTCAGCCCCTTTGGCAGAGTCAGTCTCTGTAGGTTCTTACAGTTCTCAAAGGCATCAGACCCGATAGCGGTCACCGTCTCTGGCAGGCTGATGTCTGAGAGCATAGGGCATTCTGCGAAGGTGTCTAACAGGATTTCTGTCACCTTACCAGGAATACTGACTTTCTTGAGAGACAGACAATTGAAGAAAGCTCCAGCACCGATGGACGTGACACTCTCTGGCAGCGAGACAGACTGAATATAGTCGATCCATGAGAATGCATTATCGTGGACTGCTGTCACTTGGTAGGCTTTTCCTTGGTACTCCACACTTTCAGGGATGGTTACCTCGGCTCCGCAGTCGCGAGCCTTCTCCACCTCCACCGTCCCATCTGCGAGTGTGTTGTAATCGATGCCTTTGACATTGAAGGTAATGGCTGCCACAGATGAGGTAACTGATGAAATGACAATGGTCAGAAATAATCTTGGATAATGCATGCTTGATTCCGTTTATCTGCTGCAAAGGTACGAATTATATTTTGAACTTCCAAGGATTTCCTTCGATATTTTTATATGAAACCGCCCTGTAGCGGAGGATTGCTGCGGGGCGAGATTATAGAATCTTATACGTGATTACTTCTTCTTCTTCTTCTTCTTCTTCCTGAAGCTCCAGTATGAACTTTCTGACCAGCCCTATACCCGAGGCCTCTTTCGCTTTTTCGATGACATTTGTAAAATTTCTCCACTCGCCATAGCCAGGTACTATTTGCAAATCTCTTGCACTCTAGCATTCAACACAATCAATGTTCATTTGAAACATTTATTTCAAATTTTACCTCTACTAAAAAGTGCGTACATTGCTGTTGCTGAGTAAATTAGCAGAAATGTTACATCTATTTATCCTCTACAAAACCTCTACTTTGTCTCTACTTATCTTCTACCAATCATCTATAAATAGATAGCAGGTGTGATATTGTCGATAAGGTGATTAAAAATCCAGGATTTCCATTAGCTTGAAGAATTATTCCCATACTGGGAATATGGCGTTCCCAGCATGGGAACATGATATTCCCACCGTGGGAATGCGTTGTGAGCCTAGGGCTTTCTGCTTGTCGAGATAAGATAGAAAGTTAGTAGAGGCATTGTAGAGGTAAAGTAGAGGTTTTATAGAGGCAAAATAGATGTAAATGGTTATTGGTATATTTTCTAAGCTGCTTAAAACCAATAAGTTTGCAGATAAGTACCAATCATTTTGTAGAGGCAGATTCCAAATTATACAAATCACAAATTCATTCTATATTTTTGTAATATAGTTACGACAATCTTTGCAACGGATTTGTGGTAAGATTACCAAAAATCCGTAATGGAAATGGTTTAGGAATGAATAAAATGCCAGTAAATTCAGATCATTTTGTTGACGTCAACAAAATGATCGGCAATCTGATTTCGATCTAACAAGCCCAATAGCAATCAAAGAACTCTTCTGGTTCTAACACTTGAATGGCATCTTGGGGGAAATGCTTCTTATTCCTTGTAATGATCACATCACATCCTGCTGCATAGGCAGATTCAAATTGAAGCATGTCCTCAAAGTCTGGCATCTTTGAATACAAGGCGTTATGGCATTGGGAAGAGTTCAGGGTCAATCGTGCCTTTAATGGGTAAGTTTAAGATCTCCTGCACTTCAGGTGCAAGTTTCTCTATGGGTTGTACCTTAAATTTCTTCTTCTTCTTTGCTTTTGTATGACCAAACTTGTTAATGAGAGATACGATGAATTCGTCTACGCTGAGATTCTGTGTCTCTGCGTATTGTTTAGCGTCATTATAGGCTGCATTGCTTAATGTAATAGTTGCCATAGTGATACATTATTTATTTATCTGCTGCAAATGTACGAACTTTATTTCAAACAGCCAAATGTTTATGTGATTATTTAAACGAGTTACTCCTTCCTGATAGTTTAGACAGTCCTTCCAATACTTCGGCGATTCCTTCATATGGCTTTGGGCTGTCATAAAGCGTAAAGTAAAGTAAACCGCCCCGTAGCGGAGGATCGCTGCGGGGCGGGATTATAGAGATTTAATCTTATACGAGATTACTTCTTCTTGAAGCTCCAGTATGTACCTTCTGACCAGCCGCTGAATGCGCCATTGTCAGGATAGGTAAGTGTCATTTCAGCATCCGATATCTTCCAGATCTGGTAGTCTGTAACATAGCGACCACCAGCATTAATTTCAAACGGGAAGAGAATAGCACCCTCAGAGGTCTTGAATGTACCGAGTTTCCAGACGTCTGCCGTGGAGAGGTCTATCTCGTAAGTACCAGAACGGATCTCTGTACCATTAGCATCGTAACACTTCACGGTTCCATCTGATGACAATACCATCGTGGCATCGTTGCTTTCTTCACCAGTAGCATTACCAGTGACTGAGTGACCAAGTTGACCGGTAAGTTCAGAAGCGTCATCAACACCCCACCAGATGAAGTCAGAGAGGTTATCACCGCGCCATGTGCCATCAGCACCGAAGTTACCCCAGACGTGACCGCTAGTTGTGGTATTACCAACGTTCCATGTCCATGTCTTCTGGTCATAATTGGTTATCATACCAGAAATGTCAGTGTCACTCTTGAAGTTCCAGTAGGTTCCCTCAGACCAACCGCTGAATGCACCATTATCAGGATATACCAAAACGAGGTTATCTGAGGTAAGGGTGTAAATCCAATAATCTGTCACGTAGCGTCCGCCAGCGTTAATCTCGAAGGGGAAGAGTGTAGCACCCTCAGAAGTGTGGAGTATGCCATATCTGAAGCCATTAAGCTCACCTGTCCATTCCCGAACTTCATAAGTACCACTACGAATCATACTGCCTTGGGCATCGTAACATTTAATAAGTCCGTCATCCGTTATGACCATCGTAGCATTATTATCTTCTTCACCGGTAGCAGTGCCACTTACGGAATGTCCTAACTGACCAGTCAGTTCGGCAGCATCGTCAACACCCCACCACACGAAGTCATTAAGTGTCTCACCGCGCCAAGTGCCGTCAGCACCGAAGTTACCCCAGACATGACCACCTGTGTTAGCATTGCCGACATTCCATTTCCATGTCTTCTGACCATAGTCGTTAGAAGCTAGATAACGTATTTCTGGATCAAGCTCCTGCTGTACATAAACATTGTAAGTTTTAGAAATGTCTACGCAAGTGTTATCAGTCTGGACAACACGTACATAGAAAGTCTGATTTGGGTCAGATCCACGTGGAGGTTTGATGCTGAATGATCCGTTCATACCGCGAGCCAGGATATTCTCCTTGCCATCGCTGAGATAATTGAAAATCGTCACGTTCAGATCGGGACTTGTGGTATAGCTAAAGTAGTTACCATCGGCAGCAGGATTTCCATCGGCATCTGTCTGTGTAATCTTTACAGCACTTTCAATCTCACTGGCTGATATGGTGTACAGAGCCATATCCTTCTCTTCTTTGATAGGATTACAAGCCGTGAGTACACCCAGCGCAACTGTGAATAATAATATTGATTTTTTCATATTGATATTTCTCTTAATTATTAATTCTTTTTCTTAATTAATAAATTGGTGTACCAGACATGCTCCATGCTGTACCATCGTACCAACCCTTGTTCTGGCTCAGGATAGAAGCATCAGCAACGATAGCAATCTGTGCGGGAGGCTTCGGCAGGAAACCGTTGGTATCAGCATAGCGCTGTGCCCAGCTGCTGCCACCTACACCCTGACCGTGATGCATC
>JAEEGL010358075.1_pt1 | contig 12579 bp, 10 predicted proteins | sample 9134231 | NCBI WGS metagenome assembly JAEEGL01 (sample SAMN16246548, study PRJNA631951) | gut metagenome | biome: gut microbiome; feature: rumen; material: fiber-attached | host: Bos | place: Iran: Karaj | collected 2018-10
GATTCTAAGCTTTCTTTTCCTTCAAGATATTCAGAGATAATTTCTGCTTTTTCCTCGTCTGTATATCTTTGAAATTTTTGCCCCTTTTTGGCCATAAAAAATACACCTCCGTTTAGATTTTACCACAATGTCTTTTTTATTGTGGTCTACTAAACGGGGTGCATTTCAAATATAACCGCCTTTTTTATTGACTATCGATTAATGTATCCACAGTCAGTATGTTCATTGATTTCTCTTATCCAACAATTCTTGGGGTTTTTCTCTTCGTGATACCACTCAGGAGAATAATGGAACCATCTAAGCAAAAATGCCCTCATCGCTGTTCCATGTGTAAACACGAAAAGTGTACCAACACCATGTTTTTCATAGTCACGATGAATAGTCCCCATGAATTGATGTATTCTGATTGCTACATCAAATGGACTTTCTCCCATAGGAAGCCTAGCATAAAACTTTCCATTGTTGTTCCTCTGACGCTGGTATTCTCCATATTCTCGGGGAAATAGTTCGCCCCATTTTCCTTTTGGAATAGAGTCGAATAGACCAAACTGCTGCTCAGTAAGAGTTATATCTTCTCTAATGTCAGATATGTTAAGAGACTTATTAAACTCTTCTGAAGTTTGCCTGGTTCGTAAATAAGGGCTACGCCATATTCGTGCATTATCTAGACAAACATCATGTTCTTTACAATAGTTTGCAAGCCAAATTCCTGCTTCATAGGCCTGATTTTTTCCTTTATCACTTAAAGGTACTAAATGGTCCGGAAGCCGTTTAACATAGTTTTCTCCAATATTAGCTATGGATTCACCATGCCGAATAAGAAAAATATGCACATAATCACTCCCTTAAAGTTTATAAGCGAGTATATTATACCACAAATTAACATAATACTCAATAGTAGAAGACTTAATCCTTCGTTTTTTTCCTTATTTGTGCTATAATGAAAGCCTAAAAGGATGGTGAATAAATGAATTTACCAAGTGAAGTGTTAAATAAAATTGAAGGCTTAATTAACCGGAATAGAGCTAAATAAGCTTAAAGAAATATCAAAAAATATAACAAAAAAATACGACGAAAACCCAGAAGATAGTAAAGAATTGCTTCATTCCAAAGAAGAAACGGCTACATATGCTGTTGTTAGAATGCCAGCTACTTTTGGAGCAATTTACAGAGCCTTGGAGGTGACTTTTGAAACATATGATGATGAAATAGAGTCGGTTTTAGACATTGGAGCAGGCACAGGAAGCGCTTCTTTAGCTATTAATAGCAAAAAAGCAAATATTAGGGACTATACAATGTGTGAACGTGACGAAAACATGTTAAAAATTGCCCAAGAGCTTATGAAAGATATAGATCCTTTAAATAGTGCAAAATGGCTAAATTTGGACATCAGAGAGTTGGTATTAGATAGAAACTATGACCTAATCATTTGTGGCTATTCATTAAATGAATTGAGCATAGAAGAGAGGCAGAAAGTCTTAGAAAACCTATGGAAGCACACAAATAAGCTATTAGTTATCGTTGAGCCAGGTACTCCAAAGGGTTATTCACAAATAGTTGAAGAAAGAGCATTTTTAATAGAAAACGGTGGAAGTGTGGTTGCTCCGTGCTCTGGAAATGAAGCTTGTCCAATTAACCCAAAAGAAGATTGGTGTGCATTTAGTACAAGAATTCAAAGAACTAAGCTTCATAAGATGATAAAAGAAGCGGACGTCCCTTATGAAGACGAGAAATTTTCGTTTATAGCAGTTAGTAAAAAGCCTGTAAATGCTGATTTTAAGAGGGTTATAAGGCACCCGATAATAGAATCGCGGTAAAATATCTATAAAAACGTGTTCTAAAGGTAGAATTGAGGAAATTATGGTTACAAAGAGTCAAAAAGAGGCATTTAAAATCGCTAGAAAGCTTGAAAATGGTGACTTATGGACGTTGTAAAAAAATGCTTGTCAAATAGGTTTTTAAGTGCTAAAATAATACGTAGCTTATGAAGTAGTAGAAGTTGAAGGAGAGGTGTATTAAACATGGCAAGATGCGCAATTTGTGGCAAATCTAAAGTATTTTCAATACAAGTAAGCCACTCACATAGAAGATCAAACAGAGACTATAAACCAAATCTAAGAGCTGTTAAAGCTAACGTTGATGGTTCTCCTAAAAAGATTATGGTTTGCTCAAGATGTTTAAGATCAGGATTAGTTGAAAGAGCGTAAAGCTTAAAATGGCCAAGCAGTTTTAAATTGCTTGGCTTTTTTATAATATGATTTAAGGCACATTGGTATATTACTACGAAAACGGCTTCCGCAGCAGCTTGTACTATTTGCACCTCATTAATGATAAAGTATATTATTAGATTAAGAACACGGTGCAAATTATACAATCTGAAATTGTGCAGATTGTTTTCTTTAGTAATATACCAATGTGCCTTTTAAATATTTTAAAACTGGAGGATATGCTAATGAATAATTCAGAGAAAATTATAAAAACTCTTACAGACATATATGGCGGAACTGAAAACTTCTTAATTTTTAATAGCCCATTTGAATTAACTATTGCAGTAATGCTTTCGGCTCAGTGTACAGACGATAGAGTAAATGCGGTTACTAAAGAGATGTTTAAAAAGTATAATACACCAGAACAATTTGCCAAACTTCCAGTATCTAAAATTGAAAAGATGATTGGCTCAATTAGTTACTTTCATACAAAGGCCAAACACATTAAGGAATGTTCTCAACAAATAATAGATGATTTTGATGGTAAGGTGCCTAATAATATAGATGACTTAATGAAGCTATCTGGTATTGGAAGAAAATCTGCAAATGTAATAATGCTAGAAGCTTTTGCTGATTGCCAAGGAATTGCAGTAGATACACATGTGTTTAGGATTTCTAGAAGACTTGGATTATCTAACAAAAATGAACCTGCTAAAGTTGAGCAAGATTTATTAAAGGAATTCCCAAAAAAGTATTGGCCACTTGTAAATCATGTTTTAATTAGTCATGGAAGAAAAGTATGTAAAGCATTAAAACCTGATTGCGAGAATTGCGTAGTTAATAAATCTTGTGATTTTTATAAAAAGAAAGATTAGCTTTATAATAGTATATTGTAATTCAACATAATAACCTTACGTTTGTAACCAAAATGATAAATATAAAAATGCTTATACTGTTTGCATCATCTCCCTCTATTGCTATACTAAAATTGTAACCAATTAGTTTTAGCGACTTGTCCTATTTTTTTAGGAAAGGAGGGAGATTTTCTATGTTCACGCGCAACGAAAACGGCGAGATTAACCTTAAATCCATATGTAACGAGATATATGGTTGGGCGGTTACTGAGTTAGATCGAGACGTCTCAAAACGTAGAATCGGTGTGTTGCTTTGTGAAGGCGATGAAACCAGTGTTGATATGGCTGTTTATCAGCTGGTCTTTCCTGATTTACTCGTCGTTCCAGTTGGCGGATGCACCAATGTAATCAAGTTTACCAATGCTTTGAGAAAAAGACTAAGGTCACTTAAAATGTACTGCTTTGGAATTGTTGATCGAGATTCACTTTCAAAGCAAGAAATTAAGAAGCTTTACGAGTCCTCAGGGGTTAATACTACAAAGCTACCATTCATTGAAAATCTAATAAGTACTCCAGAAGTCATTAAGTGTGTTTGCGACTATAAGCAGGTCGATTTTGAGCCTTTTTTGCAAAGTGTCCAAGCCGAGGTGATGAAACATCTTTGGAGGACGCTTAAGGACACGATTCCTATCAATATAAGCGTTGAAAAGTGGGAAGTTATACGGTCTCTTTATATGCGGGCTTCAACTTCTAGAAAGGAAGTCTCAAAAGAGGTCGGCCCTAACAACGTGTTATATGTCTTTAGAGACAAGGGAATCACGTCCATAATTGCCTCAAAATTGGGCATTAAAGGCAAACACGGGTACTATTCTCTGATTATAGAATTGGTGAAAATTGAGGAGTATCAAGATGAGCTTAGGCACGCATTTTCACGATTTATTCCTAAGCTTGAGTTTTATGAAGATTTCGAGGATTAAGGCTCAAGATGGGGCTTAAAGGGCATATTTTAACCAGAAAAAGGTAAAATATGCCCTTTTATGCTATATTTTTGAACTTTCACCTAGGAATTAGCCATAATTTTGCCTTGACAACTTTACATAATGTATGATAAAATACCAATGGACTAAAAATAAATAGGAGGATTTTGCTGTAGCAAGAAGGAGGAGCACCATGTATCGTGGAAAGAAGAGTTGTAAACGTGGAAAAGGAAGAATAATGGATTTGTCAGTGGCACCTCGGCTGCTGTATGAGTCTGAAGAAACGGAGCACTGGCATCAGGATGGTTACTTTAAGCTCCGTGGACCTAATGGAGTGCTTTTAGATATTGCTCCAAAAGGTGTAACGATAACAATTCTTGATAGAAACTTAGAGCCCCTTCAAACTGGGTCGAAGAGTGTCTATTATTTTAATAAAAATGACACGGATAAAATGATTCTTGTTGAAATTAAAAATGGTGAAACATATGACACTAGAGAGTACATATTTAATCCCTACACTCAAGCTTTTGAGGAATGGGATTCAAATAATGCGCCCTTAAGAGGAGAGACGAGGCAAGAAATGGAAAGGCGTCTCAAAGCGACAAGCATCGCAAGGCAAAAAGCCTTTGCATGCAGATCATAAATACAAAAAAAAACCTGTACGTGTACGTACAGGTTTTTTTATGCTTATTATTGTTTAAATCTCTCAAAAATGGTATATTATTTGTGACTTTTTAAAAAGGAGATTTTTATGATTTCAATTAATGAAAAACTTATTCAAGAATTTGGCTTAAAGCCTTTTCAGGTTGAAAATGCCATAAAGCTTATTGACGAAGGCAACACAATACCTTTCATTGCAAGATATAGAAAAGAAGCTACAGGTCAAATGTCTGACGAGCAACTACGTGATATGTTTGATAGACTTACATATCTTCGTAACCTTGAAAAACGTAAAGAAGAAGTTATTAGGCTTATTGATGAGCAAGGAAAACTTACAGAAGAACTTCAAGCTGAGATTGAAAAAGCCGAGACTATGACTGAGGTTGAAGACTTATATAGACCATATAAGCAAAAGAAGCGTACTCGTGCTACAATCGCTAAAGAAAAGGGCTTAGAGCCACTTGCACTTTTGATTTTTGCTCAAGAAAAACCAGAAAAGCCTCTAGAAGAGATTGCAAAAGAATACATTGACGAAGAAAAAGGTGTTGCTACAGTTGAAGAGGCTTTAGCTGGTGCTTCAGATATTATCGCCGAGATGGTTTCTGACGAAGCTGAATATCGTAAAAAGATTAGAAGCCTTATTTATAAAATTGGTATTATTAAGACTTCAGCTGCTAAAGAAGAAAAGTCAGTTTACGATATGTACTACGATTATTCTGAGCCTGTATCAAAGATACCAAGTCATAGAATTTTAGCTATCAATCGTGGTGAAAAAGAAGAGTTCTTAAAGGTTAAAATAGATAATACTGATGAAGAGATTATTAAATACTTAAATAGTCAAGTTATCATCGAAAACTCACCATTTGAAGATTTTCTAATTGCCACAGTTGATGATTCATATAAAAGATTAATTAAACCATCAGTTGAAAACGAAGTTCGTAACGAACTTACCGAAAAGGCTGATGAGCAAGCTATTAAGGTATTTGGACAAAATGCTAAAAAACTTTTATTACAACCACCTCTTAAAGATTTAGTTGTTATGGGATTTGACCCAGCTTATAGAACTGGTTGTAAAATAGCAGTTATTTCAGATACTGGAAAGCTTTTAGATACAACTACAGTTTATCCAACTGAACCTCAAAATGATGTTGAGGGAGCTAAGAAGAAGTTATTAGAGTTAATAGATAAATACAAAGTTAACATGATTTCAATCGGCAACGGAACAGCTTCTCGTGAATCAGAAATGTTTGTTGCAGATATGATTAAAGAAGTTAAACATCCAATATATTATGCAATAGTTAGTGAAGCGGGAGCTTCTGTTTATTCTGCATCCAAGCTTGCTACTGAAGAATACCCTGACATAAACGTTTCACTTCGTGGAGCAATTTCAATTGCAAGGCGTCTTCAAGACCCACTTGCAGAGCTTGTTAAGATTGATCCTAAGAGCATTGGCGTTGGACAATATCAACATGACGTTAACCAAATACGTCTTGAAGAATCATTAACAGGCGTTGTTGAAGATGCCGTTAATAGTGTTGGTGTTGATTTAAATATTGCAACGCCATCTTTATTAAAATATGTTTCTGGAATTTCAAAAACTGTTGCTCAAAATATTGTTAAATATAGAGATGAAAATGGTAAAATAAAAAATAGAAAAGAACTTCTTAAAGTTGCTAAGCTTGGACCTGCTGCATATACACAATGTGCTGGCTTCTTGAGAATTACTGATGGAGATAATCCACTAGATAATACTTCTGTTCACCCAGAAAGCTATGAAGCTGCAACTAAGTTATTAGAAAAGATTGGATTTAAGGTTGCTAATTTAAAAACTGATTTAGCAGAAATAAAAGCACAACTTGCAACTTTAAATACAAAAGAGTTGTCTAATGAGTTAGAGATTGGTGAACCTACTTTAATAGATATTATTAAAGAGCTTCAAAAACCTGGCCGTGATCCTCGTGATGAGATGCCAAAGCCAGTACTTCGTAGTGATGTTCTTAAATTTGAAGATTTAAAAGAAGGCATGGTTCTTAAAGGAACTGTTCGTAATGTTATAGACTTTGGTGCTTTTGTAGATATTGGTGTAAAGCACGACGGACTTGTTCACATATCTGAACTTTCAGACAAATACATCAAAAACCCAATGGACGTTGTTTCGGTTGGCGATGTTGTCAAAGTTCGTGTTATAAAAGTAGATATGGAAAAGATGAAAGTTTCACTTTCAATGAAAAATGTTGAATAAAGAAAGGATGGTTAGTTATGAAAAAAGTATTAATCGTTTTAGCAGTTTTAGTGGTAATTGGGTTAATGATTTGCGCAATTGTTGGTTGCGAAGACAAAACTACTCCAAACACAAGTGGAGAACCATATGAAGTTATTGATAATGGTGAAGGTGAAGTAACTCCAGAAGACAATGAAGAGGAAACAGTTCCACCAGAAACAGATCCATATGTTGCAAATATTCCAAATGAAATCATTGATTTCTATAAAGAAAAAGTTGAAGATATTAATGTGGCAGATGAAGATAAAAGACTTAGATATGATTTAGTATTCTTTGATGATAACAATACTCCAGAATTAGTCGTATCTGACCCAGGCTATAGAATGATACTTTATACTTATGATGCAGGTAAAGTTATTTATACTCAAGAGGAGTATGAAGATGAAATGGGATGGCCTTTGGGTGCAGGCGGAAACGCAGGATATGATTATGCTCCAAGAGCAAATACTATAAGAAACTATGATAGCGACCATGCAGGATTAATTAGATACATCACATATTACGTTTTAAACGAGAACTCTCATCAATTAGTTTCACTTTATGATGAACCATTATATGAAATGTTCTATGAAGACAAGAATAACAATCTAGATGTTGATGAAGATGAATTTGATACATATTCAGAAGAAGCTACGGGATATGTATTTGGTGAAACAAAGATTTCTCAAGAAGACTTTGAAGCAAAACTAGTTAGTGGAGACTTTGTAGAATTAGTTGGAACAAAAACTTTTGATGAAATGATTAAAGCTTTAGATAGCTTAATGAATCTTAAATAGATATATAGATGGCACCATTTAGATGGTGCCACTTTTTTTATCATTAAAGAGGTTAATCAAATGGCAACATACAAGCGTAAAATGTTACAAAAAGCAATTGAATATTTCATTATATTAACAATTACCTTACAATTTTGTGATTCGTCCGATAAAGTTTCCCATGTTTATTATAATTTTATGTAGAATACTTTAGTTTTATATATTTTAAGGAGAATGAAAAATGCATAAGCAAAAAGTTTTTTTGTTGCTACTTGTGGTAGTAATGATATTATCAATTGGTACTGTATTTGCAGCTGATTGTGCTCACGATTTTATGTATCAAGACAATGAAAATGGCACTCACACTGCTATATGCAGATTGTGTAAGCTAACTAAGACTGAGTCACATAGTAGTAAAACAACAATTATTTCTAATGGTGATAATAATCACATTATCACAACTGAGTGTAGCAAATGTAAAACACTATTAAGCGAAACTCAGGAAGATCACAGCTACACTAAATATGTGACTAATTGGGATAATAAAACACATAGATTAGAGTGCACAAGATGTGGCCAAGCAAAATATAAAAACCAAGTTTGTAGTTTTGGTGACTGGTATATTTCGGATGGAAAGGGTAGCCATGATGATAATGGTAATTGGCATTCTAAAAAGTGTAGCAAATGCAGACTGGTAGTAAGGGAAGCACATAACTATGTTCAAGGAGAATGTGAGAAATGTGGTCGCAAAAATCCAAATGCTAATTGTGATCACGTTTATGAGATAAAAGAAGGAATAGTAGAAAATAATGATAAAAAATATTCTTTTCCGGACGATTTTAGTCATTTATTAGATTGTACTATTTGTGATTATTGGATTTCAGAAGGGCATACATTTGAGGCTGATCCAGAGTCGTATGAAAAACAGGCGGATTATCATAAATTAACTAAGGTAAAATGCACTAAGTGTGGTTATTCAAAAGATGCTCCAAATCAACAATACTTACCTCACAATTGGGAAAATGGAAAATGTAAAGATTGTGGCATGGAACATCAAAATCATGATTATACTTATCGATATGAAGCTATCGACAACGGAAAACACAATGCTTATTGTAGATGTGGAGCGTATGTGAAAAAAGATTGCTCTATCAATGAATACAAAGAAGACGATTCAAAGACTCATTCTGGCTATTGCGTATGTGGTGCAAAAATTCCTAACTCTACCGATGAACATTATCCATATATGGTGGAAAAATTTAGATTTGTTAATGACGAGTATCATTCTTTTTATTGTTCGAAATGTGGATATTTGTTTGAATTATATAAGCATTTCTTTACTTGGAATTTTAAAGATAGAGGTGATGGCACACATACTGCAGGATGTGACTGTGGTTACGTTAAAGTGCTTCCACATGAAATGAGTTATGACGTAGCAAAAGATAATGGGGATGGCACATGTACAGGTAAATGTTGGTGTGGTGTTACTTTTACTACAGCTCATGAAAAAGGAGAAAACAGAGGTCCAAGTGATTCGTGGGATGGTATACCGCATGAAAAGTATGTTTATATTAATGATCAAGAACATGAAGTAAATGATTATTGCACCTATTGTGTTAAACTTTTAGAGACAAGACGTGAGCCGCATGAAGCAAGGACAGACAAAGAAGGTAATATTATTTATGAAGAAACAGAAGAGGGACGTTATAAGCGTTGTTGGAAATGTTGGAGAAAATATGACTTGCAAGCCATTTCAAATACTCCTATAGTAACACCAACGCCAACATCAACTGCAACACCAACGCCAACACCGACAGCAACACCAACGCCAACATCAACTGTAACACCAACGCCAACATCAACTGCAACACCAACGCCAACATCAACTGTAACACCAACGCCAACACCGACAGCAACACCAACGCCAACATCAATTGTAACACCAACTGAAACACCAACACCAACGCTAACACCAACAGGTATACCAACTACTACACCTCTAGGAGGAAAAGCAACATGTAAACATGAATGGGAAATTAGTAGCCAAATAAAATCCAATAATGGTAAACCTTATCACTATAAAATTTGTAAAATAGAAGGTTGCGGAGAAAAAGTCAAAGAAATGTGCGAAGATTTTAAATCAAGCGATAATTATTATGAGAAATGTTCAGATCCAAAGGATGGCCACTTTAAACTAGTCACTTGTACACAATGTAAAGGAGAGATTGAAAGGGGAGAAAATGAGGCACATACTTTGTATTATAACGCTAAGATTGCGGATACTAGAGAAGGAAGAAGAGACGAGTTTACAACATATTCTAAACAATGTTCACGTTGTAGCTATGTCGTTAATGTAACTCCTATTGCAGATGGGTCATTAAGGTTTGATACAAAAACTGTTACAAGAAATAAAGAAAAGCATATTGATTTATCTAGTAGACTTGCCAAAATTACACCAGAAGGAGCAGAGAGACTTTTAAAATGGTCAATAGAATATGAAGGTGCTTCTCAATTCATCGAGCTTGCATCAAATACTGGTGTAGTTACAATAAAAGATGTTCCTGGATATGTTAAAAGCATAAAGATAGGTGTTGAAGATAAAATATCTGGACAAACAGCAAGCATTATTCTGGTTTTAAGACCTCAAACAACTGAGGATGGTGAAAGTGAAGAGCCTGAATACGGAGATTTTGCTTCACCTAAAGATGTTTTAGAGAATGCATGGTATTTATCATATGTTATGGATTCAATTAGGCTTGGATACTTTAGTGGCGTAGGTGAAGGAAAATTTAACCCAGATGTAGATATTACTAGAGGAATGTTTGTTACTGCAATTTCTAGATTTGAAAATGCGGATACCTCTGGATATTCTCAACCATTTACAGATGTTGAGCTTAATGAATACTATAGCCAAGCTGTAGCATGGGCTTATTCAGAGGGTATTGTTAATGGTATGGGAGATGGAACGTTTGCTCCAAACAAGACAATAACAAGAGAAGAAATGGCTGTAATGATGTATAACTATATTAGAATTAAATGCCCTATATTATTTGAAAATGCATATCAATTAGGCACTGACTTTGTAGATGATGATACAATCTCAGATTGGGCTAAGGAAGCTATTTATACTCTTGCTTCAATTGATGTTTTAAACGGAAGAGAAGATGGAAGATTTGATCCAAAAGCTAATGTAACAAGAGCAGAAGCTGCAACAATACTTGTAAACCTACACAAAGCTTTAACTGCTAAATAAAATGCATAAATTAAGTGGACGTCCTTATGACGTCCACTTTTTTGTTGCTTATTATTTAATCATTTGCTAATGATTCGTATATAACGTCCCAGATTTCATCAACATATTCTTTGGTTTCTGATGAATAAGGAAATATAAGGTCATCATCAACTTTTAAAGTTTTAGCTAAATCATTGACATATGATTTAACTTTAGTTTTTGCAATTTTATCGGCCTTGTTAGCTAAAACGATGTAATGTTTGCCAGTAGCTTGGACATATTCTAGCATTTGTAGGTCATTTTCTGTAGGCTTATGCCTAATATCTACTAAAAGTATAATTAAATTGATATTTTGACGATTTTTAAGGTAGCTGTTTATTGAATCAGCTACTTTTTCTTGCTCTGCTTTAGACATTTTAGAATAGCCATAACCAGGTAAATCAACAAAATATAGCCTTTGATCTATGTTATAAAAGTTAATTTGACGGGTTTTTCCAGGCTCTGAAGAAGTCCTAGCAAGGGATTTTCTATTAAGCATAGAGTTTATAAAGGAAGATTTACCCACATTGGACTTGCCAGCAAGCACTATTTCAGGGGTTCTTCCTTTAGGATATTGAGATTTATTCATAACAGAGATTTCAAATTTGGCGTTGTTTAGGTTCATATCTAAAACTCCTTTCGGACAAATTATACCACATTTTTAGCAAAAAAAGCTTGAAATATCATATTTTTAATGGTAAAATTGTCTCCGTGTGTAAACATAAAACACATACTGCTGTTTTAGCTATAAAGCCTAGTGCCAAGGCTACTTGGTGGTTTTATAGAAGCGGTAGAGGGCATAACGTCAAAGGCGTATATGCAAAAAACAAAATAAGGAGGAATTTTAAAATGTCAGTAGTTGATATGAAACAATTATTGGAAGCTGGTGTTCACTTTGGACATCAAACAAGAAGATGGGATCCTAGAATGGCTCCATATATCTACACAGCTAGAAATGGAATCTATATAATCGATCTTCAAAAAACACAAAAGAAAACAGATGAGGCTTATGTAAAGCTTAAGGAAATCTGTGACGAAGGAAAGACAGTTATTTTCGTAGGCACAAAGAAACAAGCTCAAGAGTGCGTTAAAGAAGAAGCTGAAAGATGCGGAATGTACTACGTTAATGAGAGATGGCTTGGCGGAATGCTTACAAACTTCAAAACAATTCGTTCTAGAGTTAATAGAATGATTGAACTTGAAAGAATGGAACAAGATGGTACTTTTGATGTACTTCCTAAGAAAGAAGTTATGAGCTTAAAACAAGAGCTTGAAAAGCTTCAAAAGAACCTTAACGGAATTAGAGATATGACAGAAGTTCCTGGAGCTATGTTTGTTGTAGACCCTAAGAAAGAAAGAATTGCTATTCTAGAAGCTAGAAAGCTTGGAATTCCTGTATTTGGTCTAGTTGATACAAACTGCAACCCAGAAGATGTTGACTATGTTATCCCAGGAAACGATGATGCAATTCGTGCAATTAAACTTATTATCGAAGCTATGGCTAATGCTGTTATCGAGTCTAAACAAGGACAAGCTAACGATGTTTCTTCAGAAGAAGCTGAAAAAGTAGAAGA
>JAEEGL010734690.1_pt1 | contig 12579 bp, 6 predicted proteins | sample 9134231 | NCBI WGS metagenome assembly JAEEGL01 (sample SAMN16246548, study PRJNA631951) | gut metagenome | biome: gut microbiome; feature: rumen; material: fiber-attached | host: Bos | place: Iran: Karaj | collected 2018-10
GCGCACCACTGCCAGTCCCATTTTAGCAGTGAGGTAGGGGTCTTCACCATAGGTCTCCTGTCCGCGTCCCCAACGTGGGTCGCGGAAGATGTTGATGTTTGGTGTCCAGAACGACAGACTCTGATAGCGCTTGATGTCGCCCGAGCGCTTGGCTTGTTGTGCTTTCACGCGGGCCTCGTCGCTCACGGCGGTGAACACTTGGTGCAGCAGGGCATCGTCCCACGAGGCAGCCATTGCCATGGTGATAGGGAATACGGTGGCAAAGCCGTTGCGCCCCACACCATGCAGCGCCTCGTTCCACCATTGGAACTGAGGTATGCCCAGTCGGGGGATGGCAGGCGAGGTGTCCATCATCAGATTGACTTTCTCGTCGATGGTGAGACGCTTCAGCAGGTCGTCGGCACGCTGTGCCGCACTGAGTTGTGGGTTCTGATAAGGCAATTGTTGAGCGCTAACGGGCAGCATGCCGAGGCTCATTACGAAGAGTGAAATAATCTTTGTTCGCATGTGTTAGGTTATTTTAAATGCTTATTGAAGAATTCCAGTACGCGTTGCTGCGAGTTCTTGCCGCAGCTATGGGGCATGTCCCATAGTTCTGTCTCTAATAGCGAGGCAGCGCCCTGACTCTCCCAAACGGCGTGCATGGTCTGGAAGGCTTTCTTGACACCAGGCACAGGGAAGAGTACGTCCTGCGAACCATTGATGAAGAGCATTGGCTTCGGACAGGCTATGCTGGCTATGTGCGGATAGTCCAACCAGCGGCGCAGTCCTGGCAGGCAGTTGGCAAAACCGCCGTTCTCCGTGCGGCTGTACTTAAAACCCATCTGCTCGTCGGTAGTCACCATCCAACAAACGGCAGCACCTACCTTTATCTTATCACTCAGCGCTGAGAGCATCCAGGCACGATAGGCACCCATCGACCATCCTGTACAACCAATCCTTGTAGGATCTACCTCTGGCATCGTGGCCAGATAATCCGTTCCAGCGATATCATCGTAGGTCATATAGGCCGATAGATCAATGCCGTACATCATCATGTTGCCGGCAATCATGTCATATTTGTCGCGCTTTGCTCCTTCCTTCTGTCCACGCTCTCCCCACATCGGGGCGTCTGCAGAGAACACCACATAGCCGTGCTGAGCCAGATAGTCGCCAAAGAACTGTCCCTCGTAACCTACCGACCACGCCTCTGCATCCTTGATGACGGTAGAATCCTCACAAGCCAATGGGCGAATCATCTTCTCCTTACCAATAAAGAGGTGTGCGCCATGGTCGTGCAAAGCGTTGACAGCAGGGAACGGACCTTTTCCGTCAGGTATCAGCACGTAGGCGGGAACAGTGTAGTATTTCGACAGACGGATCTCAATCTTACGGGCTTTGTAGCCGTCGCGCTGCTCTTCGAAGAGTATCTTGGTTTCATAGCCGTTGGCTGGTGCTGGTGGAGGTGTCAGCATACAGTCGAACACCTTCTGACGGGCTGCCTGCCTCCAGGCGTTGAAGTCCTTGATGTCGCTGTTCCCCCAAGCCATGGGGTAGGTGAGGTCGGCAATCAGAGAGTCGGCATAGACGGGCAGGTTGCGCTTGAATTCGTATTTCTCTCTTCCTTGCGCCATCGCATTGAACAGTGAACAGAAGGCGGCTAATAGTATTAGCAGTATCTTTTTCATTCTTTACCGTTTTATTATTTTACTTTTTTACCTTTTCCTTCAGCCATATCATTTGATTGTAGTTTGTAGCTTCGGATGTCCAATGCTCATTAATAGGTGTGATGAGTGACTCTTTTGGAGCAGTAATCAGATTCCAGACGATGTAACTTGTCGTTGGTGGACAGACATTGTCGTTGTAACCCCAGGTGAGGTAAACAGGGCAGGTGATATGACGTGCAAAATTCACTACGTCGTAATAGGCCATCGTCCTTACTTTCTCAGGGGTCAGCATGCCGTTCAGACGGTTGAAATGGGGATAACCACCTGCACGACCGTCGAGGTAACCTGCCATATCAGAGAGGGCAGGATGATTGGCCACGCAAGCCGTCACACGAGGGTCTAGTCCTGCTGTTATCAGCGAGAGGGCACCACCCTGACTACCACCTTGTACAAACACGTTCTTGCCGTCCCAGTCGGGCAGTGATGTCATGTAGTCGATGGCTCGAACGCAGGCCACATAGACATGCTTCATATAGTAATTGTCGCGATTGTCAAGACCATTCGTCAGATAGCCGTTCTCGTAGTCGAAAGCAGAGGTGATCTCCTTGAACTGTTCGTCGGTCATCTCTGGATTCAGTCCGTGAATTTCCATCTCCAGACGGATAAAACCGTTCTCGGCATAATAAGTATTTCGCATTGGTTCCTTAATGGTTTTGATACCGGCTCCAGGAGGACAGAGCACCACAGGGTATTTGCCAGCCTTCTTCGGTTTCGTCAGATAACCGTAGATGCTATGGTGTTTGTCAACCTTCAGCTTCAGCAGATAGCAGTCGAACTCATCGGTCGTATATTTATCCACCTGCTTGCACGTCACGCTGACAGGTGTCTGGCGTGCCTCTTCAAGATTCGCCTTCCAGAAAGCATCGAAGTCTGTTGGGTTCTTAGTGTAGGGCTTCAGTTGCTCAGGCGAGAAGCCCACCTTGATATGATGCTCGTAGATCTTGTCATCAATCATAGTCTTCAGACGCAGGTCTAAGAAACCGGGCTTCTTCATAGTACCCATATCGACGACGGCTCGTCCGTTTTTCAACATCACCTTGCCAGAGGTTGTCACAGGCATCATGTCTGGACCGATCTCGTAACTGATTTCAACATTTTGTGGAATACCATAAAGGCAGAAACACACCTCTACCTTCGCCTTCTCGCCCGTCTTATAGAGCCAATTGGCATGATCAGGCACCGTCAGCCATAGATAGTCTGAACGGTAAGGGTAGTTCTCGCGTCCCTGTGGTAGCGAGCGAGCAGAGTTCGAGCGTTCTGCAAGAGCGATTAGTGAATAGTGAACAGCGAAAAGTATCACGGCCACTCTCAGTATCCATTTATAATCGTTTATCCTCATTTTTACGATAAAGTTGTCGTTGGTGCAAAATTACATTATTTCTTTGATTATACAAAGTATTTCTCTTTTTTTTGTTGCAAGCTTCTTTTAAATAAGGGGGAATACATCACGCACTCCCCCTTCCGATTAACTAACTAAAACTAACATGTACTAAAGTCTTATTAGTACTAACCTAACTAATTAATAATTATTTTTGTGGTAAACCATAGCCATTTGTTACCTGTCCCTTTGATTGGGTCAGTGTCTCCTGTGGTATAGGATGATAGTAACGAGGAGCATTGCCTGCTGTACCTAAGCCGCCTAAAATGTTACGATCGAAGATGGTAGCACGCTGCTTAACGATTTCTACACCCCAGTCCTGACGTGTATATCCATCAGCCTCAAGGGCTGCTGCTTCTGCTCCATTGGGATCGATATACTTGAATAGACCCTGAATGGCAAGGTTATGCTCTGTTCCCGATACCTTGCTGGCTACTGCGGCAATACCAGAGTAGTCATACTGGCCACGCCATCCCGGTGTTAGGGCGGGATTACTCTCGTCGCGGTCGAAGGTCAGTGAATTATCGAGCTTCACATTCTTAATCCAGATATAAGCGGGAATCTGGCGTCCATTGGCAAACTGATAATACCCCTTGGCATCGATGCCATCGCACATCGTCTGGATGTCGGCGCGGATTTTATTGGTACGCTCTGTAAAGTCACCAGAGAGGATCATATCCCAACGGATAACTCCTTCGGAGAGTAGTTCGCGTTTACGCTCCTGATAGATAGCTGCAAGAAGGTCGCCTTCAGCACTAGTGTAGTCGTGACTGTTATTGCCAAAGGCACGCTGACGGATCTGGTTTAGCAGACTGGCTGCGCCATTAGTGTCGCCATTGTGGTATTTGGCAATGGCCTGCATTAACATAACATCGGCTACACGCAGCTCCACATAATTAATACCAGACTGGCGTTGAGCAGCCACGTATGGAGGATCCATGCGGTTATCATCCCACTTATTGTTAGAGATGCCTCCATTCAGACGGCTGCCTGGAACAAACTGTAAGATAGCCTCGTTGCCCTTACCGTCACTACCGGTTACAGTCATGCTTGGATCCATGCGCTTGTCACCATCCTCATAGCCTGTGTAATAGAAAGTGGGGATGATGCGGAAAGCGGCAAACGATTTACATGGTGCTGCATTAGAACCACCACCGTTTGAAGGACGTCCCTGACTATAAGGACGCTCACTTTGTACACCAGCTTGATTACCAATCTCGAAATAAGACTCAGGGCTAACCACATTGTTGTGGGCATACTGGAACACCATCTGGAATGGATTGTTACAATAAGTACGAGGGTCTTTTGTTACTAGTTGAGCTGTTCCTTTCTGCTCGTTGAGTGCATAGCCCAAATATTTATCTGCTATCTGGAAGTAGTTCTTATAATCGGAACGTCGGGCATATACACAGCCGTTGGCCTCAGTGCCTTTTTTCTCAAACTGTACATCACCATAGAGATTGCTTACATCTGTACGGATGGTCTGCCATCCGGCTGCGTAGTAGGCAATCTGTCCGATGAGGGCATTAACATACGAACGATTAATGCGCTCTGCCGTGATACCTCCTTCACCTAATCTGTACATGTAAGGCTCTACACCCTGCAGCATCTCTATCAGGCGGTCGTAAATCTCATAGCGAGAGGTAAGACTATAGCCATCTGATACAACAGAGTTCTCAATGCCGAAAGGCACGTCGCCGAAATGTTTCGTCAGCTGGAAGTAGCAGAAGGCATATAAACCGATAGCCTCTCCATAGAGCTGTGTCCAGTCGTTTGTCTGTCCTGCTTCTCTTGCAGTGGTATATTCCGACTTTCCCTCTAAGATGTTGGCCAGGCGCTTAGCACGTGCCAAGGAGTTATATAGAGAGTTGAATTGTGTCTGCTTACCCGTAATAGCCACCTCGTCAGCAAAAAGCATACCGATGGTATTGTTGGAAGAGTTGAATTCTGGATAGTACTCTGCATCTGAAGTGCAGTCCTCCCAGTGGTAGTTACCACCGCTGGCAGCATTTTGACGATATTCGGCGTATGCCCACGATAGAACCTTGAACGTCTCGTCGACAGATGAGGTCACAAAGGCATCATCGGTCTTCGCAGGTGAAGATACTTCCAGATAGTCACTGCACGAAACCAAGGCGGAGCCAAGAATTAGTACTCCAATAATTGATTTATATGTTGTTTTCATATCCTTATACTATGTTTGATTAGAAATTCACGTTAAGACCGATTACAAATGAGCGTGCTCTCGGATAGGTTCCCCAGTCAAGTCCTGTCGTAGGATAGACAGAACTGTTGATGTTTGCGTTGGCATTTACCTCAGGATCGAGACCGTCATAACCAGTGATGGTCAGGAGGTTATAGATGGTGCCATACAGGCGGAGGTTACTCATGCCGATTTTGCTAATCAGCTGCTTCGGGAATGTGTAACCCAATGTCAGTGTGTTCAGACGGAGGTAAGAACCATCCTCGATACCCAGACTCGATACAATGCCCATTGAGTTGTAAGACAACGGATATTTTGCATTCGCATTCAGTCTTGCAAGGTCAGAAGGATCATTATAGCGCACAAGTTCGCCATTGACTACATCGTAAATCTTATAGGCATCCTTCATAAACGACAGTTTGTTCTGCAGAACACCACCCTCCTTGTATCCATAAAGTGAAGCCAGTTTGTTCACATTGTAGAGCTTATTGCCGTAACTCCAGTTGAAATACAATCCGAGGTCGAATCCTTTGTAAGTAGCATTGATGTTGAAGCCGCCCGTATGCGTGGGGTTCATATCACCGATGACAGTGTAGTCGTCAGTGTCTATGCTTCCACTACCGTCCAGGTCCCTGTACTTTGCCATACCGGGATAAGCAATTTGCCCGGAAGGACGCTCATCGGCACCGATACCTGCAAACTCGGGAACTATGGCACTGGTCAGGTCGGGAACACCTGCTTTCAGAGTATAGACACCGTTGGCATAGTCAAAATCGTGGGTTGTATAGAATCCGTCGTAAATCAGTCCGCGCACTAGACCAACAGGCTCACCCTCAATCAGAATATAGTCATCACTTGGACGATTCTGCTGAATCCACTGTGTACCATATTGACCAGTAATCCCTTCAGAGAGCTCGTCTACCTTACCCTTATTGAAGTTGATGTTGGCCCCTGCTGTGATATTCCAGTCCTTATCCTTGTAGATGACACCGCCTAACGACAATTCAACACCGCGGTTACTTGTCTGACCGATATTGGCAAAAGTAGAGGTGAAGCCAGTGATACCGGGCAGAGTTGTGTTCATCAGCAGATCTTTCGTGGTATTCCAATAAAAGTCTACAGTACCCCACAGACGACCATTCAGGAATCCGAAGTCCAAACCAATGTTACGTGTTACTGTTGTCTCCCATTTCAAATCGTCATTGGCCATCTGGGTTGACGAGAGGTCATAGGCTGTTTGCCTGATATTGTCTAAGGTATAGCGCCAGCGATTGTCAATTTCGGCCGTCCAGGTCTGTGCCCAAAGGTCAGAACTGATACCATCGTTACCTACTGTGCCGTATGACAGACGCAGTTTCAGATTGTCGAGCCAGCCTTTTGTTCCAGCCATAAAGGGCTCCTCGCTGACACGCCAGGCGAATGCTGCTGCGGGGAAGTAACCCCAGCGATGACTGGGAGCGAACTTAGAGCTGCCATCGGCACGGAAAGTAACAGTCAGCAGATAGCGGTCGAGCATATTGTAATTCAGTCGTCCGAAGAATGAGAGGATACGTGAAGGTGTATTCCAGCTGGACGAGAAATTAGTAGCCGTACTATTGGCAGCATCATACTGGTTAATCATGGAAAAAGCATTGTCCTTCGTAAAGTTGGCAGGGAAGTGGTCTGCGAAGATGCGCGTGCCAGAACCACCCGAATTAGTCACTTCATGACCGGCCAGAACGTTTAGATTATGTCCTTCCATGATGTCTATGACGTAGTTCAAGGTATTTGTCCAGCGTGTACTCCAGCCTACCGATTGTGAATAGTCTACAGAACCGGCCCACAGCTTGTCGCCTGTATTCTCGTCCAGATAAGCGTTATACGTGGCACCACCCCAGTACTTGGTCTGATTCCATGAACGGGCCAGTGTCAGGTCGGTATGATAGGTCAATCCCTTAACAATACCCCAGTTCAGAGAAGCTGTCGCACGCAGAGACTGACGCTCGCTAAGCGGTTCGTAGTCGTTCAATCGCTCGTAGGGACTGTACATATCCCATTGAGTCTGCTTCGCGAAGTTGCCAATAGTACCTTCCTGAAGCGCACCCAGATCACCCTTGATGTCTGACAGGGCGATAGGGCGGAAACGATAGGCGAATGAGAGAATAGATCCTGATCCACTAGTGGTGCTCTCATTACTCATACTCGAGATATCTACATAGCGGGTGTCTAGACCGAAGTCCAGATTCTTTGCCAGTTTCTGATTAACCTTTAAAGAAATGTTCGCACGTTTCTTATATGAATTGATTTTCAAGCCTTCCTCGTCCATGTAGCTGACTGAGAGCAATACCTTCGTTTTGTCTGTACCTCCAGAGATGCTCAGATCGTGATTGTGAGAGAAAGAATTGCCATAAACATCTTTCTGCACATCATACTTGCTGACATTCTTGTATTGGTTGATTCCGCCATTGGCAAGTCCATAGAGGTGCTCTAACGGTATACGGTAGCCACCAGTGGCATCGTATGCGTCGGAAACTGCCCATACATAAGCCAGATAGTCATAGGGATCAAGTGCTTCCAGATACTTTGTCGGAGTGTTAAACTTTGCATAGCCATTGTACGATACACTGACCTTACCTTCCTTGGCGCCTTTTGTTGTCACCAGAATGACACCATTGGCACCGCGAGCACCATAGATGGCTGTTGAAGAAGCGTCCTTCAAAACGTCAATGCTCTCTACCTGGTCGGCAGGAATATCACTCAGCGATCCCGCTACACCGTCAATCAATATCAGCGGCTCATTGCTTTGAGAGATAGAACCACCACCGCGTACGCGAATTGCTACTGATGCATCAGGACGACCGTCCTGTGAGATAATGTTCACACCGGGAAGCTTACCCTGCAGAGCCTGAGTGACGTCGGCAACAGGTGCTGAGGCTATGTTCTTACCAGATACAGAGGCCACCGAACCTGTCAGATCGCGACGGCGGATGGTCTGATAACCGATAACCACAACCTCGTCAAGGGCTGCATTGTCTTCTTCCATAACAATGTTAATGGTTGATTGACTTCCTACAGTGACAGTCTTGGTGAGATAGCCAATGTAAGAGAATTGAAGTTGACTGGATGAAGTAACAGACTGAACGATATACTTTCCGTCAAAGTCGGTTACTGAACCTGTGGTAGTTCCTTTTACCATCACACTTACACCAATCAGTGGTTCGCCTGTAGCGTCTGTCACTTGTCCAGTGACTACTTGCTGGGCAAAACTCGCGAGCCATAGCATACATGATGCTATTACTACTGAAATCCTTTTTGTTTGTTGATTCATTGAGTTTTAATTACATTTAACAGTTAGTACTATAAAAGTTTTATCCGGTTGCAAAAGTACACTGTTAAATAGTAATTAAGGTAGCAAATTTACACCAACGACGGTGGAAATTTGTTTCAAGAGAGTTGTTTGGCACAAAATTACTCGCTACTTGCCAAATTTATCATCCCTGTATTCCGAAGGCGCCATACCGATCTCTGCCTTAAAGCATTTCCGGAAATATACGACATCGGAGAAACCGCAGGCATAAGCTACGTCTTTTACCATTGCTCCCTGACTTAACATAGTACAGGCTTTGCGAATACGGGCCTCACGGATGAAATCGAGTGGTGTAACACCCAAAAGCGATTTCATCTTACGATTCAGACCGGAACGGCTGGTAGCTGTCGCTTCGGCCATATCTCCGATATTTACATCAGGGTCGCTGATATGGTCTTCTATGAATTTCATGGCACGTTGCATAAAGGCTTCATCCTCAGGTTTCATATGGGGCTTCACAGAATCCTGTTTGACTTGTTCGTTATTCATAGGCTTTGGGCTTGCATTAAGCAGAGCCAGATAAGCCTCGTGTGCATCCTTTTGCTGGCGTTTGATCCGACGAATATACTGGAAGGTGTAGAACACCAGCCAGATGAGCGTCAAGAATAAGATTATATAAACTAGTTGTGCCCAGCGTGTTTCCCAGAATGTGGGTTTGACGATGATAGTCAGCAAACGAGTATTGTCAACCCAGACTCCATCGCTGTTTGTCGAGCGGATTTTCAACTGATAGGTTCCTGGCTGAAGGTTTAAGAATGTTGTGGAATGATCCTTGCCAATGTTCACCCATCCACTATTGTTATCCAACTGATAAGCATAGTGAATAATCCCGCCACCACGATAGTCGAGCGCAGAGAAACTGATGGTGATATCACGTTCCTCGCGTGTATTTATCAATAAGGTGTCAAGCCCGTTCACAGCTAAGTTCAGACTGTCCCCATGGATGGAGATGGATGTCAGGGCAATAGGGGGGATGTCATTGCTCTTCCTGATTTTGTCGGACTGTAAAGTGATTGCACCGTTCTGCAAACCAAAGATTCTACGTCCGTCGGGCAGCAGAATGGGTATGGCATCTGAGAATCGTAGCATGCTGCCCCAGAAATGGAGATCGTAACTGGTGGACTCGTTCTTGTCAGGGTCAAGGTATATCAGTTGGTTGTTACTCACAATCAGCAGTTTGTCTTCGCTTTCAACTGCAGAGAGCGTAATGTCTGATGACAGGCCTGTCGATATATCATAATGTTGGAACTCCAATTCTTCATCCTGTAATTGATTGGAAATAATCTGGTTTATACCTCCACTCTCCGTACACACAAAAAGCCGATGGTGGCTGTCTTCTGCTATGTACATCACAGCATTACAACTCAAACTACTATAGCGCTTGGAATCACGCTGGTGAAGTCGTAGTTGGATATCACTTGTCTTATGCTTGGTCACGTCGGCCACAATCAGTCCTGTCGTGGTGGCTGCCAGAAGAATACCCTGAGGAGTGATATGTATCTGTCTCACCCTCAGCCCTTTCTGTAGAGGACTGTCCAACCCGTTGTCCTTGTTAAGGAATTCCAACTTATCTGCCTCTGTGTCCTCCACACAACATAGGCCTTGATTAAATGTCGCCACCCACAGACGGCCTTGATGGTCTTCAGCCGTATAGTAGAGTTCATTGTCCGACAATGACTTGGGGTTCCCTGCTTCGTGGAGGAATTGATCCACACGGAATCTCCCATCTGTCGTTTCGTGTAGCCTGAATAGTCCGTCAGGTTTACTCGACAGCCAGAATATCCCTTTTGAATCCTGCATGACGTGATATATAGGCGAACCAAAAGAAGTGTAATTCTTATGAAGTTGCCCGTCGCGTCCCAAATAGCCAAGAAGTTGGTTGTCGGCATTAAAGAGCATGACAGTCTTCTCGTTGCGAGTAGTAACCCAGTAGCGTTTTTTCCGGTCCAGATAGAAACTGCGTACTTGGTCTTTGCCAGCTTGCTCAAATGGTTGGTATTTCTTTTGTCCGAAAGTCAGTTTGTAGATACCGTATCCGCTGCGCATCCACACATTCCCCTCACGGTCGGTCAAGCTATAGTGCAAATAGCTCATTGGCGAGATGTCTGAAGGGTAGGGGTGCCATTCGTTGCTGCCTGATACCTGATAGAATAACTTTCCGTCACGATGGATACGCCATAGTGTACCTGTGGAGTCACGGTGTTCAAAAGGTGCGTTATTGGATATGTCCTGATGATGGCGTTGTTCAAAAACCCTTATCATCTTCTGTTCTTCTGCTATAGGGAGAGGACTAAAGCGACAGGTGTTAACGTTGAAAAGGAATACATGTTGGTCGTAGCTGCACAACAGATGTCCTTCTTCGTTTAATATAAGGTCTCTCATACGGTCGGAAGGAATGTCCACTCCATCGCCTTTCTGCGACTTAAAGTTCACAAACTCATAGCCGTCATAGCGGTTAAGGCCATTCCAGGTGGCAAACCACATCATGCCTTGCCGGTCCTGCACTATTTGCGTGACATACCACTGCGCCATACCGCTGAACTCATCGTAATGAGTCACCGTGCATTCAGGTTGGGCATGAAATGTTTTTGCCCAGCATACCAATAAGCACCATGTCAGGAATATGGCTTTCCGCATATCAATAGTTAGTTTATCGCTGCAAAGTTACAAATAAGTAGGCAAAATACCAAATATTAATTCACTTTTCTCTAAGAGAGTATCCAAATATGATCTGCAACAGCAAAACAATTTGTTTTGGTATTGAAGAGATAGTCTATTCGACTGTAAGAGATAGTCTTTTACAGACCAAAACAAATTGTTTTGCTGTTATGATGGTATATGATGCTTTTGTAAAAAGGGTCATATACTTAAACAATCAGATATTCAGTAGGTTAGCATCGATTATGATGCTTTTGTATAAACTAGTCGTTCTTAACGCTCCAATCTTGAATGACGGCTAGACCTACAGCGTCAGCGGAACAATCGTACATTCTACATCTTCTTTATTAGTGGAGTAGCTGATGTAGAGCTGGTCCTTCCAGATGGTGGCTTTCGGGTAGCTGTATCCCAGCGTTTTGTATCGACCTTCATAACGACGGGGAGGCAGATTGTCAGCAGAACCGCTACGCAGGAGGATAGCCCTGTCGAATACTCTGCCGTCGTAACTGAGTTGAAGTACGAGTGGCCATCGCCGTTTACCATTGGCGGGACAGCTGACCATATAGGCTGCGGAGGTGGGCAGATTGCCAGCACACTGTTTGGTACGGCCATCAGGAAAATTCGTCAAGGCGGGGTTTGTCCAAGTCTCACCCCTGTCAGAGCTGACAGAAGCCAACTTTTGGAAACTGCTGGTCTGGTCACGGAACAGCATAACGATTGTCCCATCAGGTTGAACAAATTGGCTGGGTTCTATCTCTCGTGATGTTTTACCGCAGTCTACTCCTTCGAAGCGCCCCTTCTGCCAACCGCTAATGCCTCTTGGATCGTCGGTGTATACAGGACAGAGGTGCAGTCCTGGCATGAAGTGTGAGGCTCCCACGAGGCGACCGTCAGGGAGAGTGTAAGGATCTTGCTCCAATACACCCTCCATGACATTCCCGTCAGCCATTCTTACAGGCTGCATCTGACTCCACGTCAGTCCGTCTATGCTTGTGATGTAGTTTGTTTTTCCGCCTCGTGGTTCCAGTCCTTTTTGCCAGGTGTCGATGAAGGCTATCAGCGTATCACCTCTCACCAGCCATCCCCCAGATGTGCAGTAGAAATCCTTGGTAGGTACGGCCAATGGTTGCGGCTTACTCCAAGTCATGCCGTCGTCAGAACTGATGCTATAGGCCACCCATGTATCGTCGCTATCCTCATCCTTTGGAGAACTCTGCCACATGCAGTAAAGCTTTCCCTTGAATGCCGTCATCACGACACCATTGGCATAATGATCCGTCTGCTCACC
>JAEEGL011959766.1_pt1 | contig 12579 bp, 10 predicted proteins | sample 9134231 | NCBI WGS metagenome assembly JAEEGL01 (sample SAMN16246548, study PRJNA631951) | gut metagenome | biome: gut microbiome; feature: rumen; material: fiber-attached | host: Bos | place: Iran: Karaj | collected 2018-10
ATATAACGGCTTGTGTTAAAAACTCTTCTTCTTTATCTCCTGGATATCTAAATAATAAGTTGGCGCTTGGTTTTTTAAATGTGAAAGGATATTTTGGAGTCCCTTTAATCTTGATACCGAAATAGTATTCCGTGTTAGAAAACACGAAAATGTTTGGGTATAAATCAATTAGTGTTTTTCTAAATAACTCAATAAAACGTTGTTCTCGTTCTGTTATTTTTTCAAAAAACATCACCTTGTTTGGGGTGGTTGTTTCAGATTGCTCTTTCTTGTTTTGCTCCGCTAAAAGACTCTTGATTTTGTCCATTGGACAACCACAAGAAATACACTTATCAGCATACTCGCTAATCATTTGACCACATTCAGGACATTTAATGAGTGCCATAATTATTTTTTGTAACTCTCCACAAACAAAAGATCTCTGGTCCATTTGCTAATTGCAGTTTTCATTATTGAAGAGTTTCTGTTTAATCTAATATAAAACTTTAAATAATTTCTAACCTTTTCTTTAGAAAGCAAATTATTCCTTATAACAATAGCAAGGATCTTTTGCCTTTGATTATCACTAAGGCCTTTTTGTTGATTAACATTATATCCACAGCGATGGAGAATGGACTCTGTTTCTAAATCTCCAGAACCTTTCTTTGTTAGCTTTCCAAAAGCATCATTATTGATGAGAGGGATTCCTTTCTTAACTGAAAGGTTGTTAAACACTTTGGAATCAATAAAATATATGTAACATTTTTTACAATAGAAAGAAACATATGGTCCACCATAAAAAATATCTCCATCTAAATCTAAAAATGGTATTTTAATGGATTTTTGCACGAGATTTGTGTGTTCACAACGGAATTCTGGAATGTTTGGATATACTGTTTCAAATGGTTTTAAAGTAATAAATGATAATCTCAATCCTTGATCGATTGCATATTTATATAGTGTTGAAAACTCTTTCTCTATTCTTTGGTTGGAATATGTATACTTGGTATTGTATTTTGTCATAACAAGTATTCTTTCTCTAGCATATTCTTGTTTATATAAACCAAAGTCAAAACTCTTTTGTTTAATATTATCAAGAGCACTAAAGCCTGCGACCTTTTCTCTTTCTTTATCAGTAACTGGTTCTGAAAAAATAATAGATAGGCAAACAAATATTTGTTCACCACTTTTACTCACATGGAAAGAAACACCTTTAAAAGCATCACCCATTCTTTCATCATGATAGATAACATCAAGCTCATCATCTTTGTTATATGTAACAAGTTTATATTCTTTAGGTAGCACCTTATTACGAACGAGCTCTTTTGATATATAAGACTCCACTATTTTCTTTTTGGATTTATCATCTGCCCAATTATTTGAATAGATGGTTATTAAATCTAAAATGTAGTTGCCTTTAGAGGAGGCATCTTCAGACTCTTCAATTGCTCTATCAATAATTTCTACTTCATCTTTAAGAATGATTATTTGTTTCTCTAGTTTTGAAATAGATTCAAGAATCATTTTTCTTTTTTGTTCCAATTCTTCTTTTGTTGCCATATTTATGTCCTATTAGAATAATTGTAAGATAACATCAATCCAAATTAAAGAAAGAATGGTTTCGAATAACACTTTGAAGTGTTAAATGATTGTTTCCGCATTATTGATTGTTATTATCAACATCACTATTTTTGTTAATAAAATAAGTCTTTAAAGTAACAGGAATAATCTTATTCTCATATTCAATAGTCATTTCACCAATTTCAATCGGATCGATTCTAAAGATATCGCCAGCAAAGAATCTTGCACATTCTAACCACTTAACAACAATCTCATAATCCTTTTTGGTATATTCCATGTCTTTTAAGAAGAATAAATAGTTATTAAGGATTTTATGAGAATATACAGTGTAATCCTTCAAAGAATTTAATAAATATAAATTGTCATAGGCTGTTGGTAAAAAGCCTTTAAGTAAAACATTAAGATAGTCTATTACTTTAATGGCCTTCTCGTAGTATTCATAACCATTACAATATTCATGATAAAGAAAGTCTTTTAGTTTTTCTTTTTCTTTAATAATAAACTCTTCACCATCATCACCTTCATATTTAGGTGGTACTTCCACTACTAAATAAGCATCTTTGGCATCCACATAGTACATCTTAAGTAATCTTCTAATGACCTCAATGATTTTGTTGATACTAGTGAACTTTTTAATGTAGAGACCACATTCTGTGCCATAATAACCAGCACGATAATGGTTTAAGAATAGTTCCACTCTTGTGGTCACTTCTGAAGGAACCTCAAGAATATAATCCAATTCTAGAGGTCTCATTTTTTGAAGATAATTGAACACACCCACATAAAGCTTGTACCAGTGTTTCGTGGATACTTCAAATTGTCCATCTAAGATAAATGAAACAATTCTAGTGTTTTTATCCAGCCACACATGATTTGATTCTGAAAAATTCAAATAATAAAATCTGAAATTTTCATTTTTAATTTTTCTCAATTTCATTTCCATTTTTTCTTTCCTCCTTTTTTAGAAATTAATTTGAAAAATATTTTTAATTTTTGGCAAAAATAAAAAAATCTACAGAATTATTCTCTTAAAAAAATAAATTCCCAAAATCTTAGAAATTTTTGGGAAATTTTTTTAAATAATTTTTCGAAAAATTTTAATTTTATTTTTTAAAAATTTTTAGAATTCATCGAAACATTCTGTCGATGGATGCCAACACCAATAATGTATCACTGACCACTAAATGATGCAATAGGTTTTGTGTTTTTTTGCTAATTATTTATGATGCATCTAATCTTTCTTTAGGAAATATAGTTTTATAAACTTTATTGTATGCGCGGTGATAATAATAAATTTTTACTATGTAGTGACTATTCACTATTTGATAATTGCTTTAATTGTTAGAATGATCGCTTTTGAATTTTAACTAGATTTCAAAAAAAGACACTCAATAATATATTCCCTGACACCATGTGTGAGTCTTGTATAAACCGATAGCATTTATCGGCATATTATGGTTACTAAGTTATGCTTAATGATCATTTTTATATCTTCCGTGATAGATAACTTTGTTATGAGGATGGGTTATTTTAAATCAAGCAAGCTCCATCGCTGCTTTGAAATCATTACTTGGACGAAAAAGTTCATTCCTTTTAGGAATTTGTTCGAATAAATAATAAGTGGTTGAGATTAAAACAAATTATCAAATCTAATAAACGATATTTATATCAAGTTGTTTTGAGCAATCATCAATAAGTTTTCTTATTTCATTAGCGAAATCTTCTATGCTTTTATTTCTTAACTCTTCAACTTTCCAATATTTTGAGTAGTCTAATGTCGGTACAAAGTTTATGTGCCCATGTGTTAATCGCTTATCACTATAACAATAGTTATTTGGATCAAAGTCAGTGCCTGTTTTTTGAGTTAAATCCAGAATAAAAGTTTTCAAATCATCAATTTCATATTGTCTAATACTTGAAAGGTTATCAAATAGATATTGTATATATCTATCGACATCATCAATGGCAACGAAGCTATTTTCGATATACCCTCTTAAAAAGCCAAGACAAAATTCCGCAGTAAACTCTTTTCCAGGATAAATGTTACGTTCTTTTAAATGCCGATAAAAGCGTCTTGCCGAAGACATTCTAGAAGCAAATTTCAAGGCCAACCTAACTGTATCGTCGCTTTTGTAATATATGAGACCAATCATATCAATAAATGGATTAAGATCTTTAATTTTAATAGTTTCACCCCAACCAGTTTGTCTTTCTCTTCTGCCTTTTTGGCAAATATTATCAAGGGTTTTACCAAGAAGATATTCAACATTGTTTTTTCTATTGTATTTTGATTTCAAAACATCATTAAAAGATTCTGGTCTAATGTATCCATTTATATTCATAAATTCCAAAAGATCTTTGCATAAAACAGATTCCGATTCTTTAAATAACGAAAAGAAAGATTTGTAATCAAATAATATCAAAGAATTTCTAATGTCCTCTTTGCTAGTTAAATTAAGGATTAATTCAAAATGACGTTTTAATTGATAAACGGATAGATTGTGTAATTTATTCTCAAAGATAATAACTGCAACCAATTTATCACCATCATAAACACTTATTTGGCCATCTGGCCTAGCATTATGCTCTGAAGCGGCATTAAAAACTGCATCCACACTATCATCAAAGGAATCATAATCACTGACTTTGCCATCTGGACAAAATCCCACTAAATATTTAATACATGGTTCATTGATATTGGTTGTTGGTTGTAATTCAACTTCAAATCTATAGTTATCATTCAATAAGATGGTTTTATTAACCAATTTATTAATAAATGAAATCTTTTCATTTTGTTTCATATCATTAAAAGAAATCATCGCCGCTCGGGTGATGTTGTCTTCTTTGATGATGTCATTCTCTCTTAATGAGTATGGGTAAAAGATATTTAAATGTTCATCCATATATTAATCACCACTATTTTTATAGCAATACCACATAATATGATCAAAACGGCTTTTATCGATTTTGTTTTCATCATTCAAATCTGCCTCGATAAATTGATGTAATTCATCTAAAACAGAGAATAAATGCTGGTATGTTCCTTGTTCGAACTCTTTTTTTGTTTTTTTGACATTTTGATAAGCCGCACAATAAAACCTCAAAACATGCCTGACAAAACTATCGTTTATATAAAATAAATCTGTGCTATTAATATCTGGGTCATTTTCTGCAAAATATTTGCACACCTTACTAGCGAGACTTTTAACCTCGCCGTCATCCGTAGAAGAAGAGTTATTTAATTCTTGAACCAATTCCGGTTCGCCATTTTGAAGTCGTTCCCAAAATCTATGATTTGGATTCATAATATAATCAACCATATTATTTATCGCTAGTCTATTAAATCTCCATACATTAGTACTATTTTCGATGTCTATAATTCTAATCATTGATAGAATTGCATAACAATCATCTCTTGGAAAATGGCCATCGTTTTGTCTAACAAAATTATCACACACCATCTTTGTGAAATTAATATAACTAGAGTCCTGCTCAATCCAATATTCCACAATATCAGAATTATGTTTATTCAATGCAACTATATAACCGTTTGTTCCTGCTTTAATTTCTAATAACTCTCCATTGGACCCTCTTTTGATTTTTAAACGCTCAAATCTGCCGTTGTTCTTGCCAATACTAATAATTTTTGAATAATCAATTCTCACGTTATTGTTTCTTGCTTGTGTGGTGTTGTTTCTTTGTCTTGGCGCATTATTTACAACTACTCTTTCTACGCCTTCTTGAACAGTAAACCTGTCATCTCCAGATGGCACAATTAAAAGCCCACAATAACTTTGATGCTGATAATTATAAAAGTAAGAATCAAAATTTGGATTATGATTTAATCTTCTTTTTAATTCTTCTTTTGTAAATGGCTGTCCATTAAAACTTCTTGCGGCTTGTCTAAAATCTTCAGAATAGCTCATATTATTCACCAGTTCTATTTATCCTTGCCCCATTCTTGGGTTTAATGTCTTTAATATCTCTATGTATTAATTCTAAATACTTATTTAAGAATGCTTCCGCTTTAGCGGATTCTTCTTCATTATTTCTTTTCTTAATGATTTCCACTAAATCTTTAAGAATAGTCGCACATTCATCATCTGTACGTTTTCTAATAAGGTTCTCAGTCCATTGTATGGGTTTACCACCATTATCACCGGGTGCATAATCCCAATACTTCATTAATTCAGATTCTTTCTCAGTTAAAGCAATTCTATATTCTGGATATGCTACCGCAGAGGCTTCTTTCTCTGGTGTTTTATCAAAAGCTTTCTCCACTAAGAAAGCACCAAAGATAACTCTATCTATTTCATCAAAGAAAGGTTTAACTGTAGTAAGCACCACTAGTTTCTTTGATCCTAAAGACCAACCTTTAGGTTCATTATCACCAGTTCTACCAGCATAGATGGTATAGTCCACTAATAATCTGGATTCATAACAAAGGAATCCATCACTATATTCTTTTTGAATATCGGATTCATTTCTTTTACCATCCAATACTTCTTTACATACAGAATTAGTCTTACAGAAGAATCCTCCTCTATAAGAACAATTATTTCTTCTACAATTATCAGAACAAGGCGCTTTAAACCAATCACCATTACCATCACAATATGTGGCTTTATAAGCAACATTACTGCCTTTAATAGTATTAGGATATTGTTTGGTTCTATGATAAGTGGGATGCACCGCTTTATCTTTTAATTCTTCAATAGCTTTTTGTTTATTATCTTTAATAACAGATTGATTAATAGCTAAAACCTCAGAAGCTTTTGCTTCTTCTTTTTCATTATGGCTATTAATTAAATCCATCAATTCTTTTTGGATGTCTTTATCAGCAAAGCTAATAATTTCTTTTTCTAAAACGAATTGTAATTTAAGTTTCTTACCATTATCTAAAGATATAAAAACATCTTCAATCTTGTTTGTGAGGGTGACATCAATAATTAAAGATTCACTACCATCTTTTAAAGTGACTTTTTGATTAATAAGTTTTTGAAAATCCATATTTATTTTATTATAAAAAATAACTGTCTATTTATAAACAAAAAAGACGACCTAATCGGTCATCCATTATAACTATTTATTCTTCCAATATCTAAGTTTAGGAAGATTGCCTTTCATATATTCTCTAGCTTGTTCTTCATTAAAACCTTGTGCCACCATATGGGGGATGCAGGTATTAATTAAATCATCCATATTGTGATATGTGAATTTACCATCCACATAACACCACTTACAATATTCTTTGTTGATATCACCATTAGGTTCAACACTAAAAGTGTTTTCATCTAAAGGCATACCACAACACTGACATATTAATTTATTATCTTTATCCATGGTTATAATCTCCTGTCAATATTATATCCTTCTATGTTTCATATACATGTTATAACTCTGTTCAAATGGATAGACAGTTACTAATCCATGAGGAGGAGTTAATGAGAAGATATAGACAATACCGTCATATAATCTTAAGGTCTTACCTTGATGTTTATTTTGAATATAATTTAAACACATAAACTTATTCTTATCAGTTTCATAGTAATGCATACTATGTTCACCTTTTTCATATGCCACTTTTGCGAGTTTGAGTTGATCTTCATCAGAAAGAGAACCCACTCTTTCTTGGATACGCATTCTCGCATGGTCAGTGATATAGACATCTAAATCATCGGGAAGAGTTTCCGCTAATTTGAGGAACTCTGGTTTAGGCATGCCCTCTTCTACCCAAGCTTCAAATCGATGATAGACATCAGTTAGATAATTCTCTGGATATTTTTGATCCTTATCACCAAAGCCTTTATAGATATCTTCTACTTCTTTAATTAAGTTAAGTTGATCCTGATTCTTAGGATTAAGTTTAACTTTGATAATTCTATTAACTAGTTTCTCAAATGAAACTAATCTTGATGATGGTTTCTTCTCTAATAAATCTTTAAGGATTCTATCTATCTTATTTATATCTTTTAGAGATATTTGATTAGTTAATGTCACATCATTGACTAATCTATTTAATTTGATTTTGATAAAACCATTACCTAAAGAGGCAAGTGGGAAATCTTCAAAACCATTGAAATAGATGAGTTCATCATTAAGTTCATAATCATATCTTTGTAAGATAGATAATAATTCATCACTTAATAATGGTTTCTCAATTGGTACTTCTTGTTGTAATGTCTCAACAATCTTACCTTCATAGTCGTTAGCGAAGATATCATCAACTTCTTCATCTTTTTCAAATTCTAGATATTTGAGATAGAAATCTTCATATCTAGTCTTAGATAAAGCTTCAGAGATGTTATTACCCACATCTTTGAACTTAAGATGAGATATATCTTTATAAGAAAATACTTTGTTAAAACAAATATTCTCTAATACATAATCAAAAGTATTATTGCCAGTCTTCTTAAATAGATAATAATGATTCACTAATGAGTTTTTAGTTCTACTAGTGAAAATGAAGTATTCAATATCACCACTTTCAAAGTTCACTAATAAACAATCTTTACGATCATTTCTTAATTCTGGTCTACTCATCGTATCTAAGGTGAGTATCGTAGATGGTAGACTCTCTTTATTAGATATAACGATTTCATTTCTCTCGATTAATCTAATGAAATCCGCGGTAAATTCATTGTTTTTATTAAAAATTAATCTAGTGATATCAGAATTATTATCAATTTGTTTATCGATAGATGAACCATAATAATTCTCAAAGAAATCAATATCTCTAATATCTTCAAAATTACCTGGTTTATTATCTAATTCTTTTCTTCTTTCTCTTCTGGTCTCATAGTCACTAATAACATCATCTAAAGAAGATGAAATATAGTTATCTTGAGTCTTTAACTTTAAAGGTCCTTCCACACGGAAGAAATAATGTTTCTTATCAGTGGGACAATATAACACTAAAGCTTTTAAATCATATTTATCATCAAGATACACAAGTTCCACATGTGTAGCTCTGCTAATATCAATATCTTTATTCTTACCAGATATAGATAATTGTTTAGGATTAAACAATATATCTCTTTTGTTATTATCTAATCCTTCAATATCAAAACCATAATATCGAGATTCAAAAAATGGGATCATAATTGATCTATTAAAACCACTACTGATGTCGACATTATATTTTTTAATCATATAGACCCTTTCTATTAATTATAAATGAATGGCTATTTATCTATAAATAACTATTACTATTATTATCTAATATGTTATGTACCAAAAAGGGGACAATGGCGTCCCCTCTAATACATATTAAATAACTATTCTGTAATAGTCACTTCTTCTTGTGGTTGTTCGGCTTTCTTTAATTCTCTTCTTAAGAAGACTTTTTCTTCTAATAAAGAGACACCCCAGTGGACCACATTACCCACACCAAACATGATGATAATCATATCCATAGTCATGGTAACTACTTTGGCTTGGTATAAGATAAACCAAATACCATAGTAGACAATATTGCAGAACAATGAATTAATCGCATTATATTTGGTTTTACCCATACCCACGAACATCGCATCTGGTATCTGTGATAAAGCATAAGCAACGTAGAAACCTAAGTTCTTCACCACTATTTCGAAGATACGACCAGGGTTTTCAATACCTTCAACAGTTCCAAAGAACCATTGATATGAAGGTATCAAAGCAAACCATAAAACCATTGAGAATATCGCAATGGAATAATAATTAAGTTGTTTTAACTTATATCCATCAGCGCCTGCATCTTTTCTAATAATCTCCGCTAAACAGGTGATGGGGATTAATAACCATCCCCAAATAAAGTTATTAGATACCCAATAGTTACCAGATTCACTAACTGCGTTAACCATTCTACAAATCATCAAGGCATAGATGATGTTATCTAAGAATTGTTGTCCACCCGCAAATAAACCAATTCTGCCCCAATCTTTAAAGATGGATAGGTCGTCTTTGTTATACTTACCAGGTTTTAATTGTTTAATAACAATAAGTAGCAGTATCGCTAATGTACCCATCACTCCATTAGCGATGATATTGCTGACTGCAATACCATCAATACCCATACCTGGTATTAAAGCAAGGTCAGATAATAACGCTAATAATATCTTTGCCACTAAGAAGGCATACATGTATCTAGATTTGTCAATAACTAAGAACACCACTAATGCATAGCTAAAGACAATACCAATCATAAATGCGACTGTTTCTAATGATAGATATCTATAAGCAGCATTAATATCAATCTCATTAGGATTCATATATGACACTAGATGAATACCATAGAAGAATGTTCCTATTGAAAATAAAGCGTATAAGCCCACAATGATGATACCGAGCTTAAATACCACTTGATTGAAGTTTTCTTTCTTATATGCCTTAGAAAGCACTGAATACATAGGCACAATTAAGAAAGCACAGATGGTTTCATCAATGAGATCAAACCATTCCATTTGTCCCACTACATCTAATGAACCAGCACTGGTATTAAGTGTAATTAATTTAGTAATAACTGTTTGATATATTGCAGGCACTAATGCTAACAAGCACAAGGCTAAATACATCTTCCAGTCAAAGGTCTTAAAGTTAGACCACCATGTTTTGAATTTTTCTTTCATATATCAATGATTCCTCAGCAAAAATTAGTTTTTTTTAGATCCTTTGAGATATCCATTGACCATAATAACATTATCGTTATCGATAGCGAAGTATTCAGGCATTGATTTGACATCATAGGTCTTATCGAAATCTTTAGATAATTTAATTGCAATCTTATCAATGTTAGGATTATCTCCAAATAATTCTTTATCAAATATTTGAACACACATCCCTTTTGATGATCCATTAATTTTGGCGAGTCGCTTCATCATCTTTTGGATGGCTTTAATGGTTTCTTCATTGGCCTTTTGAAAGCCCTTCGATAAAGTTTCTCTGTATTCTTTGCTTAATCTGATTTCGACGCCACCTAATTTGTGATAAGCAACTTCCCAATGACGATAAGTATGTAGCGGTCTACATTTAATGTCTGGATTATCTTTAAGATGTTCTTGAATAAGTTTGGTGGCCTTATCCGCCACTCTAATCATCGCACGAATTTCATCACTTGATGTCGCTCTGACGGTTTTATTTACCAAAGGTAATTCAATCTCGCAAAGCCATTTTCCGTTATCTTGTTGAATGGCTTCTACACAATATAATCCATCGTGTTCTTTAATGTGTCCAATCCAATCCTCAACAAAGCGGATCTTGTTTGCTTTTTTAACAATTCTTTCTTTAATGTTTTTTGTTTTCATTATTTTTTCCTCCTTGCATAGAATTCCATAGTTAATGAACCATTTTTGTGCTTGCATGATGCAAATATCGGTTCATATCCATCTTCTTCATAATCTGAAATGATGTGATCAATATGCGCATTTTCATATTCTTCATCGGATAGATTTTCACCATACATTTTTGATGGTCCGATTGAAGTGATGTAATGATACTCATATCCATCATTTGGTTGTTGTTTAATTGTTTTGATTGTTCTTATTGTCATAATTGTTTTTCTCCTGTTGACGGCATTATTATGGAACACCTTAAAAAACAAAAATAGCGCAATGATTGCACTATTTGAGATTTACTTTAACTGGGCTATTTAGAAAGGCGTTGTTATCTATTTCTGTTTTACTTGAAATTGTAATTTCTTTCAAGTTCATACAATGTGCAAAGGACCACTCGCCTATATAGATAATAGAATCAGGTACATGAACGCTTTTTAAAGAATCGCAGTTTGTAAAGCATGTCTTGGAGATTACTTTAACATTGTTAAAATTGATGGATGTCATTTTATTACAACCACTGAAAGCTCCTCGTTCTAATATTTCTACAGAATCTAGCACTTTAATGTCGCCAACTGCTTTCCATGCCGGATAACAAATAAGCTTTTTCATATCAGAAGTATATAAAACATTATCTTTAACGACATAAGCGCCACTATGATTTTCAAAAACAATATTTGAACATCCCGCAAACGGGTTGTATCCAATTTGTTCTAATGATTGAGGTAGAACAATTGTTTTAATACCACTACAATTCCAAAATGAGTTGCGACAAATATTCTTAACTGGCAATAATTCTAATCTATCGGTCTTGATAGAGTTCAAGCATCCAATAACAGAATTCTTATATTTGTTGTAAATAACTTTATCAACAATGTGATAGGCATCGGTGTGGTTCTCAACATCCAATTTGTCGCACCCAGAAAAAGGATTGTTTTCCATTTTAATAATTGAGTCTGGAATAATAACCTTTTCTAATGATTTCGCTAAAAAGAAGGCATGTTTGCCAATAATTTTGGTGTTTTTAGGGATTTTATAGACATTTTCAGATTTACAAATTGAATAATAGATTAAACGATCTTTGTTTTTTGTGAATAAGACACCATCAATCATTTTGAAGTTCTTGGATTTGTTTTCTAAATGCAATAAGGGGCATCCAGCAAAAGGATTGTTGCCCATTCTTTCGACAGATCTTGGGATGATAATTCTCTTTAAGTTTCGGCAATTATAGAATGTGTCACCACCTAAATTGATTAATGTATTTGGCAATACCACTTCTTCAATTGATTGATTATCCCAAAAGGCACATGGTCCAAGTTCTTTAATGCCGTTAGGCACCACTACTTTTTGTTCATTTCCAACATATCTAATTAATGTGTCACCATTAATCACAAAGTTTTCTTCAGCAATTATATTTTGTTTATTGAAATAAGAATATTTACTTTTTCTTTTGGAACAATCAAAAATGCCATAATCAAAGACGCCTGTGCCATCTTTGATTTTTGTAATTCTTTCAATCGCACCACTGGTTAGCCTGGATGAATATGAAACGGAAACATAAGTATTGGGTGTTGGCTCTAGTTGATCAACTTCTAAATGGCCCCATTCAAAGCATTTAATGTAAATGTTTGTCACATATAGGTCGTATTCATTATCTAAATCAACGATGATTTCAGATGGCTTGTAGCCCATTGTTAATAGCTTGTCC
>JAEEGL017241953.1_pt1 | contig 12579 bp, 9 predicted proteins | sample 9134231 | NCBI WGS metagenome assembly JAEEGL01 (sample SAMN16246548, study PRJNA631951) | gut metagenome | biome: gut microbiome; feature: rumen; material: fiber-attached | host: Bos | place: Iran: Karaj | collected 2018-10
TAGAGAACAAGATCTGGAAAAAGTATTTGCAGGTGAAGCAAGCTTTATTCCAAATCCGAAACAGGATAAAAATGAAGTACTTACTCCTGTAAAAGATGAGCCAATGATTGATATGTTGCTTGATATCCAGGCTATGATTGCCAAGGGCAAAGGCCCTGGATATGAACGATGGGCAAAGGTTCATAACATCAAGCAGATGGCGCAGACACTTCTGTTTTTGGAAGAACATGATATCAGGGATTATGCAGATCTCGAAGCAAGAGCTAAATCAGCTTCTGAAAGATTTGGTGAGATTACTACCAGACAAAAGGAGTTGGAAGGTAGGCTTGAGGAAATTGCTACTCTGAAAAAACACATCATAAACTATTCCAAGACCAAAGATATTTACGCAGAATACAGAAAGAACGGCTATAGCAAGAAGTTCTTTGAAGAACATCGTGAGGCGATAACTTTGTGTAAGGCTGCGAAGGAAGCTTTTTCCAAGATTCCGGGAAATATCCCAAAGATAAAAGAACTGAATCTGGAATACAATGAGGTTCTTCAGGAGAAAAAGCAGACCTATGCTGAATATCGGCAGGCTAAGAAAGATATGAAAGATTATCAGACTGCAAAGTACAACGTGGATTGTTTCCTCAAAACTGAGGAGTCGGAAAGACAGGCAGAAAAGCAAAAGACAACAGAAAAGTCACTGTAGTAATCAGGGAGATTCTATCAGCAGGAGCTGACAGAGTCTCCCACTTTTTTGCGTTATGGGAAAATGCAGTCAGCGTCACTTTATGTGATGCGTAGTTCCGAGTGAAACGAGGTCCTGGGGGATTGGGGGCATACCCTCCAACAAGCGAACTGCATCTGGTGATAACCGACGCCCTGCTTGCGAAAATGAAAAAATATCTTTTACCACCACGCAAATTACACTAAACAGGTAAAAACAGTAGTAAACAATACATGGGTGTTGTAAAATAAAAAGTGGCTGTTTATACAAATTTTGTACTGTTTGAGAGGAAAGACAATGCGCGAAAATGTAGAAGAAAAATGGATCAACATCAATGAAGCAGCGGAATATTTGAGCGTGAAACCTGCTACAATCCGCGATTGGATTCGAAAAGGTAAGAATATTCCTGCACAGAAGATAGGAAAGGCATGGAAATTTAAATATTCCGAACTTGATTCCTGGGTAAAGAATCAGGAAAACTCATGAAGGACATTGTTGTAATAACAGAAATAATAACGAACAGGAGATTATAGAGGATATGGCTGTGAAAAAATCAGAATTATATTCTATGCTTTGGGAAGCATGTAACAAACTGAGAGGCGGAGTGGAACCAGCAAGATATAAGGATTATGTATTAGTGCTGTTGTTTTTTAAATATGTTTCTGACAGATATAAAGGGCAGCCGTTTGCAGAATTTACCGTAAGAGAGGGAGGCTCTTTTGATGACTTAATTAAAGCTAAAGGAAAGAGCGATGTTGGTGAAAGGGTAGATAAGATTATTCAGAAATTCCTTGAGGATAATAGACTTCAAGGATCATTACCTGATGTCAGTTTTAATAATCCTGAAGAACTTGGTACAGGAAAAGAGCTTGTCGATAAAGTATCTGGGTTGATAAGTGTATTTCAAAATCCTGCAATCGATTTTAAAAATAACCGTGCAAGCGGTGATGATATCATTGGTGATGCATACGAATATTTTATGATGAAATTTGCGCAGGAATCAGGCAAGAGTAAGGGACAGTTCTATACTCCAAGTGAAGTATCTCGTATCATTGCGCGTCTTATTGGTATAGGAGAAATAAAACAGAGCGCTAATAAGAAATGGACACTTTATGATCCTGCTTGTGGTAGTGGAAGTTTGCTTATTAGAGCAGCTGATGAAGCTCCTGTGGATGAAAATGGAGATACAATTGTTACTATTTTTGGCCAGGAAAAGGATCATGCTACAGCAGGTCTTGCTAAAATGAATCTTATTCTTCATCAGAAAGGGACTGGAGAAATAAAGAGAGGAAATACATTAGTGGACCCGGCCTTTATAGATGATTTTGGGGAATTAAAGAAGTTTGACTTCATAGTAATGAATCCTCCTTTTTCTGATAAGGCTTGGAGTGATGGAATAAAAACCTCGGAAGATAAGTATAAAAGATTTGATAGTTATGGTATACCACCTGAAAAAAATGGCGATTACGCATGGTTTCTTCATGTTTTAAAGTCTCTCGAAACGGACGGTAAAGCAGGAATTATTTTGCCTCATGGTGTACTTTTTAGAGGAAATGCAGAAGATACTATACGAAAAGCAGTATTGGCAAAAAAATATATAAAAGGAATTGTGAGTCTACCTTCGAACCTTTTCTATGGCACAGGTATTCCTGCCTGCATAATAATTATTGATAAAGAAAATGCTGAAAGTAGAGAGGGTATTTTTTTAATTGATGCTAGTAAGGGATATAAAAAAGACGGAAACAAGAACAGATTGCGAGAGCAAGATATTGAGAAAATTGTTCAAACCTTTCTAAGTGGTGAAACAGAAGAGGGGTACTCTAAGTTTGTAAAATATACGGACATATTAGATTTAAATGCTGGAAATCTTAACGTGACTCGTTATATACCTAGAATTGATGATACTTTACCACAGAATATAGCAGCACATCTTAAAGGTGGAATTCCTGGCACTGATGTAGAATCGCTTAGTAAACTATGGGATATCTCACCGGATCTAAAGCAAAAGATTTTCTATTGTGTAGATAAAGAACAAGACATTTATAAATTGGCTCTTAAATCAGATGATATTGAAGACGTGATTGGCTCAGATACATGTATTCTGAGTGAAAAGAAAATAGAAACAGAAGATATTTTTAGGGACTGGCAAATGGCTGTGAAGCACAAATTGCTTGATATGGATTCGAATGTGAACCCAAAAGAACTAATACGCGATATATCTATGATGCTTTTGGAAAAATACGACAGTGTAAGATTGCTCGATAATTATGATGTGTATGATTGTTTGTTGAATTATTGGAATGAAAAACTTCAAGATGATGTATATGTAATAAAGAATAATGGATACGAGTCTGGCCGTGAAATTGAATATGAATACGCGCAGAAAAAATCTAAAGATGAGAACGGCGATGAGATAATGGTTGACGACAAGTCTAAGGTCAAGAACTTTGATGGTGCGTTGATTCCTAAAGATATTATTGAGGAAGAATACTTTGCAGGGGAATTAAATGCAGTAAATAAGTTTATGGAAGAGTCAGCAGAATTAGAGAGTGAACTAGTTGAAATGCGCGAAGAGGAGTCAGGAGATGATGGGCTTCTTAAGGATGTTCTTAACGAAAAAGGTGACGGTATTCCTAAAGCTAACATAAATAAACGATTAAAGGAGCTAGATGAGAAAAAGACATCGCCTGTATTAGATGCGATTACCAGCTTGGTTGAACTCTTTGATGAAGGAAGAATTGCCGAGATGGAAAAATGTATTTCTGAAGTTCCAGAATTAAGAAATTATGATCTTTGGAATAAAAATGGAACTTTTGGAAAAGCAAAATTAAGAGCTGCACTAAAAGCAGCGTCAGAAACTGCTACTGTTCCTGATTTATATAAAGAGGAATATGAAATGTTGATGGCATATTCATTAAAAACAGCAGAGAAAGAAGCTGCCGATAAAGCTGCAAAACAAGCACGAAAAGAACTTGACGACATGGTTGAACAGAAATATGGAGAACTAACTATTGAAGAGATAAAGTATCTTATATTTGATAAGAAATGGATGCATAGGCTTAGTGGCGATATCAGTGCAGAATTTGATTTAGTTCAAAATGAACTGTCCGCGAAAGTGTTATTAATAGCTAAACGCTATGAATTTACACTTGGAGAGATAGAGACACGTACAGAAAAAGCTAGGGCGTCTGTTGTGGCTGCGTTAGAAAGGATGGGATACAAATGGTGACATTTCCTAAAGACTGGAAGACAGATTCACTAGGGAAAATAGGTACATTTATAAAAGGAGCCCCATTATCAAAATCGGCAATATCGGATTCTGGAACACCTCTTGTTCTGTATGGTGAGCTGTATACAACATATACTGAAGTGGCTTATAAAATATACAGGCATACTCAAAAAATGGTCGATTCACAGTATTATAGTCAAATAGGTGATGTAATAATCCCTACATCAGGGGAAACAGCTGAGGATATAGCTACAGCATGTTGTATTATGGTTCCGGGTACAATAATGGCTGGTGATTTAAACATTTACAGAGCTAGAGATTTTGATGGGAGATTTATTAGTTATGTTTTAAATCATGTTGTTAATAAGCAGATTTCTGAGATAGCGCAAGGAATATCTATAATTCATATTAATGCTAAGGAATTGAAAAAAATAGAAATAAACTATCCAGAGAAGGATGAACAAGAAAAAATAGCAGATACTCTTGATCTCTTTGATGAATATATTTCGGATTTGAATGCATTAATAGAGAAAAAAAAGGGAATTCGTGATGGTGCTTTAGAAGATCTTATATGTCAAAAAACACGTGTAGATGGTTTTGAGAGTGAATGGACAAAAGTTTCTTTCGATCAGGTAATTATTCCTAAAGCGAGAATCGGATGGCAAGGGCTAAAAAAACATGAATATTTACGTATGGGATATAGTTATCTGATCGGAGGGACAGATTTCAATAATGGAACAATTAGCTTTGATAATATTTCATATGTTACCAAAGAACGTTTTGATATGGATACAAATATTCAAGTGGGAGCTAATGATGTGCTTGTAACTAAGGACGGGACTATAGGAAAGGTGGCAATAGTTCCAGAACTTAATAAACCAGCTACTTTGAATAGCGGTGTATTTGTTTTCAGAACTAATGGTAAATTAAGTCCCAAATTTTTATTTAGAGTACTAACTTCATCGGTTTTTAAAGAGTTTATTGAAACGCTGTCTGCTGGATCAACTATTAAGCATCTTTATCAAAAAGATTTAAAGAATTTTGAGTTTGTTATGCCGACAGATTTAAAAGAGCAGGAAGCTATAGCTGAAATACTAACTGCTATGGATCAAGAAATTGAATATTTGGAAATCGAAAGAGATAAAATGGCTCAAATTAGAGAAGGAGCTTTGGATGACTTGCTTACAGGTCGTGTTCGCATAGCTGAATAAGGGGGGCTGATACATGGCGACAGTTGATGCTGAAAAGAAATTGCAGAATAGAGTATTGCATTGGTTGACAGATGATCTGGGATATACATATCTGGGTAATCTAGAAGACAAAGATAATACTCCAGTAAAAGAAGAATTATTGAAGGCTAATCTTAAGAAACGTGGTTATACTGACGATCAGATAAGAACTGCTGTTAGTGAGCTCGTTGGGAAGATAAGTAATCAGGCAGATTCTCTTTATCAGATTAACCGAGAGGTGTATAACTTGCTTCGATATGGAAGACAGGGGGCAAAAGACTCAAATGGGCAAAGGCAAACGGTTCATTATATAGATTGGAGTGATATTTATCGGGAAGAGAAAGATAAAGTTAATGATTATTATGTTGCTGAAGAAGTATCTGTTCTGAGATATGACAAGGTAACAAGAAAACGTCCAGATATAGTTATTTATATTAATGGAATAGCCTTGGGGATATTTGAATTAAAAAGATCTTGTGTAAGTACTGGGGAGGGAATTAGACAGCTTCTTCAAAATCAAAAGAGGGAAAATATCCAGGATTTCTTTGCAACGGCACAATTACTGTTTGCTGGAAATGAGGCTGAAGGATTATTATATGGAACAATTAATACTCCAGAAAAGTATTACCTTAAGTGGAAGGAAGATAAAAAGGCTACCGATGATCTTTCTAAAAGTATTAAAGCATTGCAGATTAAGGAAGTAAATCGCCTTAGAGATGCAGTTATATCGCTTTGCCAAAAAGAACGCTTTCTGTCACTTATTCATGACTTCATAATTTTTGATGCTGGTGTAAAGAAGGTAACACGTCATAATCAGTATTTTGCAAACATTGCTGCTCGCCAGAGAATAAAGGACCAAGAGGGCGGTATTATTTGGAATACTCAAGGTTCAGGAAAGTCTCTGATAATGGTGTGGCTTACTAAGTGGATTATTGAAAACATTGATGACAGCCATGTGGTTATTATTACTGATCGCGATGAGCTGGATGATCAGATAGAAAGCCTATTTATTGATGTGGATGAAAAATCGATACAGAGGGCAAAGAGTTGTGCAGATCTTAGAGATATTCTTAATAAGGGTGAGTACTCAATAGCTTGCTCTTTGATACACAAATATGGGCATAATGCTGGAAAACAGGCTGACATCGACCAGTATAGAAAAGAATTATTGAAGGATCTCCCGGCAGATTTTAAGGCAAAAGGCAATATTGTAGCTTTTATTGATGAATGTCACAGAACAAATTCCGGTAAATTACATGAGGCGGTGAAGGTACTTATGCCAGATGCTATACTCATAGGATTTACCGGAACACCACTTCTGAAAACAGACAAGAAATCAAGTTTAGAAACTTTTGGGTCATATATTCATACATATAAATTTGATGAAGGTGTAGAGGATGGCGTTGTACTTGATCTTCGTTATGAGGCTAGAGATGTTGACCAAGACCTTTCTAGTCAGGACAAGGTGGATCTCTGGTTTGAAAACAAAACAAGTGGGCTGACACAAAGAGCTAAGCAACAGCTCAAACAGAGCTGGACATCAATTAATAAGCTTTATAGCTCTAAGCAGAGATTGGAGAAGATTGCTTCAGATATTGTATTTGATATGAGCCTAAAGCCAAGACTTAAAGATGATCGCGGAACTGCTATGCTTGTTGCAGGTAGTATTTATGAGGCGTGTAAATACTGGGAAATCTTTATGAGTATGGGCTTTACCAAGTGCGCAATTGTAACATCATATGAGCCAACTACACAAAGTGTAAGGACTGCTACTTCTGATCTTACCCAGGAGAGTGAGGAGGAATATAAAAAATCAATTTACGAGCGTATGCTTAACGGCAAGAAAGTAGCTGAGTTTGAGAAAGAGGTCAAAGAGAAGTTTAAAGATGAACCTGCTCAGATGAAGCTTCTTATTGTGGTGGATAAACTTCTTACAGGATTTGATGCACCAAGCGCTACATATATGTATATTGATAAATCAATGCGTGATCATGACTTGTTTCAGGCAATTTGCCGCGTAAACAGACCAGATGGCGAGGACAAGGATTACGGATACATTGTTGATTACATGGATCTTTTCCGAAATGTTCAGTTGGCAGTTGCTGATTATACTTCTGAAGCGTTTGATGGTTTTGACAAAGAAGATGTCGATGGGCTTATCAAAGGCAGATATGATGAGGCTAAGGCTGAATTGGAAGGATCGCTAAAGTCATTGGAAGAATTAGTTAGTAATGTCCCAGAACCACAGGCAGACACCGACTATATTGAGTATTTCTGTGGCGAAGATAGTGAAGCGGATGAGAAGACTGCACGTAGAGATACGTTATATTTACTTACAGCTTCGTTGACTCGCTCCTTTGCAAATTGTTGTGATAAGTTAGTTTCTGATTATGGTTATACGGAGGATGATGTGAATTTCCTTCGTGAAGATATTAGTGGATACAACAAAATAAAAGAGATGATCAAGCTTGCAAGTTGCGATTATATTGACTTGAAGCCATATGAAGTTGATATGAGATATATTCTTGATACTTACATTAGGGCTGAGGATACAAAAGTTGTTAGTGAGTTGGGGAATATGTCACTTGTTGAATTGCTGCTTCAAGGGAAGACGACAACACCTGCTGATTTGATTAAGGATTTACCAGGTAATAATGAGGCTAAGGCTGAGACTATTGAAAACAACCTGCAACATGAGATTGTTAAAAAGATGAGCTCTAATAGTGTCTACTACGGAAAACTTTCTGAGATGCTTCAAAAAATCATAATTCAGCGCAAGGTTGAGGCTATGAGTTATGAAGAATATCTCAGACATGTAGTTGAACTTGCAGAATCTATTCTTCATCCTGAAAATCAGGGAACATATCCTGATGAGATAAAGGATAGTGCAGCAAGGCGTGCTTTATATGATTATTTTGAAGAAAATGTAGAACTGACAATAGATGTAGATAAAGCTATAAGAGTTGCTATTCAGCCTGAATGGAAACGAAATTTCCAAAAGCAACAGCGCATTCGAGCTGCTATTTATGGAAAGCTTCTGAGCCATATGTATACGGAGGAAAGAGCTACGGAAGAAACGAGCAACGTCTATGATATTGCACAGAGGCAGGAAGAATATGATGCGTAATGAAGAAATGGTTGTTGGAGGATTGTCAGTAGAGGTCATAAGGAAAAGCAGTTTAAAAAACCTTTATGTCCGTATCAATCCCCCTGAAGGTAGCGTTACAGTTAGCACACCGACAGATTTGAATAATGAAGACATAAAGCTATACTTATTGAAAAAACTGCCAGAGATAAATAAGGTGCGGGATAAGATGCTATCTCAGGAAAGACAGAGTAAGCGTGAATATGTCTCTGGTGAATCGCATTATCTTTGGGGAAAACCATATAGGCTACAGGTGGTTTATGGTGGAACTGGGCATTCTATTGTAAAAACACCAACCAAAATTAAAATGTCTGTGCCTGTTGGTACAGATATGGAGTCAAGAGAGCGAATCTTTACTGAGTGGTATAGACAGGAACTTAAGCGTGTTATGGATTCTGTTGTAGAGGCTTGTGAAAAGAAGACCGGTATTCATGCAGATGAATTCAGGATTAAAAACATGCGAACCAGATGGGGGACATGTAACATTGATAAGCGCAGGATATGGATTAACTTACAACTTGCAAAAAAGCCGGCAGAATGCTTGGAATATGTAGTTATACATGAACTGGTGCATTTGGTGGAAAAAAATCACACAAATAGATTCCGTGCATTGGTAGAAGAGTATTGCCCCACTTGGAAAGAAGCAAAAAAAATCCTGGCATCAATGCCTTTAGACTATATGGAAAAAGGAGATGCAGATTCAGATGGCGACGAAACCAACACTGAGCGATATCTATGATGTTAATAAGAAAACCGGAGCTTTAATTCTTGGCAAAAATAGGTTAGAAGATTATGCTACGAAGTATTTAGCAAAACACTGTAAAGAGGCATTGGAAGAACCAATGCCTTTGCCTATTGATAAAATAATTGCTGATGAGAAATTGACCATTAAAGAAGTGTCCTTATCTAAAGACTTGGATATATTTGGATGCTGCATGCTTCTTGATGGGCAAATTACAGTTTATAACAGAGAGACCGGAGAGTATTCTCAACAATTTTATCCAGCTGGGACAATTTTATTTGATCCAGAGTCAGAAGCAAGATACGGAGAAGGTGCAAAGAGAAACACCCTTATACATGAAATACTTCATTGGGAAAAAGACAGGACCTATTTCCAAATATTACAGTTTAAGAATCAAGCCGCATCTGAAAAGTTATATCCTATCATGTGCAGACAGTCTAAAACTTTTTATGAACCTCCTGAAGGAAAGAAGACAAAGGATAATGAAGTAAAATGGTTAGAGTGGCAAGCGCATAGGCTGGCACCTAGGATACTCATGCCTAAAGATATGTTTAGGAAAAAGGCTCTTGAGATTATTGATTCGTATAACAGCAATGGTAATAACATGAGGATTACATGTGACATGCTTGTTGATCAACTTAGCGAATTCTTTATAGTGTCGCGAGGCTCTGTCAAGCTGAGACTAGAAGAAGTGGGCCTTTTAGATGAAATATCTGGCTGTGAAGATTTTGAATCATTGTATGCTGAAATAAATTCAACCAAGAGTTTTGCTAAATTATCAGTTGATGAAGCATATAAGATGTTGCGAGAGAATCCTATTTTGCAGGAATGGGTTGCAGATGGCAAGTTTGTCTTTGCTGATGGATATTTTGCATTAGCAAATAAAGGAGTCATAGTTGTTGAGGATTGCGAAGCACATCTTTCTGCAAAAGCTAAAAGAAATCTTGAGAAATTTGTTTTAAATATCAGGACTCAGAAATACGTAGAATATCCTAGCTTTAAAAAAGACTATCTTGGATACTGTATGCTTCTTAAGCCAGAAGGTGTTGACAAGAGGCTATATACTTTCCACCCTAAGTATCAGAGTAATATGGATTTGGAACCTGATGAGGTATATAAAGCAGCACATGATAATTTGACATCTTTAGATGATGAGACAGAGCAGGAATTACATATGATGATACAAGATCCATCTAAAACATTATGTAACTGTTTGTGGTATCTGATGGAGAAGAGAAAATGGACATATCCATCTTCATTTAGTGAAAATACTCATTTGAATGAAAATTATCATGGAAAAATAAAGAATGATAAATACAACAATATGGGGCAGGATGTATTGATGGCGATTTGTGTAGGACTTAGACTGAATTATCAAATGGTTCAAGAATTGTTCCATAAGTCAGATAACAAAGAACTAGATTACTATAGAAGCCCTGATAAGTATTATATACGCATATTACAGAGTTTTCCCTTTCTTAGCATTGATAATTTCAATTCACTGCTTAAAGAAGATAATATTAAGGAATTAGGAAGTACATCAAGAAAATAATTTTATAAACTCATTGAGTTGGAAATTGAGCTCCGAAAGGGGCTCTTTTTTTATGCATTTTAACGCAAAAGTCCTTTAATTAGGTATTTATGTTCCAACTTGGTGAGTTGGGACACATTATTCCCAAAGTGAGATAACTGATATATCCAAAAAACATTGCCAATGGCCAAAGGTGGTGGGATGCGATATGGAGATGACAAGTGGAGCAATCCATCATATCTTCCGAAGCATCCACCGCTACTTACTGTGCCATTTTGTAGGAGCCGGTGGAATTACGTCGGCTCCTTTTTTACATCCTGCTGCTTATTGGTAAAGGCAGAAAGGACAGAATATGAAGAAAGCATTAGTACCACGCAACGAATTTGGCATGTTTGCCGACAGCAATGGAGTAGCCAGGGTTGATAGCTTAACAGTAGCTGATGCCTTTGGTAAGGATCACCGCAATGTGATCAGAGACATCAGAAATCTTGATTGCTCCGAAGAATTTCGCCAGCTCAATTTTGAGCTGACCAGTTATACCGACGGGCAAGGTAAAAAACGTCCTTGCTACAACATGACACGAGATGGCTTCACATTTTTGGTCATGGGGTATCGCGGCAAGAAAGCTTCTCAGTACAAGGAGGCTTATATTAAGCGTTTTAACGAGATGGAGGCTTTTATTAAGTACCTGTTGGAAGCACGAGCTGAGTTTCCTTTACTTACAGCAAATATCCAGCTTATAAAAGAAAATCCAAAACCATATCACTTTTCTAATGAATGCAACATGCTCAACAGGATTGTGCTTGGGAAAACTGCAAAAGAAGTCAGGGCGGAACATGACCTTAAATCCGGAACGAGCATAAGGCCTTACCTGACAAAGGAACAGATTGAAGCAATAGACCTGCTTCAGAGAGTAGATATAGGACTTTTGATTTCTACCCCTGATTTTCAACAGCGCAAGCAGTATTTGGAATGGTTCTACATGAAGAAGTTTTCTTGAGGAGGTGCAGTATGGCTTTGAAGATAAGAGAGACAGATTTGCTTAACAGCTATAAGAAAGCTACACCTGAGAAGAGACTATCGCTGATGTTGGAGTATTACCGGGAGTTTCCAGGCATGCTGAATAAGATTGAGAGTGAAACAAAGTATTTTATCCAAAGTGAACAGCTACGCATCAGAAGTAAACGCCGGGCAGAGTTGGATATTAGAGTTCAGACATCAAATATCAGCAATCCAACAGCTGATGAAGCCATGAATAATGCGTCGCTTGATGAGGCTTTTAATACAGGTGAAATAGACATGGCAGTATTTAAGGATATGCAGGGGGCAGCGGAATATGTAGAAACAATCATGATGGTAAGTGTCATGAAGATGGATTATCAGCTTCTTAACGATATTATCAGCGGATATATCGATGAGGATTCTGTGATTATTCAGAAACATCTGATAGAAGGCAAATCCTATAATGCAATAGCAATCGAAAAAGAATGTTCAAGTGACAAGATAAAAAGAAGGTTTTCAAGAATCCGAGAGGAAATTTCAGAAGAAATGCTTAAATGCATTCAGATGAACTGCAGAGGAGGTAACTAAGATGTCGGAAGAAATGAAAGAGATGCCGCTTAGTGAGAAATATACCCTCTCTGTTGATGAGGCAGCTTTATATTTTGGAATAGGCCAGAAGAAGCTTAGAAGGCTAATTTCATTTAATCCTGATGCGGACTATCTGATCATGATAGGACAAAGAGTTGCCTTTAAGAGAAGAAAATTCGAACAGTTCATTGACGATGCAACCTGCATCTAAGCGGATAAATACTGACAGAATTGACGTTAATCAATGGCAGAAGGCTCCGGGTTATGGTATCATTTTAATTGCCATATTGGAGCCTTTCTTTTTGAAAGGAGTACCAATATATGAGCGGAAAAAGAAAAGATAGCCGTGGACGTGTGTTACGAAACGGCGAGATACAAGAGAGCAATGGTCGATACAGATA
>JAEEGL017328336.1_pt1 | contig 12579 bp, 17 predicted proteins | sample 9134231 | NCBI WGS metagenome assembly JAEEGL01 (sample SAMN16246548, study PRJNA631951) | gut metagenome | biome: gut microbiome; feature: rumen; material: fiber-attached | host: Bos | place: Iran: Karaj | collected 2018-10
CAAAGAAGGAGGAGGCTTTACGGTATCTTCGGTATCTTTCAAAAACCGAATGAACAAAATAAACTCGATCTTTTTTTCTTCGGGCAGCGCTTCGAACAGGTGAATAAGGTCTTCCATAAATGACAACTCCTTTTTTGGTGAGGTCGGGCTATTATAACACGGAAGTAACAAGAAATTACAGGTAATACGTCGAACGGAATAATAATACGAAGTGCGTAATGGGAGGCGAAAAGCAATGCGAAAAGTAATTACTTTCCTGCTGGCAGCGCTGCTGCTGGCCGGATGCGGAAGCCCCGCAGCGGCCCCGGCGCCGACGGCAGACCCCACAACTGATCCCACAACCGCCCCCACAACAGCCCCGACCGCAACGCCGGACCCGACCGCGACCCCGATGGTTGAAGTGGACGAGGGGCTGTTTACGGTGACAATTACCATGCCTCAGGAATTCGTAGGGGAGAAGACGCAGGAAGAGCTTGACCTGGAGCGGGAGGAACTGGGCTATAAATCTGCAGATCTGAATGACGACGGGTCGGTCACATACGTTATGACCAAGAGGCAGCACCGGGAAGCGCTGAAGAAGACTGCGGAGGGTATGCAGGAGACCATAAACGGCATTGTCGGATCGCCCGATTATCCCGGGATATCTGCTATACATGTGAACGATGATCTCACCGAGTTTAGGATCGTGATGAATACAAAGAGCGTAGGATTGAATGAGACCTTTGTGGCCATGACGCTTGCGTTCGGATCGAAACTGTACAACACATTTGCAGGAGATCCGGACAAGGACGGCGTAATCACGTGGATCTACGAGGAGACGGGGGAAGAACTGTTTGCCCTGGGCGTAAACGAGATCATGAACGGTTGAGAGGAGGCGGGCGACATCGGCAGGAAACAGACAACAGAAGGAAGCCGCCGAGCCGTCATTTACGCCCGGTATTCCTCCGATAACCAGCGGGACGTGTCCATTGAGCAGCAGTACGCAGCCTGCGAGGCCTACGCCGCAAGGCAGGGTCTTACAGTCATGGAGCACTACCCGGACCGGGCGATCTCCGGCAAAACGGACAACCGGCCGGCATTCCAGCGCATGATGCGTGACGCCAAAACCGGGGTGTTTGATTTCGTCATAGCCTGGAAGAGCAACCGCCTGGGCCGGAATATGCTCCAGGCCATGATGACCGAACAGAAACTTGCCGATCTCGGGATCCGCTGCCTCTACGTGGAGGAGTCCTTCGACGATTCGGCAGCCGGCCGCTTTGCGCTGCGGAACATGATGAATGTAAATCAGTTCTACGTGGAGAACCTGGCCGAAGACGTAAAGCGCGGTATGATGGACAACGCGAAGAAGTGCATGGTGAACAACCTGCCCCCATACGGATATAGAAAGGGCGCCGACGGTCGGTTTGAGATCGTGGAGCAGGAGGCAGAGATCATCCGTGAGACGTACAGGCGTATCCTGGCCGGATGGTCGATTTACGATATTCAGACCGACCTAAACCGTCGGGGGATCAGGACAAAGCGCGGGAAGGAATGGAAAAAACAATCGTTCCAGTTGTTGCTTCAAAACGACAAATACATCGGCGTGTATCGGTTTGCGGACGTGGTGATCGAGGACGGTATACCGCCGATAGTAGACAGGGACACCTTTGACCAGGTGCAGCAGATATTGCGATCAAAGAAGAAGCCGAGGGGAAAACAGCGAATGAATGATGACTATATCCTGTCCGGCAAAGTGTTTTGCGGCAAGTGCGGCTCGCCGATGACGGCCCAGACCGGCACAGGGAAAGCCGGGACAAAGTATGACTACTATGCCTGTAACCGGCGGCGATATGAAAAGGCCTGCGATAAAAAGAGCGAGCCGAAAAACCCGCTTGAAACGTTCGTGATCGAGGCCGTCAGGTCGGAGCTGCTGGATGATGACATGATAGACTGGATCGTGGACGGCTACAAAAACGCCATTGTGCTGGTCCGAAACGACAGCAAAAAGGAAGCCCTGCAGCAGGAGCTGGGCGAGGTCAACAAGCAGATAGACAACTTCCTGAAAGCCATCGGCGCGGGGATCTTCAACGAGTTCACCCAGGCGCGCATGGAGGAGCTGCGCAGCACCCGTAAGGATCTGGAAGAGGCCATAAGGCTGGAGGATGCGGCGACCAGGCTGCCAGATCCGGAGGACGTGGGCGGCTGGCTCTACTCCATCCGGGTCGGGGACTGGACAGATCGTAAGTTCCTGCGGGAGGTCATAAGGATCTTTGTCCGGGCCGTATATGTTTTCGATGACAAGATTACCATCCACTACAACTACGGCACAGACACGGATTTGGAATACAAAGGCTTGACCTCAGACGAAAGTGGCCCCGAAGTGTTTGCGAAAAGTCAAAAATGGGGCACCATTTTTGCCGGTCGCGAACACCGGTTCCATAGGCGGTATTTTGAAGCCACCTATACCAGAGACAAGGGGTCAGCCGAATGAAGCTGATCCCTTGCTTTTATTTTGCTCGCCCTCCGCCGGAAGAAAATTCCGAATACAGTATTATTCTTCCGTTTCGACACATTCTGCATCGGGATTGCGTTACCATCATACGCAAAGGAGCGAGCCACAATGATACGGATTCGATTGTCCACTCTCCTCGGCGAAAGGAGATGGACACAGGCGGACCTCTCCAGAAGGACCGGTATCCGGGCGGCTACAATCAACGATCTTTACAATGAGTTCGCTGAACGGGTCAACCTGGAACACCTGGACAAGATCTGCGAAGTCCTCGGCTGCGAACTTGGAGAGCTGATTCAGCGCGAGAAAACCAAATAACTGCACAGAAAAAGACGCAGGCAGTCACGAAAGGCTGTCTGCGTCTTTTTTGCGTTTTAGAACCTATCCCCAGTGGGGAGCTGGAAATAGCAGACAAACTCTGCACCGAGAGCATCGGCAATCGCCTCGAGTTCGGCGGAATTGAATTTGCCCGTGTTCATCCTCTGATGAAACGCAGAGGGGGAAGTGCCAATTCTCCGCGCGAGCTCTGCCTCTGATATGCGGAGAGCAGCGCAGGCCGTCCGGATTTTGGTCGGAATGTCCATAGAATCACCTCATTTGACAATATAAAGGAACGCCTTGAAACTGTCAAGAAAAATCTAAAAAAATTTAGGAAAAATTAAAGAAAATGCTTGACATTATAAAGGAAATCCTTTATAATGAGTACAGAAAGCAAGAGAGAGGAGAAAACAAAATGAACTTCGAAGAAATCAAGGTAAAAGTGATCCAGAGCATTTGGAGAATGAACCAGCAGGCCGAACAGGGTGACGTCAACCGCAACCGCGTCAACTACGGAGCGGTTCAGGCCTACGGAGATATCCTGCGGTGCATGGGCCACGACACCGAGCTCAACAACTGCTGGGAAAACGACAAGGGTTGCCTGGTGATCGACTCCGCAAAGATCGACGGCGAAGCGCTTCCCATCTAAAGGCTCCTAAAGGGTCGAGCCTATCGGCCCTATTCCATCAAATCAAAAACAAGGAGGAACACCAATGAAAACCAAATCCTACCGCATGGAGGTCAACGTGCTGGACACGCTGGAAACCGTGGTCCCGATCAGCGAGCGGGTCTACAAGCAGAAGCTGAAAAGCCTGAAACGCCAGGTTGCCGAGACCCAGGCCGACCCGGACCGGGAATGCACCTATGTAGCAGAGGAACGGGAAACGGTCGATGACTTCCTCCACTACAAGCGCTACACCTACCGCGCGACGCTCGGAACGACCGATATAGAGCTGATCGCGGTTATCTGCGAGCCTGGATACTGCATCAAGTAAAGCCGAAACGCTCCCCCGCAAGGGGGAACGTCCGCCGGGGATCACCGCCCGGCGCTGATGATGGCAGGTGAGAAAGGAAAACGAAATGGGAAAAAGACTTTACGGGAGCCTGCAGAACCGCCTTGAAGAGGATCGCATGTTCTGCGACGAGATCCAGGTTGGTACGGGCGTGACCGAATACTACTATTCCGACCGCCGTCCTTATGAGGTCATCGAGGTAAAGGATCAGAAGCACGTCACCGTCAGAGAGCTCGACCACGTCCACGAAGGAGACGGCTGCATGGATAATCGGTGGAAGTTGATCAGCAACCCGGAGAACGCGGAGCGCACGCTGGAGAAGCGCGGCGACTGGTGGTATTGGGTAAGCGAAATCGTCATCACGGACGATAACCGGCACCAGCTCGACGATCAGATGACGCGGCTTCAATTGGCCGTAGCCGGGTGGGACGTGGAAAAGCTGATCGCCAAGGGAAGGCAGAGCCGCCGGCAGCGGGCAAAGGTGAGTTTCGGCGTAGCCGAGTATTACTACGACTACGAATTTTGAAAACAGGCCCTCCCGGTGGGGCAATACACCGGGAGAAAGGAATCCGACATGAACAAAACTATTACATTGACGCACGACCAGGCGACCAGGCTGACCAGTTTTCTTGTGAGGACGACCAACTACCGCAAAGACGAACGTGAAGCCTGGGAGGGTCTGGCGAAAGAGGTCAAAGAGGATGGAAGCCCGGAATACCCCAACGCCAAGGGCAACGCAAGGTTTTGGGCGGGTATGGAAGCGACAATCGAAGAAATCATAAAGATTATTGACAACGCCAAATTGGAGGGATGACAACATGTACAGAGACCTTGTAGGGGACCCGGAGAAGATCACCGTCGAGGGCCGGGAGTGGTGGATTCAGCAGTTCTGCCGCGTGGACGGCACGCTCAAAGCCGTGCGGCTCTATAATGCCGACGGGGAGTTCGCGGGAGAATTCGAGAGCGTAGAGGCTGCCGTGGCCTTCGCCGGAGAGGGGGCAGCCAATGCTGACTGAAGACGAAGCCCGGGCGAAGATCCTCCGCTTTGCCAAACGTCAGAGGGAACACAACTTTCCCTGTCCCCGGTGCGGGGAGTGGAAGATGAACGAGGATCCGGCGCGGAACGCCCTCAGCCGCAGGATCGACGTTTATGTCTGCGACGCATGCGGCCTGTATGAGGCCCTGGAGGACGCCATGGGCGAGAAACAGCCTTTTACGTCCTGGGACATAGCGAAAAGGGAAAACTGGCCCCTGTAACATTGCAACGCCGTTTTTCGCCGCGTTACTTGCTATCACGCCAAAGTTGTGGTAATGATAGACTCGCAATCCGTATCAAGGGAGCACCCGGTCGCCGCCGGGTGCTTTCTGCATTGTGGCCCTCCTTTGAATATCGCCGCCTTCGTGCGGACGAAAAACAAAGGAGGGTGTCATATGTTCAAGACACTGACAGAAAAACTCAAACGCAATCCGCAGATCTATTACGCACTATCTATCGCCGCTTCCTGGGCGGGGGCCGGATCGCTGATGAACTCCACAACGATGGCAAACACCATCGGCGTGCTGCCGGCCCTGATCTGGTGCCTGTTCAACACCATTGCCTGCATGGTGTTCGGGCTGATCATCTGGAAGCTGCCGACGGTGCGGGAGGTCATGCGGACAAGGGTCTGCCGGATCATCCTGGCACTGTTCTCCATCTTCCAGATCTGGCTGTGTATGACGGCCATACAGGAAGCATGGGCGTCAACCGCGCTCGGAGCACTGGGCGGAAAGATCCTGACCTATGGTTTTACGGCGGCGTTCATTGTGGCGCTCTACCGCCGCGGGATCCTGGCAAACATCATCACCGACAACGGCGGTATGTATCTCATTTACGCCCTGGTGCTGGTGCTGTCCGTGGTGTCCGGCATTGCGGCAGGCTTCCACTTCGACGGCCTGTCCATGGGCGTGGAGAACATACCGCAGGGCCTTTACAAGGGATTCCTGCTCCTGCCTGGGCCGTTCACTTACCCGTATTTCTTCAAGCTGATCGACTACAACGAGAAGAACGACGAGGCCGTTGCCAACTGCGACATTACGAAAGCCTTTATCCAGGGCGGTGCGGGCTTCGGTCTCTATCTCATCTTCGCCTTCTCTCTGATCTTCACGACGGTTTCGCCGGCGCTGAACGTCTGCAAGGCCGTGCTGCTCTCGGTGCTGGCAATTTCCTCTTTGAGCTCTTTTATCTACTCGGAGTTCGCCGTCTTCGGAAAGAAGATTGGCCTGGGCATCAACGTGTTCGCCCTGGCCTTCTGGGTGCTGGTCGCGCCGCTGGGCGTGATGGGCGTCTGGACGCTGATGGCTGAATCCCGGCTGTGGCTGATCCTGGGCATGCTGGCCTGGGCGCTGGTGCTGCGCCTCACCCGCAGAGGGGAGGCCGCGGCATGAAGACCGTGCTCAAACGCAAGCAGAGCTATCACAGCGACGCTCCCTGGAACGACGCTATGGAGCATATCGAGGAGCTGATCACTCCTGGTGAGTGCGAGCAGTTCGCGCAGACCGCCATTGAGCGGATCCGCTCGGCGACGGACGGAAAGAAAGCCGCCTATGCGTGGAGCGGCGGGAAAGATTCTCTTGTCCTGGCGGATCTCTGCCAGCGGGCGGGCGTCACCGACTGCGCGCTGTTCCTCACGAAGCTGGAATTCCCCGCTTTTGAGGAATGGCTGCTCTCCCACAAACCTGATGGCTGCGAGGTCATCCGCCGGGACTTTGACCTGGACTTTCTCGCAGCGCACCCTGAGCTGATCTTCCCAAAAGGGAAGGAGATGCAGCGCTGGAATCAGATCATGCAGCGCGGCTCGCAGATCCTTTACTATCACCAAAAGGGCCTGGACATTTTGCTGACCGGACACCGGGTGATCGACGGGAACACCTGCGGGAAAGAGGGCTTTACCCGCCGGAAGGCCGGCGAGACGATCTACGCTCCTATTTACGACTGGCCCCACGAGGCCGTTTTAGGATATATCCACTACCACAACATAGAACTCCCGATGATCTACGCCTGGCCGAATGGCTGGCGCAACGGCACCCACTTCTGGCCCTATCGCAACTGCGAGAGCCGGGAGGCGGGCTGGCGGGAGGTCTACGCCATAGATCCGGGCGTGATCGAGGCCGCAGCGGAAAAACTGCCGGAAGCACGCGCCTTCCTTGCGGAGGTGCGGAAATGAAGATCACGAGGATCCCGCTTGCGGAGCTGACGCCAAACCCGCGGAATATCCGGACCCACTCTGACCGGCAGATCAACGAGTACAAGCGCTCGGTGAAGAAATTCGGCCAGACCAAGCCAATCGTCTGCGACGAAGACCGCGTCATATTGATCGGGAACGGGCTCTACCTGGCTATGAAAGCCCTGGGAATGGCGGAGGCTGACTGCTATATCCGCACTGGTCTGTCCGAAAAGGACAAGCTCAAGCTGATGATGGCCGACAACAAGGTCTACGAGCTGGGCGTAACGGACATGCGGGCCTTTGACGAGGTCGTGGCGTTTCTGGGGGAAGACCTGGACGTCCCTGGCTACGACGAAGACCTGCTCAAGATGCTGAACATGTCAGCTCTGGAAGCCACAGATGTGGCGCTGGACTACGGACGGGTAGAGGCGGAGCCGACAGAGTCGGCACCGGCGGAATACCGCACCAGCCAGGAGCTGGCCGGGACCAATCCATACGCCGATGCCGCGGACCCGCAGCGGGTGCAGCGCACGGAAGGCGAGACCTCCCGAAAGTACGTTCTCTGCCCGAAATGCGGTGAACGGATATGGCTATAAGGCGTCATGAAACTGCGGTCGACGTGGTGACGGCAGCGCGGCAGCGCATCAAAAACGCCTTTGAGACCGGCGCCAACGTCCACATGAATTTCTCCTCAGGCAAGGACAGCGCCTGCATGTCGGATATCACGTATCAGATGTGCCGCAGCGGAGATGTGGACCGAAAAAAGCTCAAAGTCATTTTCATCGACGAGGAAGGGATCTACCCCTCCATGGTAGAGGCAGCCATGCGCTGGCGAAACCGCTTCGAGAGTATCGGCGTGCCGTTCCTCTGGTTTTGCCTGCCCTTCAAGCAGGTGTCCGTTATAGACAGCCTGTCGCAGGGCGAATCCTGGATCACCTGGGATCCCAACGCCCGGGACCGGTGGATGCGCGAGCCGCCGCCCTTTGCCATCATGTTTCATGAGGGGCTGCACTACCCCGGCGAGATGAACTATCAAACCTTCTGCTCAAATGAGTATGGGAAGAAGGGAGATATTCAGCTCGTCGGTGCACGGACAGCGGAATCTTTTACCCGGCTGCACACCGTTGCTTATCAGAAAAAGAACCGGAACATGGTATGGCCGATCTACGACTGGAAAGACCAGGACGTATGGCTGTACATCAAGGAGCATGATCTTGAATTCCCGGAGATCTACATGCGGCTCTATGAAGCCGGGGCAGCTCGAAAGAATCTGCGGCTGTGCGCCTTCTTCGGAGAGGGCGGAACGCAGGGGCTGCACCGGATCGCAGAGACAGACCCGGATTTATGGGAGAAGATCTGCCGGCGGGAGCCCAACGCGGAGCTGGCCATGCTCTACTGGGACAGCGAAATGTTCAACCGCTCCACACGAAAGCGCCGGGAGCTGGAAAAGGAACAGGAGAAGGTCGACTACCGGGCAAAGCTGGAGGACCTTCTCTTTTTTCATACTGACCAATACCGCATCAACAAGGACACCGCGAAGAAACTGAACTCCTGGCGGAACATGTACAAGAAATACTATTACGCCATCACGGAAAAGCACTGCAAGAAGATCTACGAGACGCTGATCTTCGGCGATCCCAAGGGCCGGATGCTGGTGACCATGCAGATGAACATCACTTCCGACTACAGAGAGGAGGTGCAAAATGGACGTTGACGTCTTTGCTCCCCTCTCCACGCTGCAGTGGGTAGACCGTGAAAAGCTGCGGGCCAACGACTACAACCCGAACAAGGTCAGCGAGGACAATCTGAAACTGCTGACCCAGAGCATACTCACCAACGGCTGGACGCTGCCGATCGTGGTGCGTCCGGACTACACGATCATCGACGGATTTCACCGCTGGACAGTGGCGGGGCGCGAGCCCTTGAAAACCACACTCGGCGGGAAGGTGCCGGTGGTGATAGTGGATCACGGCGACGATGAAGCCGCGGACGTGTACGGCACGATCACGCACAACCGAGCCCGCGGCACGCATTTGCTCGAGCCCATGAAGGCCATCGTGAAGAAACTTCTGGACGAAGGGAAGACCGTACAGGAGATCGGAAAGCAACTCGGCATGAAGCCCGAGGAAGTGTTCCGGCTCTCCGGCTTCTTGCGGGAGGAGTTCTTGGATATGATGACCCGAGGACATACGAGCTATTCACGGGCCGTGACATATACACAGATGTAGCGCGCGAGCTTCATGCTCATGCCTCCTTTCCAATGACAATGCCTCACGACGGCTGGGTGTCCCGCATTGAGCAGGCCCCTGGGCTGCAACAAACCGCCGGTGAAAGTCCGGACTTCCGAGAGGGGGACGCTGGCATGGAAACGCTTGAAAAGATCCCGGTCTATATCAAAATCAAAGACGGGAAAACTGTCTGCGTTTGCCATGCCGGCGCTCGGAAGTGCAAAGACCCATCATGCACACGGGATGTAGTGACACGGGACAAATTTATTGGATGGAGACAGACGATGTACCGAGACAAATTCGGGAGGTGAATACCGTGCCGAGAGGTGAAAACCCCAATTCACTGGCCAACCTCGAAAAGGGGAAAGCAACACAGTTCACCGCCGAGACAGCGGCGATTGCCGGAGCAAAAGGCGGAACCGTAACAGGAGAACGTGACAGAGCCCGAAAAACACTTCGGGCAGAGCTTGAAGCGCTGCTGCAGACGCACCCGATCGACAAAAAAACCAAGGAGCCAAGCAAGAACACTGTGCAGGAGGCAATCGTGCTGGCGTTGGCACAAAGAGCCATTAAAGGCGACACCAAAGCCTTTGAGATCATCCGGGACACGATCGGGGAAAAGCCGGCGGAAAGAATCACGCTGGCAGAGATCGACCCGGCGACCATTGAAGAAGTGGAGCGGATGGTGACGGGCCGTGACGCGTGAGCAGGCTGTCAGATTTCTTCTTGAACGCCCGGTAGAATTCGCCCACGCTGTGGGTTTCACGAAGCTTGAGGAGCTTCACAACGACTGGATCAAGGACATGGTGAGCGGCGAGGACGATTCCACGCTGCTGGCACACCGCGGCTCTTATAAAACCACTTGCGTATCCGTGGCCCTGGCACTGATCGTGCTGCTGCTGCCAAACATCCGCACTCTGTTCATGCGGAAGACAGATACGGACACCCAGGAGATCATTCAGCAGGTGTCCAACATCTTGAAGCATCCGGTCACCCGATACTTCGCACGGGTGATATGGGGCGTGGACCTGGTGCTGGTCAAGGACACGTCCAAAGAGATCACTACGAACCTCTGCAATGACGTCAAGGGCACGGCGCAGTTATCCTCCCGAGGCATCAAGGGATCCCTGACCGGCAAGCACTTCGACAGGATCTTCACTGACGATATCGTAAACCTGGATGACCGGCGCAGCCGCGCTGAACGCGAACTGACGAAGGGCGTATACCAGGAGCTGCAAAACCTGAAAAACCGGGGAGGCCGGATCTACAACACAGGGACTCCATGGCACAAAGAAGACGCGATCTCCATCATGCCGAACGTGAAGCGCTTCGACTGCTACCAGACAGGGCTGATCTCCAAGGAGGAGCTGGCCGACCTGCGGCAGCGCATGGAGCCCTCGCTTTTCGCAGCCAACTACGAATTGAAGCACATCGCCTCGGACGATGTGCTTTTCTTCGAGCCCGTCACCGGCGCGGACCCGTCGCTGGCAGAACAGGGTATTGCTCATGTGGACGCTGCCTACGGCGGTGCAGACTCGACGGCATTCACCATCTGCCGCAAGGCGGACGGGAAGTATTACATGCTCGGGAAGCTCTGGCATAAGCACGTTGACGACTGCGAGGCAGAGATCATCAACTTCCGGGAGCGGTTTATGGCCGGCAAGATCTACTGCGAGGACAACGGCGACAAGGGGTATCTGGCAAAGGACCTGAGAGCCAAAGGGGAACGGGTAGTCAGATACCACGAAGACATGAATAAATACATCAAGATCACATCCTACCTGAAATCAATCTGGAAGGATGTGGTTTTTGTTGAGGGCACGGACCCGGAATACATCAACGAGATCTGCGACTACAACGAGAACGCAGAGCATGATGACGCTCCGGATAGTGCAGCGTCGACCGTGCGTGTGCTGTGGAATCAGAAATCCTCCGGCACAGGCAGATATCAATCCATTTTGGGGTAAAGGAGAGTGACGCCGTTGATATTGACGTATGAAGACCTTGTTGCCTGCGGCGAAGATGAAGTAGCCCGCAAGCGGTTTATCCTGCGTGCGATCCAGCAGCACAAGGTCAGTCCGGAGTATCTGACCGCGGTTGATGCGCAGCTCTATTACGACGGGGAAAACCCCACCATCAACAAGTACGAGAAGATTATCTATGACATGAAGGGCCTGGCCCACCGTGATATGTGGACGGCCAATCACAAGATCGCCTCGCAGGTCTTCCAGTATGTCATAGATCAGGAAGTGTCCTACCTGCTGGGAAATGGCGTGCGCTTTGCCAAATCCGAAACGAAGGACGCCCTGGGGAAAACCTTCGATGAAGACATGCAGGACGCTTTGGAATACGCACGGATCGCCGGTGCGTCGTTCGTGTTTTTCAACATGGACCGGCTGTACGTTTTCAAGCTCACTGAATTTGTCCCGCTGTGCAGCGAGGAAAACGGCGCGCTTATGGCAGGCGTCCGCTTCTGGACGATGGACAAAAACAAGCCGCTGCGCGCTACGCTCTATGAACTGGACGGCTACACCGATTACATCCAGCTCAAGGGGAAGTCACTGGAAGTCCTCAACGAAAAACGACCGTATATCGAGACTGTGACGAGCAGCGAGGCCGACGGCAGCGCGGTAACGGACGGCACCAACTATGCGGGCTTTCCCATTGTCCCGCTGTATGCCAACAAGCAGCACAAGAGCGCGCTGAACGGGAAGCGGAATACCGTCGACGCCTTTGACCTGATAACCTCGAACATGGTCAACAACTGTGACGAGGGCAACCTGATCTACTGGGTGCTCACCAACTGCGGCGGCATGGATGACGAGGACGATATGAAGTTCGTCGAACGTCTGAAAACCATCCATGTGGCCCATGCGGACGGCGACAGCGGCGCGGGCGCCGAGGCCCACACCGTAGATGCGCCCATTGAAGGATCCAAGGTCACGAAGGAAGAGCTGCACGATCAGCTGTATGATGACTTCCAGGCGTTTGACGCCAAGAGCATGGCTGCCGGGGATCTGAGCGCCACGGCCATTTCCGCCGGGTATACGCGGCTGGATATGAAGTGCGACAAGATCGAGCGTCAGGTCACCCGCTGCATATCCGCCATTTTGGAGCTGGCCGGGATCGATGATTCACCGACCTACGTTCGGAACAAGATCATCAACCGAGCAGAGGAGGTGCAGATCGCCGTCATGGAGGCGCAATACCTCCCGGAGGACTACACCTTAACGCGCCTGCTGACCATAAACGGCGATATCGACATGTACGACGATGTCGCCAAGCAGATGGATGAAGAAAGCGCCCGTCGGATCAAAGAGCTGGAAAAG
>JAEEGL010002995.1_pt1 | contig 12578 bp, 5 predicted proteins | sample 9134231 | NCBI WGS metagenome assembly JAEEGL01 (sample SAMN16246548, study PRJNA631951) | gut metagenome | biome: gut microbiome; feature: rumen; material: fiber-attached | host: Bos | place: Iran: Karaj | collected 2018-10
ATCGCAGTTGTTTTCGGTCATGGGGATGATCTTCTTCGTGCCCTCGTCTTCAATAAACACCATAAACTGATCGTAGTTGCCGCTGTTCACGTCCGGCTGATTCCGGCAGAGCTGCAGAAGCAGCGGATTCACGCAGGACGGGAATTCGACATGCTCCAGATTTTTGATATACCACGTGGTATAGGGCAACAAGCCGGTAAAGGCGTAAACCTGCTTATCGGGGGAGAGCATTGATTTCATATACTCGATCTCGGGCAGATTTTTGATCTCCTTGGCGGAAAAAGAGGAATCCACCAGCGAACAGGTAGCGCCGAGAGACTGCCGTTCGAGGCTGGTGAGCTTATCGCTGAGCTCGTACGCGCCTTCATACACCGGGTAGCTCTGGAATCCGTATTTGCACACGGCGGATACGTAAACGCCCTTGGACTGCATATCCGCAATCATTTTCGGAACACGGAGCTGCACGTTTTTACGGTAATCATCGATTTTTGCGATCAGCTTCGCGTATTTCTGCTGATCGCCGGATTCCCCGAACAGGTAGGCCTTGGCATCGTTGTAATACTTGTAAACCATGCTCCAGAACCCGGGCGCGGTGGCGTAGGTGCTTTTGAGGAAACGCAGGAACAGCGTATTGCGCAGATTGGAATAGAAACTATCCACCACGCTTGCGGACATATTCACGCCGTAGCCTGTTTGCAGCAGGCGCATGGCATCGGCGAGCGTATCGGAAACGTCGCCGGATTCGGAGTAATAGCTCAGAAACTTGCCCAGCGCATAGGAATCCGCCTTAATTCTACCGCCCATGGCCGCGTCGAGAATATCCACGCCGTAAATGGAGGAATCGTAGAGCACGATGCTTGCGATACCGCTGTAATTCTTCTTTTCCTGATATTTATAAAGATAGCCGAACAGTACGTTGGTTCCCTCACAGCGGGCGACCACGCTTACCTTCTTTTTGCCCGTAACGCGCTTAACCGCCTCGATATAATCGTTGAGATCGTCCGCGATCTCCAGCGGGGAAAGGCGCGCATCGTATTTGAAAGAATAGGTGCCGATGCTGTTGCTGGTATAGTTGGCGGAAATATTCTTTTCGTTCCACGTAAAATCCACGCCGCTGCCGTTGGCAACGTCGCCGTTTTCATTCAGCGCGAACCCGTCGAACGCGCCCATCAGCAGACTGTAAACCTTTTCGCTGTAGGCGGTCCAATCGCCCGAAAGGAACGCCCTTGCAGCATAGGGGATAGCCTCCCGAATAATGCCGCTCATCGTATCGTCGGTAGAATAGGCGATCATCTCTTTTTCGGGCGTGCTCACGTTCTTATAGAGCGTTGAACGGCCGTAGATATAAATTATGGGATAATTTGCCTTGGCGGCCAGCGCCATGCTTCCGCAGGAAAACGCGCAGGTGAGCGCCAGCAGCAGCGCCAGCGCCTTCGTAAAGATTTTTCTCGGTTTGGTCAAACCAAAACACCCCTTATTCCAAATTACTTTTTATTATATAAAATTTCAGAATTATTTTCAACAGTTTTTATAAAATGTTTAAAATTCGTTTTTTTATACGGAAGTGAAAAGAAATAAACTTTACTTTTTGAGATTTTGTTATTATAATAGCTGTATATGAAATAAGTCTGAAAAACGGAGAATACTATGAGAATCCTTATTGCAGGCTGCGGCAAGATCGGCGCCGCGCTTACACGCCTTCTCACCGGGGAGGGCCATGAGATCACCGTAATGGATACCGTACCGCGCTGTGTGGACGAACTGGTGAACACCTACGACGTGCAGGGCGTTTACGGCAACGCCGCCGATTCGGACGCGCTCAGGGAAGCCAAGGCGGAACTGATGGACGTTTTTATTGCCGTGACCGCCTCGGACGAGCTGAATATGCTCGCCTGCCTGTTTGCGCGCCGCATGGGCGCGGGGCACACCATCGCCCGCATACGGAATACCGATTACAACGACGACAGCCTCTCGTTCATCAAACAGGAGCTGCATCTCTCCATGTCGCTGAATCCCGATAATTTAGCGGCGCAGCAGCTGTTCAATATTCTGAAGCTGCCTTCGGCAGTACAAATCGAAACCTTCCGCAATATCGAAATGGTGCAGCTCAAGATCAAAGCCGGTTCCGTACTGGATAACGCCACGCTGCTGGAGCTGCGCAAACGCATTTCCACCCCGTTTCTGGTGTGTACCGTGGAGCGGGGCAGCGCCGTTTTTATTCCGGACGGCCACTTCACCCTGCTGGCGGGCGACACCGTGGGGATCGTGGCGTCCCCCACGGATATACCGAAGCTGCTGAAAAAATTCGATTTAATGAGCAAACAGGCCAGAAACATCATGATCCTCGGCGGCAGCCGGGCGGCCTATTACCTTGCCCGAAAGCTCTCTTTCATCGGCAACACCGTAAAGGTGATCGATAAAGACGAAACCCGCTGCCGGGAAATGGCCACGCTGCTGCCCTCGCTTTCGGTGATCCACGGCGACGGCACCCATCAGGAGCTGCTGTTTGAAGAGGGCATCCGCTCCATGGACGCCTTCATCGCCCTCACGGGCACCGACGAAGAGAACATTCTGCTTTCGGTATTCGCCCAATCCATCGCGGTGCCCACCGTGATCACAAAGGTAAATTCCGACGAGCTTGCGCGCATCGCCGTAAAGCTGGGGCTGGACCACGTCATCTCCCCGAAACGGGCGGTGGCAGACGTGGTTTCGGGCTACGTGCGCGCACTGCACAATTCCGCCGGGAGCAAAATAGAAACGCTCTACCGGCTGGCGGATGAAAAGGCCGAGGCGCTGGAATTTCTGGTGGACGCCGATTTCAGGGGCGCGGGCATACCCCTGAAGGATATACACTTCAAGAGCAACACGCTGATCGCGGGCATCGTACGCGACCGCAGAACCATCATTCCCTCCGGCGCGGACTGCATCAAGGCCGGCGACCGGGTGATCGTGGTTACGGCGGGGCACACCTGCAAAGCGCTAACGGATATCTTCAAATAAGGCGGGGAACGTATGAACAGACGAATGATCCTGTATATGCCCCTGCAGATCTTAAAGCTGGAAGCGCTTCTGATGCTGCTGCCCATGGGCGTATCGTTTTTCTATCGCGAGCGCAGCGCGTGGAGCTTTCTTTATTGCGCCATCGGCACCCTTGCCTTCGCTTTTCTGGGCACGGCGATATTGCGGCCGGCGATCAAAACCATATACGCCAAAGAGGGCTTTGTGATCGTGGCGCTCTCGTGGGTACTGGTGAGCGCCGTGGGCGCGCTCCCCTTTGTGATCTCGGGCGAAATACCGAGCTACGTGGACGCCCTCTTTGAAACCGTGAGCGGTTTCACCACCACGGGCGCGAGCATCCTGCGCGACGTGGAGGCCATGAGCCGCGGGCTGCTGTTCTGGCGCAGCTTTACGCACTGGCTGGGCGGCATGGGGATACTGACCTTCTTTTTGGCCGTAGGCAACATGGCGGACGGCCCCATTCACATTATGCGGGCGGAAATGCCCGGCCCCATCGTGGGCAAATTCGTGCCCCGCGCAAAGGATACCGCTAAAATCCTGTATATCATTTATATCGTATTCACCGTGGCCGAGATCCTACTGCTGCTTGCGGGCGGTATGCCGCTGTTTGAGGCCTCCACCCACGCCATGGGCACGGCCGGTACCGGCGGCTTCGGCGTTCTGAACACCAGCATCGCAAGCTATTCCCCCTATCTGCAGTGGGTAATCACCGTGTTCATGCTGCTGTTCGGCGTGAATTTTAATATTTACTTTTTGCTGCTGATCCGCAAATTCCGCGCCGCGGCCGCCAGCAGCGAGATGTGGGCGTACCTCGGTATTTTCGCCGGCGCAACGGCCGTACTCTGCATCGACCTGAAATCGGTTTACCCCAGCTTTTCGGAGCTGCTGCGCAACAGCGCGTTTCAGGTGAGCTCCATTATGACCACCACCGGGTATTCCACCGCGGATTTCGCGAAGTGGCCCGAAATGAGCAAGGCCGTGCTGCTGTTTCTGATGGTGGTAGGCGCCTGCGCAGGCTCCACCGGCGGCGGCTTGAAGGTATCGCGCCTGCTGATTCTGGCAAAAGCCGTTTACCGGGAATTCAAAAAGCTGCTGCATCCCCGCAGCGTGACTGTGCTGCGGCTGGAGGGCAAGGCGCTGGACGAGAGCGTGGTGAGCAACACGCTGATTTATTTTGTGATCTACAGCGTGCTCACCGGCGTGATCTTTCTTGTGGTGTGCCTTGACCGCTTCAATCTGGAAACCGCGATCTCGTCAACCATCGCCTGCTTCAACAATATCGGCCCCGCGTTCAACGCCGCCGGCCCAACGAAGAATTACGCGGATTTCTCCGTGCTTTCCAAGCTCACCCTGTCCGCCGCCATGCTGCTGGGCCGCCTCGAGATCTTCCCGCTGCTGCTGGCCGTGTTCCCGGTGACGTGGATAAAGAAATGAATCGCAGTTTATCGCGCCGATGGCACGATAGCCGTTCGCCGTTTGCCGTTCGCCGTTCGCATCGGAACTCAACTATTTTGTGAAAAGGCAAAATCAATCTGTGAACGGCTATTTCCTTAAAATACTAACAAAAAACAACCATCAAACAGCAATAAACTTTGGTTCGCACCTTTGCCGAAGAATCCAACGCGAACGGCGAACGGCGAACAGCGAACGGCGCAAATTTCAGTTTAGCGCTGTGCGCTAAACTGAAATTTAATTCTTGACTTTCCCGCCGCCGCATGATAAGATATTATTGTTTAAAGGGGAGTAGCTTAAGGACGGTGATCCCGCCCGAGCTGACTGTCAACAACCGGCAACCCGCCTGGCAGCCAGCCCTTGCCTTTTTTGGAAGCAAGACCTTTGACCGCTGCATGCCGGTCAAGGGTCCTTTTTCATAGTTCACCGATTTTATTGGAACAAAACGAAAGGAAGAACGCCAATGAAATTTTATCTGGAATCCGCAGAGGCCGTACTGAACGAAGTAAAAAGTACTGAAAACGGCCTTACCTCGGCCGAAGCGGAAAAACGACTGGCTGCCAACGGCAAAAACAAGCTGAAGGAAGCCGAAAAAGACAGTCTGTTCAAAAAGATCATTTCCGCGCTGGCCGACCCCATGATCATCATGCTGCTGGTGGCCGCGCTGATTCAGGCCGTGGTGGCCGTGATCAACGCCAAGGGTAAATTCGAGCTTTCCGAGTTCGCCGACGTGCTGATCATCCTTGTGGTGGTTATCATCAACACCATTATGAGCCTCGTGCAGGAAAGCAAGGCCGAAGCCGCCATGGAAGCGCTGATGCAGATGACGGCGGCAACCTCCCACGTGATCCGCGACGGCAAGATCATGACCGTAAAGAGCGAGGATCTTGTGGTGGGCGACGTAATCGTGCTGGAGGCCGGCGACGCCGTACCCGCGGACTGCCGTATTCTCGAGAGCTTCTCCATGAAGCTGGAAGAGGCCGCCCTCACCGGTGAAAGCGTGCCCGTAACCAAGATGATTGAAACCCTGATGCTCAAAAAAGGCACCGACGACGTAACGCTCGGCGACCGCAGAAATATGGTGTATTCCGGTTCCACCGTGGTATACGGCCGCGGCAAGGCCGTGGTAACCAGCACCGGCATGGATACCGAAATGGGTAAGATCGCCGACGCGCTCTCTGAAACCGAAGACGAACAGACCCCGCTGCAGATCAAAATGGCGGAGCTTTCCAAGTTCCTTACCAAGCTCGTGATCGGTATCAGCGTGCTGGTATTCGCCGTAGGCCTTGCGGAATCCCTGCTCACCTCCACCGAGCCCTTCAGCGGCGCGCTGCTGGGCAACATCGCCCTTTCCACGTTTATTGCCGCCATCGCGCTGGCCGTGGCCGCCATCCCCGAAGGCCTGCCCGCCGTGGTGACGATCATCCTTTCTATCGGCGTAACCGCCATGAGCAAACGGCAGGCGCTGATCCGCAAGCTGACCGCCGTGGAAACGCTGGGCTGCACCCAGATCATCTGCTCCGATAAAACCGGTACCTTAACGCAGAACAAGATGACCGTGGTAGACCACTACGGCGACGATGAAAAGCTGCTTGCCACCGGTATGGCGCTGTGCTCCGACGCCAAGCTGGACGAAACCGGCAACGCCGTGGGCGAGCCCACCGAGGCCGCGTTGGTGAACTACGCCAACAAGCTGGAGCTGCCCAAATGGAGCCTTGAGGAGCGCTCTCCCCGTATCGGCGAGGCGCCCTTCGATTCGGGCCGCAAGATGATGAGCACCGTGCACCGCGCCCCCACCGGCATCGTTCAGTATACCAAGGGCGCGCCGGATGAGATCCTGAAGCGCTGCACCTACGCGCTGGTAGGCGGCAAAACCGTGCCCATGACGGACGAACTGAAAAAGAATATTCTTACCGCGAACAAGGCCATGGCCGATAAAGCCCTGCGCGTGCTGGCGCTCTCCATGCGTCTTTACGCCGCCGAGCCTGCGGACTATGAAGCCGCGAATCTGGAAAAAGACCTCGTGTTCGTCGGCCTTACCGGCATGATCGACCCCGTCCGTCCCGAAGTGAAGGCCGCCATTGAAGAGTGCCGCGGCGCGGGCATCGTGCCGATCATGATCACCGGCGACCACAAGGATACCGCCGTGGCCATCGGCAAGGAGCTGGGCATCATTTCGGACGCGGGGCAGGCCATTATGGGCGCCGAGCTGGATAAATTCAGCGATGAAGAGCTCAAAGACGAGGTCGTGAAATATTCCGTTTACGCCCGCGTTCAGCCCGAGCACAAGACCCGCATCGTAAAGGCCTGGAAGGCCCGCGGCATGGTGACCGCCATGACCGGCGACGGCGTGAACGACGCGCCCAGCATCAAGGCCGCCGATATCGGTATCGGCATGGGCATTACGGGTACCGACGTTACCAAGGGCGCAGCCGACATGGTGCTGGCGGACGATAACTTTGCCACCATCGTGAACGCGGTGGAGGAAGGCCGCAAGATCTACGATAACGTTTGCAAGGTGCTGCAGTTCCAGCTTTCCACCAACATGAGCGAAGTCATCATCATGTTCGTGGCCTCCATCCTCAACTTCACCATTCTCTCCCCCGTACATCTGCTGTGGGTCAACATGGTCACCGACTCCCTTCCTGGTCTTGCGCTCGGCATGGAAAAGGCCGAAGGTGACCTGATGCGCCGCAGGCCCCGCGCCACCACCGACGGCATCTTCTCCGGCGGCGCAGGCATCGATATGGTATGGCAGGGCGTTTACATTGCCCTCATTGAGATTGCGGCTTACGTGATCGGCTTTTTCGAGGCAAACGGCCTTACCTTCGCGCAGCTCGGCGAAGGCCTCAAGATGATCTGGGGCGCCAACGCCACAACGCACAACGCCTGCCTCGAAGGTATGTTCATGGCCTTCCTCGCGGTGAACTTCGGTGAGATCTTCTGCGCCATCAATATGCGCTCCCGCAAGGGCTCCCTGTTCTCGAAGAGCATGTTCAAGAACTTCAACTGGTGGCTGCTGGGCGCCTTCGTGGTGACCGTTGCCCTTACCATGCTGCCCGTAATGATCGATCCGCTTGCGGCCATCTTCTTCCCCGTGGAAGACGCAGCCGGCGGCATCCCCTTCCATCTGGAATGGAACGACGTGATCATCTCTCTGTGCCTGGCCCTCTCCACCGTACCGGTGTTTGAGATCGGCAAAGCCATTCACAGAGCGATCGACAGGAAAAAGGCATAATTGCAGTAAAGCCCCTTCGGATAAAACCGAGGGGGCTTTTTCGGGAATGACAAATTGGAATTTGCAGGGCTCAATGCCCTGCAAATTCCAGTGGTCAGTTGCCAGTGGTCAGTGGTCAGAATGACGCAAAGGCGAGCAAATCCGTTTGCTGGTCACTGGTCACTGGCCACTGGTCACTCGCGCCGACAGCGCGCTAAACTGAAATCTACCGCTTCCGATGAAAGGAGAGCTTTTTATGACCAACATCCTTCACGGCACCGACTGGTGGACGGACTGCGACGATATTGCGGCGCTGCGTATTCTTTGCCGCGCCCACAAGGCGGGCGAGATCAACCTGTTGGGCGTGGGCATTGATTCGGTGATGGAATACTCCGCGCCCAGCGTGAGCGCCTTTATGGAAAACGAGGGGGTCAATGTGCCCATCGGCGTTGACAAGCACGCGGTACGGGAGGGCAAAAACTGCCGCTACCAGAAGCTGCTGGCGGGCTTCCCCCACAGCGTAAAATCCAACGACGCATGCGAGGACGCGTGGCTACTGTACCGCAGGACCCTCGCCGCCCTGCCCGGCAAGGCGCAGATCACCGAGGTGGGCTTTCCGCAGATCATCATGCAGCTCATGCAAAGCGAACCGGACGAATATTCTCCGCTGACGGGGCTGGAACTTGTAAAAGAGAAGGTGGAGCGCATCTGGCTCATGGCGGGGCGGTTTGACCGTTCCCCCGGGCGGGAATATAACCTGACGGCATACCCGGAGTGCAGCGAGGCGGGGCATTACATCTGTGAAAACAGCCCCGTGCCGCTGGTATTTCTGGGCTTTGAGGTGGGCATGGACGTGATCACGGGCGGCGGCTTGCCCGAGGGCGATCTGCTGAAAGAGGCCTTTACCGCCCACGGCTCCGGCAAGGGTCGCGCCTCGTGGGATCCCATGCTGGCGGAGGCCGCCGTAACGCAGGATCTTGCCGCTGCGGGCTATACCGCCGTTTACGGTACCGTGCGCGTGGACAAAGACACCGGCGAGAATACCTTTACCCCGGGCGAAGGAAACCACTGCTATCTTGTAAAAACGCACCCGAACGCGTTTTATGAGGACAGGATCAATCAAAAGCTGCGGTAACAGGCGTTCCTCATTCCTCATTCACAAAAAAGCGCACAGCCTTCAACCGCAAAAAAAACCGCCTCCCGGCGGTTCTTTTTTGCTTGCATATTCATACCGTAACCGAATTGCCGATCCACATATCCTCCCACTTGTGCCCGGCGATCGTCTCGAGGCGTTTCTTTTCCTCCTCGGTGATGGTCACCTCGCCGGTTTCGTGCTTCTCTTTGATCACGCGCTGCATTTCCTCGTGATCGTGCTTGGTCATGGAGAATTTACGCACCAAAATATAGGTGAGCACGCCGAAAACGATGGGCAGATAGGTGAAGATCAGGCGGATGCCGAAGATCGTGCGGGGCGTCTGCTCCGCCACCGTCTTCTTTTTCACGTCGTATTGGAACACGTCCTGCAGCGTGTGGGCGAGCGCGCCGTTCATGAAGGAGCTTATGGTTTTGGCCACGAAGGAGCGGAAGGTGGAGATCACGCCCTCGCGCCGCCGCCCGGTGATCATCTCGTCCACGTCGGTCACGTCCGGCTGAATGGTTTCCAATACGAAGCCGGGGCCGGAGAAACCGAAATTATACAGCACCGTGGCAAGGAACAAAAGGATGGAGGGCGTACTTTCGCCAACAAAGGCGTAAAGCCCGAGGCCCGCCACCATAATGGGCGTGAACAGGGTGCCGGAGATCCGCTTGCCCTTATAGCGGTTGAGGAAATAGTTGACCGGCGAGCCCATAAATTCCGATACGCCCGCGATGATGTTGAGCGTGTTGAAATGCTTATACTTGTTCGCCACGCTGATCATGAAATACTGGTCCGCATAGGAATAGAAGCTGTGCACGAACGAATTGCACATGGCGATCAGGAAATACTGCCGGAAGGCGCGGTTGGAGAAGACCAGGCCGTATTCATGGAAAAGATATTTCCAATCCACCGGCGCTACCTGCAGGTTCCGGGAATCCGGCTCGGGACAGGTAAAGAAGCTGAGCACCGTGGGCCAGAAGAACCATACCGAAAGCACGATGCCGCAAAACAGGTATTTCGTGCGGTCGGCGGGCGAGGGATCGGGCATATTGAAGCCGCCGAGCATCAGCCCCATGAAGATGAACGACGAGACCTGCCCCACCGAGTTCATCATATACTCCACGATCTTATACTGCGTCCGGCGGAAATACTGCGGCTCAATGGTGGGCAGCATCGCGTGGTGCGGAATGCTCATCATGGTGTAGGAGGTGGAATAGAGGATCGACGTGATCAGGTACCAAAGGAACGTAAGGTTTTCGTTCCCCAGCCCCGAAATGCCGAAGGAGCACCATTTCATTACGTAGGCGAACAAAAACGGGAACGCGCCGATCAGCACGTAGATGCGGTGCTTGCCCCAGCGCGTGCGGGTGCGGTCGGTAATGAGGCCCATCGCCACGTCCGAGACCGCGTCCACAACGCCGCCGATCATGCCGAGCCTGCCCGATACGGTCAGCGGAAGCTGCTCCACAAAGCTCATATACTGCTGGTGGTACATGCCTATGGGATAGCCCGCGCCGCCCAGCGTGATGTTGGCGCATGTGTAGGCGGCCATGGGCTTGATAAAGCTTTTTACGTCCCCTTCTATGCCGGCCGCGTCTTTGATTTTTTCCAGAACCGTCACGTTTGTCACCCCTTTTTATTTTTGAAAAAATATAAATCTTCCCCATGAAGAACTGCATATTTATACGATAATAGTAGCATATACGTTATATACTGTCAAGTGAAAAAAAATCCTTGCATTGAACACAATGGTATGTTATAATATATACGTTTATGACTTGAAATAAACAGTCTCGGAAGATACACACAAAACAGGAGGTTATCAACTTGAAACTTTACAACGCGCAGAACATTCGCAACGTTGTGATCGCCGGCCATGGCGGCAGAGGCAAAACAACGCTTGCAGAGGCCATGCTCTACACCGCGGGCGTGACCACCCGTTTCGGCAAGGTAGCGGACGGCAATACCGTGCTGGACTACGATCCCGAGGAGAAGCGCCGCCACAATTCCGTGGCTTCCGCCGTGTGCCCCGTGGAATGGAACAACACCAAAGTGAATATTATCGACACGCCCGGTCTTTTCGACTTTGAAACCGGCATGGCGGAGGGCATCCGCGCTGCCGAGACCGCGCTGATCGTACTGGCCGCCGGTTCCGGCGTGGACGTTGGCGCCGAAAAGGCCATGAAGGCCGCTACAGCCAGAGGCATGGCAAAATTCATGATCGTGACCCGCTGCGACGCGGAAAACTCCGATTTCTATAAAACGCTGGAAGCCCTCAAGGATACCTACGGCTCCGCCGTGTGCCCCGTTGTGGTGCCCTACATGGAAGGCGGCAAGGTGAAGAGCTACGTCAACTTCCTGCAGGCCAAATCCTTTACCTATGCGAACGGCAAGGCTTCCGAAGGCCCCGTGCCCACCGACGCGAAGGTGAACACTCTGCACGATGAATTCACCGAGGCCGTGGCCGGCACCGATGAAGACCTGATGATGAAATTCTTCGACGGCGAAGAACTCACCCACGACGAGATCGTGAACGCCCTTTCCGCGGGCGTTGCCGCCGGCGAGATCATCCCCGTATACGCCTGCGCCGCCTACAACCTCGACGCCGTGGATCTGGTGCTCAACGGCATCACCAAGCTCGCCCCCTCGCCTGCCGCCGTGAAAGAAACCGCGAAGAACGCGGACGGCGAAGACGTGGAGCTGGCCTGCGACGAAAACGGCCCGCTTGCGGCGATCTGCTTCAAGACCGTTTCCTCCGCCACCGGAAACCTGAGCTTTGTGAAGGTGGTTTCCGGCAAAATCACGCCCGATACCCCCTGCTACTGCTCCAACAACGAATCCACCCAGCGCATGGGTAAGCTTTCCTTCCCCAAGGGCGGCACGGTAGAAGACGCCCCCGCGCTTGTGGCCGGCGATATCGGCGTGATCGGCAAGCTGGATAACGTAAAAACCGGCGATACCATCAGCAGCGATAAAGCGCCCCTCATCCTTGCGGGCCCCGTGTTCCCGGCGCCCTGCATGGAAAGATGCATCACCCCCAAGAACAGAGGCGAAGAAGAAAAGGTTGCCACCGCCATCAGAAAGCTCTGCACCGAAGATCCCGCCATCCGTTTCTTCTCCAACGACGAAACCAAAGAGCAGATCCTGGCCGGTCTCGGCGATCAGCACCTTGACCTGATCGTTTCCCGCCTGAAGAGCCGTTCCGGCGTGGACGTGGAGCTCACCATCCCGCGCGTGGCTTACAGAGAGACCATCAAGAAGAAAGTGGAGATCCACGGGCGTCATAAGAAGCAGTCCGGCGGCCACGGCCAGTTCGGCGACGTGTGGATCCGTTTCGAGCCCACCGATTCCGAAGAGCTCGTATTCGCCGAGGAAGTATTCGGCGGTTCCGTACCGAAGAACTTCTTCCCCGCCGTGGAAAAGGGCCTCAGAGACTGCGTGACCAGAGGTATGGTTGCCGGTTACCCCGTGGTGGGTCTGAAGGCCACCCTGTACGATGGCTCCTACCACCCCGTTGACTCCTCCGAAATGGCGTTCAAAACTGCCGCTTCCCTTGCGTTCAAGCAGCTCAAGGACGTGGCCGGCCCCGTCATTCTCGAACCCATCGGCACCCTGAAGGCCTATATGCCCGACGATAACCTGGGCGATATCATGAGCGATATCACCAAGCGCCGCGGCCGCGTGCTGGGCATGGGCCCGGCCAACGAGCCGAAGATGCAGGAACTCATCGCCGAGGTTCCCATGGCTGAAATG
>JAEEGL012182328.1_pt1 | contig 12578 bp, 10 predicted proteins | sample 9134231 | NCBI WGS metagenome assembly JAEEGL01 (sample SAMN16246548, study PRJNA631951) | gut metagenome | biome: gut microbiome; feature: rumen; material: fiber-attached | host: Bos | place: Iran: Karaj | collected 2018-10
CATGCAATCGTAAATCCTGATATTATCTTTTGCAATAATGTCTTTGACAAGCTCATTGAGAATTTAAAGTCGAATCCAGATGTCGGTTGTGCAGCACCACTCATGTTCAGTGAAGACGGTAGTCAACAGGACGTTTATCGCAGAGAGTTGACGGTCCTTGATTTCATAGTTCGCTATGTTCCTGATTTTTGCCAGATTATTCCTTTTATTAAAAAGCGTAATAACTGGCACGTAATGAGTGACGTTCCAAAGGACAAGCCTTTCGAATGCGAATTCATACAAGGCTCATTCCTTGTAATACCAACACCATTAATAAAGAAAATCAATGGCTTTGACGATCGCTATTTTATGTACGCCGAAGACGCCGACCTATGTAAACAAATCCGCAAGACGCATAAAGTCGTTTGTTTTCCAGAATGTACGGTCATTCATAAATGGGCAAAAGAAAGCCATAAGAATTTCAAGCTCTGCCGTATCCATTTAGCTTCACTAATCAAGTACTTTTGCAAGTGGGGTTGGCGAGTATGGTAGGCTTCGATAAAGAAATGAATTCTTTCAACCTATCCTACATTCCCCCTCATATTAAGAATGTCGTTATCGTGAACGATTTCGATTACATTGAAGGCGGAGCAGCAAAAGTTGCAGTAATGACAGCAGAAGCATTGGTCAAAGCCGGGTTCAACACCTATTTTTTTTCTGCAGTACATAAAAAAGACTCCCCAAAAATCAGTGGTGTAAACTACGTTACAACAAATCAATATGCATCGCTGTCGGATCCTAATAAACTAAGGGGGGCATTAAATGGGCTATACAATTTCAAAGCCGCAAGACGCTTAAAGCAATTATTAAAAGGGCTCAACAATAAAACAACCCTAATTCATATCCATACGTGGACAAAGGCTTTATCTAGTTCCATTTGGAATACTGCAAAATCACTAGATATTCCAATTTATTTAACCTGCCACGATTATTTTACCGTATGTCCGAATGGCGGTTTTTTCAATTACCAAAAGACCAAAATCTGCAAGAAAAAACCACTTTCCATATCTTGCTTAAGATGTAACTGCGATTCTAGAAATTACGGAATCAAGCTTTACCGTTTTGTACGAAGTTTCATTCAGAACAAGCTAGTCAATATTTTCAAAAAAACGACAAAATTCATTTCTATCTCTGATTTTAGCGAAAACATCCTAAAAGAAAATTTTCCAAAAAACATTAACTTCGAGCGTGTTTTCAACCCAACAGACGTCATTCTATCTGCTGAAAAAATTGACCCAACACAAAACAAGTATTTCTTATTCGTCGGACGACTTTCCAAAGAAAAAGGCTGTGAACTTTTTTGCCAAGCTATTACCGATTTAAAATTAAAGGGAATTGTTGTTGGTGAAGGTCCTGATGCTGATAGATTACATCAAATGTTCGCCAACGACAACATATCATTCGTTGGTTGGAAAAACCGCAAAGAAGTTTTTGAGTATATGAAAACGGCAAGAGCCCTTGTATTCCCCTCATTATGGTACGAGGCAGCTCCGTTAACAGTTCCTGAGGCATTATCTATAGGGCTACCCTGCATTGTATCTGATTGTTGCGCTGCGATTGACTACATAGACGATGAAAAAAAAGGACATGTTTTTGGATCTTTGAGTGAACTAAAAAGCCTTATAAAAAATTATGTTTAAAGGAAAGAATATGCCAATCTGTTCTATCATCATTCCCGTTTATAATATCGGTAAATTCATTCATCAATGTTTAGATAGCTTACTCAAACAAACCTACAATGATTTTGAAGTAATCGTTATTGACGACGGTTCAACAGATAAATCACCAATCATTTGTGACGAATACGCCAAATTAGACAGCAGAATAAAAGTATTTCATAAAAAAAATAAAGGCGTTTCAAGCGCATTAAATATGGGACTCAAGCACATTCAAGGCAAAATAGTCTGTTTTATTGATGGAGACGATTGGGTTGAACCAAACTTTTTGGAAACAATACATTCATTTTTTTCGAATAACATTGATGTAGATATATTAGGGTTTAATTACTTTTTTGAAAAAGAAAATGATTCGAAAAAAAGTCAGCCCTTAACAGAAGGTCTTTTTGAATCCAATCAGAAGGATCACTTAGTAATGGCAACAATCATACCCAAATTTATAGAAAGAAAATACAATTACGTACTCCCAGGAATACGATCAAAATGTGTCAAAGCATTTAGAAAAGATGTGATAGAAAAGAACAGCATTTTATTTAACGAAAACATCCCAATAGGAGAAGATGCTCAATTTTGTTCTGAGGCTCTATCTTACGCAAAAAAATATGCACAGTACAACTATTACCTATACCATTACAGAGTTTATTCACAATCAAGTAATAGGAAATATCGAAATCAATGGGATTATGTTTTTGAAAGAGTCAAACGCATCCAAGACGTTCCTACAATAACACGCAACAATGATTTTCCAAACGTAATGGCTACATTTGTATTTATAGTCATAAAAAGAATCATTTTGACATTTTTACTACATCGAGACAACAAAACAAGTATAAATAAAAAAATACAATTTTTAAAAGAATTTACATCAAATCCAAATTTTCCCCAAATATCGATATCTACTGCATTAATTAGATATATTCCTGAATATATACCTTTTCTTTTCTTAATCAAATACAAAATGTTTAGAACGCTTCTTTTAGCAGGGAAAATCTTCTTTAAATGATATATTTTATTCCATCCATACTTGCAGTTTTTTGCGCATACATGCTAAACCATACCAAAGGCTTTTTTTGGTACGTATTTTTTTCATTCGCGATTTTATTACCATCGATTATATATGGATGTCGTTCGGTATCAGTCGGAACAGACGCATTAGTTTATGCAGAACCCATTTGGGATTATGCAATGTCAATCCAAACATTCGATTTCGGCCCCTATTGGGGAAAAAATATCGAATTTGGATACCTTCTCTTAAACTATATATTAGCAATGCAGTTTACACACATACAATGGTTATTCCTTTTTCTCGCAACAGTAGCTTGTTTTGTTGTTTTAAAATCTTTTATCAATTCAGAATTTAAATCGGAAGCATGGCTTGGTTACGCTTTTTTCCTTTTCATTTTCTTTCCAGAATCAGCGAATGCGATTCGTCAAGGTTTTGCAAGCGCCTTTATAATAGGAGCATCCAACGCAATGTTTCAAAAAAAATGGAAAAATTTTTTCATTTTAATAGCAATAGCTACTTTATTCCATAATGTCTCTTTACTAGCTTTATCCTTTCCATTAATAACATACATATTCAATACAAAAAACAGTAAAATTCGTCAATACTTTTGGGGAATACTACTCATTCTTTTCGTTTTATGCGGACAATTCATTTTTTCTCAATTAGTCTTTCTTAATGACAAATACGCTATTTATGTAGACGGAACCTTTGATCCTCACTTTTCACTATTTTCACTTATAAACCTGCCCTTCATATTCCTATTTATGATTTATTACAAGCCATTAAAAAATCTTTATTCATTTCATGCAACAGAAGTATACATGTTAATAGTAGGATTAATATTTAGCCAATTATCATGGACTGCCTCTGTATATTTGGCAAGAGTAGCCGGTCCATTCAACCTTTTTCTTCTGTTCGCACCCATGATGATTCTAAAATGGATTAAAATAAAAAAAATTAAACATCTAAAAGCAGTTGTTATATTCGCTAATTTGGCTTATGCAATCAGTTACTTTTGGCTAGCGTATTATGTTAGCGGAATAGATTCATTATTTCCCTATCGTTCGGAATTTATCGATTTCTAATATAAAAATCCAAGCAGAAACACCAAGAATCATTTTCTTCTTTAGTAGGATACCAAGATGAAATTTGCCTTTGTCATTTTACACTACAATGTCATTGAAGAAACCATAAAGTGCATAGAATCTATCAAAACCCTTTGTGACGCAGAAAACTATTCTATTATTGTTGTCGATAACGGATCTCCAAATCTTAGTGGAAAAACTTTAAAAAATAAATACGCAAACGATTCGAAAATTCATGTTTTATTGAATGAAATAAATTCCGGTTTTGCAAGAGGGAATAACATAGGCATTTCGTTTGCACGAAAGTCTTTAAATGCAGACTTTTTAGTCGTACTAAACAATGATACGTTCATGATACAAAAGGATTTCTGCAAAACAATTTTAAACGAATGGGAATATAGTCATTTTGCCGCATTAGGTCCATATGTATTCACTTTATCAGGAGAAATTCAAAATCCTGTAGCACACCAAATAACAACAGTACCTCAAGTAGAATTCTGGATAAGGCACCACAGAATAGGCCTCATTCGTACTTACTTAGGAATTGATTCACTCTGGTTAAACTTAAAAAAATCTATAAAAAAACTAATACATTACAAAAATTCAATCAAAGAAGATATATCTAAAAAACAGAATATCCGACAAGAAAATATAAAGCTGCATGGTTGTTGTTTTGTTTTTTCACCCAAATTTTTCGAATACTTCGACGGGTTTGATCCAAGAACATTCATGTACGCCGAAGAAGATATTTTACTTGCTCAACTACGAAAAAAAAAGTTATTAACCGTATATAACCCTAATTTAAAAATTTTTCATGCAGAACGAAGCGCAACAAAATCAGCAACAAAAACATCGCGTCAAAAGAAATTCTTTATATACAAAGAAGGGATAAAGGCACTCAATGTATTAAAAAAAGTTCTAGAGGAATAAATTTCAAACCTAAGTTCAACTTTCTTCTAAAATGAATAACAAACTTATTTCAGTCATTATTCCTGTTTATAATGTTCAGAATTATCTTGAACAGTGTTTGAATAGTATTATAAAACAAACATATCAAAATTTAGAAGTCATTCTCGTAGATGACGGGTCCACAGATGAATCAGGTAAAATTTGTGACCATTTCTCAGAAAAAGACCCAAGATTTATAACCATCCACAAACCGAATGGAGGAGTATCATCCGCGAGAAACGAAGCTTTAAAGCATATACATGGTTGGAGCGTTACATTTATTGATTCGGACGATACAATCGATTATAATTACATTGAATGTATGCTCAAGGGAATGATCGACTACAATGTAAATTTCGTCAGAGCTCATTTCAAAAGAAACGGAATCATACAGCATAATTTCATTCCAAACGATAATGATAGAACAATTTTAATAGACATATCATCTTGCGAAACTTTAGAATTACTTGCATACGCCGGCGGAATAATGCTTAGGACATCATGCTTAGAAAGCACATTATTCAATGAAAATATTGCATATGGAGAAGACCAATTATTTTTGGCAACATGTTTTTTCAAGTCCAAATCATCTAAAATTCTTTTATTAGGACAACCATACTACAATTATACTTATCGTGAAAATTCAGCATCAAATTCATCATTTAACGAAAAGTGGCTTTCATTAAAAAAATCTGCTGATGAAATAGTTGCAGCTTTATCGCCATTCCCAGAAGCGAAAAGACTTTCATTATACACAAAAAGAAACTTTTATTTAATGTTGTATAAAAAATTAATTTTACTAAAAGACTCAAAATATAAAACCATAATTCGCAGTCTTAAAAAGGACATTTTATCATTAAAAAGACAGGGGATAAAATCAAGTAACAGAAATATTGAAATTGTTGAGATGTCATATATTTATGGTTTTAACAAGCTTATTGAAACAATAAGGAAATTCAAGCATTTTTTTTGCAAAAAAAAGGATTAATGCATGATAAAAAATGTTTTAAAGTATTTATTTTCTTGGATATTCTATAATATTCCTATAAAGCATTGCATTATTTTTGAATCTTATCCTGAATTAACCGGATCTCCATGGATGATATATCAGGAATTAAAAAAACGTGGGTTTGACAAAAAATACAATCTTATATGGGCTGTTGAATCAACTTTTGTCTCTCCTCCTAATATTCATTGCGTTCCTTTTTTTGGGAAAATATCATTAATATCAAGATTTCAAAGATATTTCTATCTAAATTCTGCCAAAGTTATTATTGACAGCAATCGAGGAATAGAAAAAATAAATCCCCAAACATATAGACTTTTTACACGACATGGAGGAACTTTAAAAAAATGTGATAACTATTTAAATAAAATTGGTCGTGTTGATGCGGTGTTATCACTATCCAAAGAAATAGCAGACCTAGATTTTCAAATATTATCACCCCAAGTCGTTTATAACAGGAGTCAGGTTTTAGAACTAGGAATGCCCGCAAATGATTTAATATTTCTGGAAAATAAAATCGCTCAAAAAAAATTTTGGGAAAAACATTTTAATTGTACAGAAAAAAAATCTTTTCGAAAAGTCATTGGATGGATGCCCACTTTTAGACAACATCGATGTGGAGAAAATAACATATCTACAAAAAAGTTATTCCCTTTTGGATTGCCTCTTATTTATACAATTGAAGACCTGAAAGTTTTAAATGAAACTTTAGCAAAGTTCGACATACTTCTTGCCATTCAAATGCATCATGCACAACAAAACTTTTTCCCATCTATATCCTTTTCTAATATAATCTTAATTTCACCACAGATAAAGAGAGAATGTCAAGTCACAAATGCTGAATTAATGAACAGTTTCGATGCAATGATTACAGATTATTCTGCCGCTTATTATGAGTATATACTTTTAAATCGTCCTATTGCAATTAGTATTGATGATTTTGAAGAGTATTCTCAAAAAATTGGTTTTTCAATAGATTTCTTCGATATTATTCGAGGACAATATTTAAAATCATTTAATGATTTAATATCCTTTATACAATCATTATCTAAAGGAGACGATTTATTTATAGAAGATAGAGCACGCTCGTTAAAAAAAATTCACAAATGGACAGACAATCAATCAACCAAAAGAGTCGTTGACTTTATAGAGAAAAATGTAAATTTATAAAAGAATATTTATTTTAGAATGATCTCATTCATTTTTTAAGGAGCTAATATGAAAAAAATCCTAACAGTCGGTGTGTACGATCTTCTGCATATAGGACATATAGAATTGTTTCGAAGAGCTAAAAATTTGGGCGATTTTTTAATTGTCGCCGTTCAAGAATCAGATGTTATTTTAAAGTACAAGCCAAACGCAAAAATTGTTTATGGTACAAAAGAACGAATGTATATGGTTCAATCTATTAGATATGTTGACAAAGTTGTTGTGTACTCCGATGTCGATGATATAGTAAAAAAAATAGACTTTGATGTTTTTGTAACAGGTCCTGACCAAAATCATTCAGGATTTCAAGCAGCAATAAGATGGTGTAAACAAAACAATAAAGAGCATGTTATCTTATCAAGAACAGAGGGCATATCTTCTTCTCTTTTAAAGCATTCTATTGCAGAACAAGATAAATAAAAAAACAACTCATTAAATTGATTCATTTCATAGTGTCGCAATCATCCACACAAATCAGGTTTTGATTACAAGGTCAACGCATGCTAATTGTTCTTTTTTTATTAATAGCTTTAATTATTTGTTCGGCAAAAATCTCAAAAGACAATTCAGAAAAAGCATTTTCCATCAACCAAACGCAAACAATAAAAGGCATTTTCGTTCTAACAATTTTCTTTTCTCATTTTTGCGCCTATGTATCCCTTGATAAATGGTATGACACACCAATAAATGAGTACTGTCAATGGTTAAGTCAACTAATGGTTGTCCCATTCCTTTTTTATTCAGGTTACGGCATTTTTGAATCAGTAAAGAAAAAAGGACTTTCTTACATCAACACCTTTCCCCAAAAAAGGATTTTTAAAACATTAGCACATTTTGATTTAGCTATACTCTTATTTCTTTTATATGATTTGTTTTTTATTCCAGAAAACATTTCCCTATTAAAAATTTTATTATCATTGATTGCCTGGGATTCAATTGGTAACTCAAATTGGTTCATCTTTGCCATTCTCTGCGCTTATATTTTCAGTTACATAGGATTACTTTTAGGGAAAGGGCATTTGTCAAGAAGTTTCATCACAATAACAATTCTTTACTTTATATATATTATAGCTGTTTCGAGATTTAAGGTCAATTATTGGTATGATACCGTATTAGCATTTCCACTTGGATGTTTCATATCCTTACATAAAGATCAATTAGCATTAGAAAGGAGAATGAGCCATTTGGTTTGGGGTGTTCTTTTTATAATATCTCTATTGTTATTTATCATCGCAAAAGAAAATTTAATTAAATTTTCTTTCTTAAATTCGCAACTTGCGTTAATTGGATTCATGTCTTTAATAGTACTCATATCCATGAAAGTAAAAATAGAAAGCAAAATTCTTTCTTGGTTTGGAACACAAGTGTTTGGTATCTATATCCTTCAAAGATTACCTATGCATTGGGGTAAACATATAAACATGAATGAACAAAATATCTATCTATATTTTACATTTTGTTTCTTCGTGACTCTATTACTTGCAATCTGTTTTAACAAAATCACAAACAAGATTGACTCTATCTTTTTTAAAGGCTAGTTTAAAAATGTCATCTATTGCATCAAAATCAGTTCATGGAATTATTTGGAGCGCTATAGAACGTTTTTCTTTACAAGGAATTCAATTCCTGATCGGGATTATTCTAGCACGTTTACTATCTCCATCTGATTTTGGCATGATAGGCATGCTCTCTATTTTTTTAAGCGTATCGCAAACATTCATCGACTGCGGTTTTTCAAACGCACTTATTCGACAAAAAGAAACAACATCAAAGGATTACGACACAGCATTTGTTGTCAATTTTGCCATTAGTATTTTCGCATTTGTCATTTTATTTATCGCAGCGCCTTACATAGCCTCATTTTACAACATGCCTGATTTACAGCCAATAACGCGTGCTGTTTCAACGACATTGATCATAAACTCATTATTTGCAGTCCACAAAGTTAAACTTACAAAAATTATTGATTTTAAGACCCAATCAAAAGCTTCTTTTGGAGCCGCTTTTATTTCAGGTGGATTAGGCATTTTCCTAGCATACAATGGTTTAGGTGTTTGGAGCTTAGTGTATCAGGCAATCAGCAATTCATTTTTAAATTTATTTTTCATGATTATTTTACTAAAATGGTTTCCTAAACCGATATTTCACAAGGACTCATTTCATACGCTTTTTGGTTTTGGTTCCAAACTGCTAATCGCAAGCATAATCTCTTCAATCTATTCAAATATCTATAATATTGTTATTGGGAAAAAATTTTCGGCTAGTAACCTTGGTTATTACACACGAGCAGATCATCTAGCAAATTTTCCATCACAAAATATAGCAGGAATTTTATCACGAGTTACTTATCCCATTTTGTCACAAATACAAGACGACACGGAACATTTAAAATCAATCTATATCAAATATTTACAGATAGCTTGTTTTACGGTATTTCCCTTGATGATGGGTTTGGCGGCATTGGCAAAGCCATTGATTATAATAATGCTAGGAGAAAAATGGATTCCATCGGTTATATTGTTACAAATAACATGCATTGGTTTAATGTTTGACCCAATTTGCAACATCAATCTCAATCTACTATATGTCAAAGGTCGTTCCGATCTAGTTCTAAAACTTGAAATTATTAAAAAATCAATTGCAATCGCTATACTTATTTTCTCACTGCAATTTGGGCTTACTGGATTGTGTATAGGCCGCGCAATCTATGGTATTATTGCGACAATATTGAATATGACCTACACAAAAAACTTTATTGGATTATCTATATGGGGACAAGCCAAATTAATCTTACCATCCTTAATTCTTTCTTTAGCGATGGCAGCAGTTCTGTATAAATTAACATTATTAAATTTTAACATCTTCGCGCAGCTTATATTCGGAACAACCTCTGGATTTTTATTCTACATAGGATTTGCTAAAATATTCAAGATGAAGGAGTTTGCAATACTAATCAATCTTACAAAACAAAACCTTTTTAAAAGACGCACAAAACTTAAAGATTAAAAAGAAGAAACATATTCATCAATTTCATCAATTTCATCATAAATAGCAGTTTTCAACATTGCTATGGATTCTTCAAAACTCTTTTCCTCATCACCAATTTTATCAATATTGATTTTGATAGGCCAAATTTTTATATTATGTTCATTTGACTTTTTCACATAATTTGAAAGAGAATCTATATACGAGGTTACAGAAGCAAATGCATTTCTATTTTCAAGCCATCTTTTGCAGAACATTTTTTTGAAGGAATCTTTTCGAAAAAATTGTCGAAACAATGCATGTTCTTTATTCAAGAGACCACTTTTGTTTATTTTAAAAGTAGCGTAATCAAAATCCCAAACGGGACCAGCAAAAAGTTTCCCTTCATTCTCTTTATACATATAGACACTTTTGGGCTGCATCGGTTCTCTATTTGCCGACAGCGCATATACAATAAAATAATCAACAATTGAAGTTTGATCAACATAATTGAGATAAGTAGAATCACCAGCACTCAGCTGTAAAGAATATTCCGTTGAATCAATATAGTCTTGTATATAATTGTATTGTATGCTGTCAAGTTCACTAGGGTATTTTACATTAACCGGAAAATCATTGTATTTTGTTTTAAACTTAAATTCTTCGTCATAACTTACATCGAATTCAAGCAAATATGAATCAATATCTAATTCCAATCTGTTCTTTTTCACTTCTATTTTTTCACAAACATAATAATTACCTAAAAAGCGTCCGTTAAGATATACATCAGCAAATTTGCCACTTGGCGTCCACAACAAAGATGTTTTACGAGCCAATTCGAAAGCTACAGCATTTCGAATCAATGTCCTATCACGATAATTCGCCAACATCACCCATTTTTTTGCTTTGGGCATATCAAGAAAAGATTGTTTTTTTTCAAATTTTATTGTATAAGGTTTCTTGGGATATGTCCACGAACTATTCCCTCTTCCCCTTATCGTCAAGTCCAAAATTTCACTTTCAGCGTTGTCTTCACCCCATACTTGGAGTTTTGCAGGAATCTCTGTTTCTCGGTCTTTTACCTTTTGCTTATTCTCCGTATAAATGACAATACGAGGAATTCCCGCATACGGGAACTCTTTATCATCAGGTTTAAACGATTCTGGATAAAGAGTTTTAGATGAATTACTTTTCGCCAAAGAAGATGAAGACATCACTTTTGACGAAGAAATTTCATTAACTTCAACACAATCGCCACAAGCATTTAAAAGCACCATTGCAACAGTTATGCACAATATAATTCGATAATTTATATGCATAAAGATCCAATTCATTTCAATCATTCCATAAGGTTTCAGCACATTCTAATAACAATTATTTTTCATCATTTCTTGAATTGATTTTCAATCCATTGAATTCGTTGTTCTACCCACACTTTCAAATCAGCAACAGCGTTTTCATACGATTGATATGATTTTCGAAGCAATTGATTTTCCTTTTCTAAAATTTTCCATCTTTTAAAATTATTCTTTGCAGCTTTATTCAATTTTATTCCATTCACCTCTATTGAATCTAAAACACCAATAAAAAGAGTGTGGTTTAAATTCCAAAATTCATAACTTCTTTCTTTATACATCTCATCTTTAAACAAAAAAAGATACCAATATTTACGCATATACCAGTTTTCTACATTATTGATTTTTTCATTCTTGTGATTACCAAATGCTAAATCGAAATCCCACACAGGTCCCAACTTAATCGTTTCACCCCTAACCCAAGAAAAAAATACACTTATACAAAACTCTGCATCTGGATTTTTTGTTAATTCCTGAACCCAATAGTGTTTAATACTTTCTTCCACATCAATCCATTCATCTACATTATTATCTATATCCGAATTTATCGTTTTCAAATACCGTTCAAAATTTTGTACATGAATCTGAATTGAATCTAAAACTTCATCAGTCGCATTTTTAGGATCATGTACTCTAAAAGCTTTTCCCTTATTATTGGCAGTCAGAACATCCGAAAAAAATACCAATTCTCCAGCTCTATACTTTCCATCAAATTCCACTATATATGAAGACTCGTTCTTAGGAATATTTATTCTATTCTCAGCTATTTTTACAGTTTCAGTAATTAAATAAACACCCAAATATTCTCCATTCAGATATAATTCAGCAAACTCAGATCTCGGGGCATAATATGCACCCAAAGTTGCCGACAATCTATACGCTATATAATTTCGCATTAAAGTTTTATCAGCGTAATTTGCAATCAATGCCCAATCCTTATCTTTGGGCATACCAAGCAAAGATTGTTTTTTTTCAAATTCAATTTTATAGCTTTTTTTGGGCATGTCAGTCCAACTAGAATTTCCTCTCCCTCTAATCGTCAAACTCTTTATTTCACTTTCAGCTTCTTCCTTGCCCCATATCTGTAGTTTAGCGGGAATTTCCGTTTCGCGGTCTTCAATCTTTTGCTGATTTTTCGTATAAATCACAATGCGGGGAATATTTGCGTAAGGGTATTCCTTGTCATTGGGCTTGAACGAATCCGGGTACGCTTTTTTTGATGAAGAACTTTTCGATTTCGACGATGATGTTAACGCTACTGCAGCATTCGCATCCGTACCGCTGTCGCAA
>JAEEGL013571948.1_pt1 | contig 12578 bp, 10 predicted proteins | sample 9134231 | NCBI WGS metagenome assembly JAEEGL01 (sample SAMN16246548, study PRJNA631951) | gut metagenome | biome: gut microbiome; feature: rumen; material: fiber-attached | host: Bos | place: Iran: Karaj | collected 2018-10
AAAAAAATTTTTAAATTAAATAAAGATATTGATATTCAAAAAGAAGTTCAATTATCACTTGCTGAAAAAAATCAAAAATTAAATTTTGAAAATAAAATTTTGAAAAAAAAAAAAAATGAAATTAATACAATTGATATTGATAGTAAAAATTCAATTAATAATTATTCTAATATTATTAATAATAATAATATATCACTTGGATTTGATGAAAATAATAGTATAAATACAAATTATAATAGATTAAAAGCTTTAGAAAAAAAAGTTATTAATTTAGAAAAAAAATTATCACAAAAAAATAGAGATTATAATACATTAAAAGATAATTATGAATATATAAATACTAAATTAAAGAGTTATGAAATGAAATATTCTGGTTTATTTCATTATTTTGAAGATTGTTTAAATTTATTTTATAATGATGATGAAATTAAAAATAATAAAGAAATATTTGTGAATATTGATTCATTAAAAAAATGTGATTTTTCTGTTTTTACAAAAGAACAAAAATATACAATTTTATTAATTTTAATGAAATATTTATTACCATTAATAAATTATAATGAAATTAGAAATAATTTGAATGATATTAATTTTAAATTTCTTTCAAATTTTTATAAAAAATCAACAAATGATGAACTAGATTATAAAAAAAAACTATTAAATTCAAGTAAAAGTTCTATTAATATTAAAAATTCTATTAAAAATTTAAACTCTCAAAGTTCTTTTGAAAGTCTTCCTTCAATTAATAAATATAAAAATAAAACTATAATTAATTCTAATTTAAACCCATCTGGAATGATTTATGAAAATGAAAATAAATAAATATATATATATAAATTGTTTTTAATAGTAATCATTATTACATTAGAGCTAATTATTAATAATTTTTTATTATTAATATACTCTTTAATATATATATAATATTAAATTAATGGTTGAATATCTTTTATATTATTTTCTTTATATCTATTCTTTTTTTTCTTTTTCATTCTATTACATTTTATAAGTGTTAGTATAAAAAAGATAAATAAAAAAAAAAAAAAAAAAAAAGAAATAAATACTTTTCATTTATTAATTTTTTATTACAATCAGCAGAAACAAAACCTAAAAGAAAATTATCTCTATCAAAAATAATATCATAACCTTTCATCCAAGTAGAACCTAAAACAAATTTATTTCCCCTATTTTTGATACCTATACAAATAGTGTAATTAATATATTCAGAAATATTAATAAAATAATATTTAGGATTCCAAAAATAATTTAATTCATTATTAATATTAAAAATAAGCATAGGAAAAGTATTATTAATTGCATTTAAAATTTCAATATTATTATTAAAAGTAAAACAATGACCATATTCAGAATTTTTAACATAAATTCCACATTTTTTATTTTTTAAATTATCTTCTTTATTACATATTTCAATTATTTTTGTAATAATTTTTTCACTGAATTTTTTAGGAATAAAAGTTAAAGTTGTACCAGAATCAATAAAAGCATTTTTATCAATATCAATTATTTGATTATCAATTTGAATATTTGATACTTTAATAAAATAATGTTCTCCTTCTTTAAATTTAGTATATAAAATTTGATTAGAATTATGTAATTGATAATTAATTTCTCCTATTGAAAAATATCCACCTTCTTCAGTAAAACATAAAGTAAAAATATTCTTTTGAATAATATTATTTTTTTTTAAAACACTAACAAAATTTTTATCTGAATTATCCAAACCTAAAATTCCATCAACTAATTGATTTTCAAATATTTCACTTTCATTAATTGTACAACCAATAGGAATTGAATAAATATTTTGCTCATTTAAATTATCTACAAAATATATATTTTCATTAATAAATAAACCATCAAGTGAACTTCCTTCATTATAAAAAATATTAAAAGTACAATTATCATCTTTTAAACAATTACTTTTTACCATATTACATTTTTCACTATTACATTTAAGTATATTTTCTTTATTTATTAGATAAGGTTTATTTAAATGAATACCACATTTTTTACATAGAGAACATGGTGATGTTGTTATTGAACTTCCTGTATCTAAAATGTATGTTTGGTTTATTTTATCTTTTGTTATAAATAAATTTGTATAATAATAATGAAGTTTATTAGTATTTCCATATATTGGTGATAAAGATTTTAAATTACGAAATTTTTTATTTTCATTTTGAGATTTTTTTAGTTTAATTGTTATTAAATGAATTTTTTTTAAAAGGATTATTTGTATTAAAAATATTAAAATTAGGTTCATTTTTATTTTTTTTAATTTAATTATTTATTGTTTTTATTTAAATAAGAATATAATAATATTTTTTAAATATTAAAAATTAAAAATGTCAATTAAATATTATTTTTTATTTATTATTTGTATAGTAATAACATTTCAATATGAACATCCAATAATAAAAAGAACAATAGTAAAAAGAGCATTTAGAAAAAACTTAAATAAAAAAAATTTAATAAAACAAATAAAAAAACTAAAAGTTTCAAAACAATTAATAAAATGGTTATCAAAAATAAAAGATTTTAAAATAGAAAAGAGATTTGATAATGTGAATTTAGTATATAATTATACTACAGGTGGTATTTCATTTCCAGAAATTAGTATTTTAAAAGAAAAAAAAATTAATAAAACAATAAGAAAGAAGAAAAAATTAATTGATATTATTGAATTTACTTATGGTTCAGGAAAAATTTTTTTAAGGAAAAATTATTTGACTCAAGATGAAGAAAGATGTCATCATTATTTATATTTTTTCCAATTTTGTTGGAATATTTCAATTCCTTTACCTTTTAAGGGAAATCTTACTAGAATTAGTTTAAAATCTTTTCAAAATCATATGGAAAGAAAATTAAAGAATAGAAAAAAAAGAAGAATCAGAAAGAAAAAGAAAAAAGTAAAAGAAAAAGAAAAAGAAAATAAAGATATAGTTAATTTATTATATAAAAAGTAAATTAAATCAAAAGGTAAAAATATAAATAAAATAAATAATTAAAAAAAAAAATCAAAATTCATAAAAAAATAAATCTAAAATAAAAATATTAAAAAAAATATATAATAAAAAAAAATCATGTCAAATAATAATATAAAGCAAAAAAAAAAATCATTCAAAGTTTTATTAATAGGTGACACGGCAGTAGGAAAAACATCAATAATACTTCAATATACAAAACACATTCATCCACGTTCATATATATCAACAATAGGATTAGATTTTGCAATACATGACCAAAAATTAAATAATGGAAAAAATGTAGAATTAAGAATTTATGACACAGCAGGACAAGAAAAATTTAGTTCAATAGTTAAAAATTTATATAATACTGCACAAGGTTTAATTTTAGTATATGATATAACATCAATTAAAAGTTTTCATAATATTAATAATTGGTTAAATTATGTTAAAGAGAATAGTAAACAAAATGTTAAATTAATTTTAGTTGGAAATAAAACTGATTTAGAAGAAAAAAGAGAAGTTGAAATTAATGATGCTAATAAATTATCAAATGATTTTAAAATTGAATTATTTGAAATTTCTGCTAAAAATAATATTGGTGTTGATGATGTTTTTATTAAAATGGCAGAAATGTTATCATATGATAATAATAATAATATTGAAGAAGATAATCAAAATTTTCAAATTGATAAAGAAGTATTTAGAAATGATCCTTCTAAAAGTTGTTGTTATATTTTTTAATTACTTATATTAATTATTTTTTTTTTATTTTTTTTTTAGGTTTGTTATTTTATATTGTGTTAAATTTCTTTTTACTGATAAAAATGAAATATTATATTTTGGTTTTATTCCTGAGTTTATTCTATTTGGTAAAAATAATAATTTTTGATATTTTTTAGAAATAGAATTATAATTTTTATTATTATCAAAATCAATTTTTTTTTGTATATTTAAATATATTTTTTTTTCTCTTTTTAACATTTTTGAAACAATTTTATCTTCAGCAAAAATTATATTTTGTATAATTTGATCATTTGAAAAACTATTTCTACTATGTTTATATATTTTATTTTTTTTTATAGATTGATATATATTCATAGAATAAGTATTATTATGAAATTTATAACTATTATTATTATTTAATAATTTAGGATTTTTAGAAGAAAATTTAATTAAAGAAGGATTTAAACTTTGTCCTTTTTTTAAATTAATAATCATATATTTTTTATTTAAATCTGAATCTGAATCAGAATTATATTTTTCTTTATAAAAAGAATTAAATGAATTTTTAATGTTTTCTTTTTTAATTGATTTATTATTAGAATTATTTCTTATTCTAAAAGGAGATAAAATATTTCTAGTTCTAATTTTATTAATATTAACAACAACTTTTTTTCTTTTACAATCACAACTTTTAGGAAAAAAATTTTTATCATAATCAAACCAATCATCAAATTTGATTTCTTTTCCACTTTTAGTAATAATTCCATTTTCAATATATTGTTCTCCTAATAAAGAATTTTTATAAGAATATTTAATAGACTTTAATCTACGTATCATAATTTTTTTTTTATTATTTTCTAATTGTTTAAAAGCATTAATAACATCAGTAAAATTTTTACCCATTGATAAAAAAACATTAATATCAATTGCAAAAAAATTTGCATTCATTGATTCACAAATTGCATCACAAAAAAATCTATTTTTATATAATAAATCACCCATTCCTAAAATATGTCCTTTTTTACCATAACAAATAACAATATCATTTTCTTTATCAAATATATTTTTATCTTTTTCTATTTTATATTTTGGCATTAAATTATTTATTATTAAATCTATTTTTTCAAAATTTAATGATGTTTTTATTTTAATTTCACCTTCTTGAATAAAATATATTTCATCTCTTTCAAAACCTTTTTTAAATAAAAAATCACCTTTTGAAATTCTTCTATTAATAAAATAATTCCAATAACTTTGAGAAAAAAATTTTAAAGAAATTTGATTAAATAATTGAGTACTAAATACAAATTCAATATTTTCTCTTTTAATTTGTTCTTGTATTCTTTTCATTGATTTTTTATAAGCTTGAGCAGATAATTTTCCAAAAAAAGAATTCTCATTAACATAAATTGAAGCAGTTCTTTTTTGTTTAGAATCAATTAAAGCAATTTCTCCAAATGAATTACCTTGTGTTAATTCAGTAACTTTAAAATAACACATTAATTTAACTTCATCATAATATTGAGATGAAGAATCAGTAAATTTTTCTCCATTCATATATGATAAATATTCATCTAATGATTTTGGTTTATTTTTTCCATCTAAAATATAATTTTTATCTTTTATTTTTATTTCATCTAAATTAACATAATATGTACTTTTTTTATTTAATTTAATTGTTCCTTCAAATAAATATGGTTCATTATTATAAAATGTTTTTAATTGTTCAATGTATTGTTCTAATGACATGTAAATTGAAATTATTTTTGTTACTAAAACTGAAACTGAACCTGATAAAATAATATAAAAATAATCTCCTTGCTCTCCAATTCTCATTAACATATTATTTTGTTCTAATAATAATGATTGTAAATTTGAACTTATTTTTGATAAAAAATTTTCTATGACTGTTTCATTTTCATCAAATTTTACTATATTCATAAATTTTTCTAATGAACGTAGATAAGTGTTTAATATATATATTTCATTTGGTTTTTTATATGAATGGGTTAATATTTCTTTTAATATAGAATTAAATTCTTGAGATTGTAAAAGACTTTCAAATTTTATTTTATCCTTTTCTTTTTCTTTTTTTAGAAAATTTGCAAAATTATTAATTATATCATCTCCTAATCTTTTTATTTTTGGACTTGAAAACCCTTTACTATTTTTCATATATTTTTATCTTTTAATATTTATTAGAAAACATTAAAAATAAATTTTAAATGGGAAATCATGGAAATAATATTAAAAACGAAAAAAAAAATCAAAAAAAGGAAATAAAACCTAATAATAATAAATTAATATTAATAAAAGATAAAATAGAAATAAAACCTATTCTACCTGAACGTGAAATTAGATACCTTTTTTTATTAAAAGATAACAGACTTATTGTAGCTATGGGTCTATATATTAACATTTATAATGAAGAATTATTAGAAATTGATTTAATAATTGACAATAGAAGTAATGTGAAAAAGATTACTCAATTAAAAGATGAAAAAGTTTTATTTCTTCATGATTTTTCTATTAGAATTTTAAAAATAGATAAAAATTCTTTTTCTGTTTCACAATATATAACTTTATTTAATGTTATTGATACTTTTCAAATTGATTATGATGATTTATATATTGGAACTATAAATGATATTATTAAATATCAACAAGATGAAAAAATATTTAAAATACAGAATTCTTATAATATGCAAAATTATAAATATTCATGTATTTGTTATACTGATAATTCAATAATTGCTTTTCCTGATTTAAATTCAAAAAATATAATTTTTTTAGAACTAATTTCTTTTTATGAAAAAATTTGTTATTATGGAAAAACAATTAATGCTAAATCAAAAATATGTAAAATTGATAATTATGTTATTTTCATTAATTTTACAACTTTTTCAATAATTGATATAGATAATATGCAAATTCAAATTAATATTAATACATTATATGAATTCTATTCTATTTGTAATTTAAATGAAAATTATTTAGCTTTTGGTGGTGAAAATAGGATTTTTGTTTATGAAAAAGGAATTGATGAATGGAAATATAAAGAAGAAAGAAATATATTGAATAAATTTAATGAACAATTAAAAGTTACATTTATTTTAAAAACAAATTCAGGAAAAATAATTTTTACAGATGATGTGAGAATTAGAATTTTACAAAATTAGATAACTTTAATTAAATTTTATTTAATTTATTTTTTTATATGTCTAATTTAAAAATCAATATTTTAGAAATTTTATATTGTGAATTATCAGATATTCAAATTAAGAATTCAATTAAATATATTATTAAGAAAATTATTAATAATGATAAATCTTTTAATTTGTATAAAAATAATATTAATTTCATTTCAGAATTTTGTTATATAATAATTGATTCATTTTGCTTAAGATATTTAAATTCAACTTTTGGAAATTATATTTTTAACTTAGTTCAAGTTGACTCAAATACAAAAGAATTAATATCCAACAATAAAATAAAATTATTTATTTTTATGATTATTAGAATAATAATTTCATATATTAAAAATTATCTACTTAAAAATAATTTTAATCTGTTTTTATTTAAGATACCTGATATCATATATAAATTTATATATTTAATAAATAATAATTTTCCTTATACAAATGTTATTAACTCTATAATTGGTATAATTACAGTTAGAAAAGGAAAAGAAAATAATTCAATAATAAAAATAATTTTTTTTATTCTCTATTTAATATTAAAATATTCAAATTCAAGTTTTGAAAATAAAAATTTGTTTATTAATATTCCACCACCTGAAAATAATTGTCCAATTAATTTAAAAGGTAAATGTTTGATATGTAAAAAATCATTTTTAAATCCTGTTGTAATGAAATGTTGTGGTTATATTTTTTGTTCTAATTGTATTAATAAAAATCAATTAAATAAAACATGTATTTCATGTAAAAACCCAATTTTAAAAAATTCGATAATAAAACTATATCCTTAAAAACTTAATAAATTCAATTTTTTTTATTATTTTATATATTTTAACATTTCAGATTATATTATTTATAAATTAATAATAATTAATGAAAAAAGTTTTATGAAGTAAAATTATTTTTTCAATTATTTAATTATATTAATATTAATTATTTTTGTTAATTTAATAAAAATGGAAATTAATTTAAACACATTAGAAGACTCTATAAATGATATATCATTTATAGAAAATGATAATCATGATTTTGATTTAGAAGAAAGTATTGCATTATGCATTACAGAATTAAGTAATAATTTAAACACAAAAAAGCAAAATAATAATAATTCAAAAAAAAATCAAACAATAACAAAAAAATTTAATACAAGAACTTATTCTCAAAATTATAATTCAAATAAGAATAATAAATTAATAAATAAAAAAAATAATTTAGCATCAAGGGAAGAAATAGAAAAAATAAAAGAGCAAATAATAATAATTTTTAATGAAAATTCAGAAAATATAAAAAAAATTCATGAAGAACAAATTGAAAATGATAATAAATTAGAAGAAAATTTAATTAAAGCAAGAAAAATTTATGAAGAAGAAATTGATAAATTATATAATGAAAAAATAAATAAAATTAATGAAATAGATTTAAAATATAATTCTGATATTTTTGAATTAAAAGATTTTGTAATTCAAGAAATGGAAGGAAGAGAAAAAGAAAAATCAAATTTAAAACAAATTTTAGATTCAGTTTGTGATGATAAACAAAAAGAATTAAAAGAAATTGAAGAATATTTTCATAAAGAAGAAAAAAAAATTAAAAAAAAATATAAATATATTAACAATGTTGATGAAGAATTTACAGAAGATGATAGAAGTGTTATTTTTAAAAATCAATTTTATGAAAGTTTAAAAAGTAAAATAAAAAGAGTAATAAATGAAAAGAAAAATTAAAAAAAAATTATTAAATCATTATTATTGTAATTATTATAAATTAATATATAATACTTTTTTCATTTAAAATTATTATTTATATTAATAATAAATATTAAACTGATATATTTAATTAATATTTTAATATTTAAGCTAAATTGATTTTTTTTTTAAAAATTTGTTTTAATATAATAAAAAAAAATAATAAAATTTTTAAATTTAAATTGATATTAATAAAATAATAAATTTAAAATTAATATTAATTCAAAATTAATATTCTTCCTTATCATTAATAAACTTATTATAATTCAATGGTATCTACTACAGTAGTATTAGAGACTTCTTTATTATTTTTATTTGAATTATTATTTGAAGTCTTCTCTTTTGCAGATAAATCAGTTTTTGTGTCGTCTAAACTAATATTATTATTATTATTATTAGTATTCTTTTTCTTAGTTTGAACTTGCAATTTTTTTTTTCTTCCTCTTCTCCCTCTTTTTTTTCCAAGAATATTCAAAGTTTTTTTTTTTTTCTTTTTTATCTTCAGAAGTAACAAATTTTTCATAATTGTCTTTTATTTCTTCTAATATTTGAACTCCAAGTATTTTTTTTTTTTTACTTTTTTTCTGAACTTCTTTGTTCTCTTTTCCCTTTTTGCTTACATCATCAATTGATTTTAATATTCTTTTTTCTTTTTTTTGTTTCACTATTTTTGGTTCTTCTTTATCTTTATCGATTAATTTTTCTTCTTTTATTTCTTTTCCATTTGTTAATGTATTCACATTTTCATTTCTAGTTAAAAGATACCATTTTAAGTTTGTAAGTTCTTCTTTATCTAATTTATCTAAAGAACATAAGATTTGTTGTTTTAAATCTGAAATTGAATCTGCTTTTAATTTCACTTGAAAAAGGCTCATTTTTTAATTTAAATTTTTTAAATTAATTTTATTTTTATATGGGAAATTTTGGAAAAAAAAATTATAAAACACTATATTTAAATTAATAATTTAATTTTAAAAAATGTATAAAATTAAATATTTTTTGATATGGATTTTTAAAAATTAAATAATAAAAACATAAAAAATAAATTTCAAAATTTCCAACTAGTTTTTATAATATGATTGATATATTTAATTGATTATGGTTTATCAAAAAGATATCAAGATAAAAATACAAAAGAATATATTCCTTATAAAGATGGTAAAGGATTAATATTAACTGCAAGATATGTTTCTTTATTTATTTATTATGGTATTGAGCAAAGTAGAAGAGATGAAGTAATTGCTTATAATTTAATTTTTTTAGCAAAGGGAAAATTACTTTTGACAAGATATTAGAGTTAAAAATAAAAAAGAGAAACATCAAAAAATTATAGAAAAAAAATTGGCTTATTCACCTTATGAATTATGCTATGGTTTACCTCAAGAATTTTCTATTTTACTTAAATATTCTAAAAAATTAGAATTTATGGAAACTCCACATTATAATGGAATTTTACTTATGTTTAAAGATTTGGTAGATTAAAAAAAGGATTTTTAGATATGAAGTTTTGTTGAAGATAAAAATGAATTTGAGGAAAGTGAAGAAGAAAAAGATAAAAAAGATAAAAAAGAAGAGAAAGGAGTTGTTAATAATAAAATTAATAAATAAAGATTTTTTTTATTTGATTTTTTTTTATCTTTTTTTTATAGGTTTATTTAATATTTTATGATGAATAATATTAATTAATTTTTTTATATATTTTTTGTATATAAATTCTTTTTAATTTATATATTTGTTTTTTTTGGTTTTTTTAACAATTATCTTTTAATTTATTATTTATTTTTTATTTATTTTTCAATATAAATAATGTTTTCGTTTTAAATAATAATAATAAATAATAAAAGTAAGTAAAAAAAATGTCAAAAGATAAAAATGAAAATGAATTAATAAAAAAAAAGGATATTTCAATAAATGAAAAATCATTAAAATCATATTTAACATATTCAAATCCTCAAACAGATAAAAGAAATTTATTATCATCTCTTCAAAATATTCAATTAAATACTCTAAACTTAAATTTTAATAATTCGAATCTATTAAAAAATTTAAATTTTACAAATGAAAATCATAATAAATATTATAATCCATCAACATCATCAATTTCAACTAATTCAACACCATTAAAAGTAATTCAGTCTCAGAAAATTATTGATATTTCACCTGAAAAAGAAACAGATGTTAAAATAAATAAAAAATTATTAAATAATTTTCAATATAATCAATTAGTAAATAATTTAAATATTATTTTCTCAAAAATTCAAAATTTATATTCTCAAAATTATCCTTGTCCTAAAGAATGTAATTTATGGATTGAATATTTTAAATATTTATATTATGATATTATAGAAAAGAGGAAAGATAATGAATTTTTTGAATTAATAAAAAATACTTTAATGTTAATGTTATTTTCAATGATTTTAATATATGATATTAATAATAAAAACAAACAAAGATTTTTTGTTGAAGATGTTAAAAATATTTTTAATATACATAGTTTGATGAGTGAAAGTATTTATAATAATTCATTTAATAATCCTAATATTAATCCAAAAGATGAATCTCAAGTTTTAATGCTTTCTTGTAAAGATATGCATAATAAACTTTTAAAAATTTTAAATCAATATGGGAGAATTGATGATAATGAAACTTCTCTTTTGTTTCCTATTTTTAAAAAATTAAAAAATGAATCTTTTGATAATATCTATGAGTTTTATATTAATGAAATTAGAAATCCAAATCATATTGTTATTAAAAAAAAGAATAGTTATAATAATAATAATAATAATAATAATGAAAATAAAAATATAAATAAAAATAATGATAATAAAAAAAAGGAAAATATTTATAATCAAAAAAATAAAATATCATCAAATCAATATCAATCAAACACTGCAAATATTCCATCAAATTACAATTTAAAAAATAATAATATATCTGAGCAAAAAAATTACTTATCTCAAAATAGTAATATTACAAATTTAAATGGAGTAGGTGCATATTGTGATAGTTCAAATAATGTATTTTTATTTAGAAGACCCATAAAATCAGCAACACCAAATAAACAAAAACAAATTCCTCAATATAATCAAATTTTAAATCCTCAATATTCAAATAATTTAAAAGGTAATAATTTAATAAATCCAGAAAAATTATTTCTAAATAATATAAATAATTATAATACTAATACAAGTAATACAAAAAATAATAATAATTATATAATTCAAAATGATCCATATATAAAAATAGAAGAAAAAAAAGATAAAAAATATAATAAAAATGATATAAAAGACTTAAATGAAAAATTAAAAATATTAACTCCTCAAAATGGAAACAAAAATTTTAAAATCCAATATAATCAATCATTAATAAATCAAAAAGACCAAAACAATAATAAAGCATATCCAAAAACTCCAATATTAACAAATAAAAAAATCCCAAATCAAAACATAGGACAATTAAATTTAAACATAATAAAAAATTCTCAATTATCAGCAAAAAAAATACCAATAGTAAATAATAACAATTCAAATAATTTAATACCATTTCCTCCAACAAAACCATATACTTTAGTATTAGATTTAGACGAAACATTAGTACATGTTCCAAAAGGTTCATCTTCAATAATTTTAAGGCCTGGATTAAGAGATTTTTTACATTCACTTCTTCCATATTATGAATTAATTGTTTTTACTACTGGAATAAAAGAATATGCTGATCAAATTTTAAATTTTATTGAAAATGAAGAAAAATATTTTTCTTATCGTTTATATAGACAAAATGACACTATTTTTAAAGAAAATTATTGCAAAGATTTAAATAAATTAGGAAGATATATTAAAAAAACTATTATTGTAGATGATAAAAAAATTTCTATGGAATTACAAGAAGCAAATGGTATTATGATTAAACCTTTTGTTTTTAATTCTGAT
>JAEEGL013675256.1_pt1 | contig 12578 bp, 9 predicted proteins | sample 9134231 | NCBI WGS metagenome assembly JAEEGL01 (sample SAMN16246548, study PRJNA631951) | gut metagenome | biome: gut microbiome; feature: rumen; material: fiber-attached | host: Bos | place: Iran: Karaj | collected 2018-10
AAAATGCATGCCGCAATCGACTGTATTTACCGCCGCAACCACATTCACCACTGTACACGTGGAATCTGGCTTGACTGGCAGGCACAGGGAACCCGCGTAACACAGAACTTCTTCCATGACAATGTTCCACCACGCCGCCCTGGTAAAAATATTATTGCCGAAGTTGCAGAAGACCTCTTTATTGAAGTTTCTCACGGACCAACTCTCGTAGACAATAACATCTTCCTTTCACCACGAGCACTCAAGCTCGCTACTCAGGGAGTTGCACTTGTTCACAATATTATTGCTGGAAGTTTTACAGCAGTTGGACGCGGCTGTAACAATGGTTCTCCAACAAGACCTTCTCCTCGTTACACTCCATACCACATGATTCACCGTACAGAAGTTGCAGGTTTTATGACAATTCTTCACGGTGACTGTAAGTTCTACAATAACATCTTCATTCAGCAGGAGATTTGTGCAGAGTTTGCAGCACGCATGCTCGAAAACGCTCACAACGATTGGGATGATTCAAACTTTGTAGTTGGAACAAAGCCATACAACAACTACCCTACTTTCGAAGAATGGGATGCTCAGTTCAAGGGCTACTGCGGAATGGGTTCTCAGACAACAGACCGCTACTACTCAGAACTTCCAGTTTGGGCAGAAGGAAATGTTTACCTTAATGGCGCAAGACCAATGATGAAGGAAGCTCCAGCTTACGTTGATTCAAAAACCGAAGTTACAATCGGCTATGAAGAAAAAGGCGGAAAAATCAAGCTTAAGACAAATCTTTATGATTTGATTGAAAAAGGTGACATTCCTGCTAAGGCTGTAAAAGGCAAGTTGATGCACACTGAAGATATTCCTCCAGCATTTGAACCGGAAGAAAATTATGAAAATCCGGATGGAAGTCCAATCACATTTGATACAGATTTCTTTGGAAATAAACGCTCTGGAAGCAAGGTTCTCGCAGGTCCATTTGCAGAACCTGGTGACGTTAAGAACGCACTGTTTTAATTCTAAGATTGTCGGGCTTGCCCCGGCAATCTTCATTAGAACTTCTTGGCTTCCATCAAAGTCGTCTCGTTCAAGACATCTTCCCTGTTAGCGAGACGATGAGGCTGAGAAGTATGAACCAAAGTACCTTTGCCCTTTTTACTTTGAATTTCAATTTCACCTTTCATAAGGGACATCAGGTTCTGGACTAAGGCAAGTCCTAATCCAGAACTTGCGATTTTTGCATTTACCTCGTTTGCTTCACGGGTAAAACTCTTGCAGGCATAAGGAATAAATTCTTCGTCCATTCCAATTCCAGTATCCTGACAATAGAACTCAACTATACAGTCTTTTTTATTTTCAAGCACAGTCTGCTTTAACCAGAATTTTACCTTTCCACCACTTGGAGTATATTTAACGGCATTCTGAACAATATTCAAAACCAGATCTACAGTATGGCGCACATCCTGATAAATATATGGACTTTCTATCTGTTCATAATATTCAACTTCTACGCCCTTCTTTTTTGCAACATCTTTAATCAAACCATAAATACGGTAAGTTGCATTCGTGATATCAGTTGCAGACTCAACAAGCTTTATTTCACCGCTTTCAAGACGGGCAATTTCAAGAATATCATTTACATATGCAAGCAGAGTTTCTTCAGACTGTTTTGCATTTGCTACATTTTTTAGTACCAGTTCTTTATCAGCAGCACAGTCCTTGATTGAATTTGTATAACGAATAATTGTCTGCAAAGAAGGAATAATATCACGGGCAACATTATACATAAAAACATTTTTCGCTTTATTTGCGCTGACAGAAAATTCAGAAAGTCTTTTCATCTCCAGCTGTTTTAAGCGCTCATTTTCTGCCATGGCATTGCGACGTTCCCTTTCTGTAATATCATTAATAAAACAGAAACAGATTCGTCCGTATTGTTTTGTATCAACATGACGGCCCATAGCGCTAACATATTTTACAATACCTTTATTATCTTTAATTCTAAAATCAATATTGTAAACATTATTATCATTTGTAATTTGATTGTTGATACTCTTAATCAGAACTTCAATATCATCCGGATAAACCAGCCCTGTAATTGTGTTTCCTGTCTTCTGTCTGAATTCTTCTGCACATTCGCAGCCATCAATATTCATAAGTTCATGGTTGAAAGAGATTATTTCCCTGAAACCTTCAACGTGATAAGTTATAAAACCACCTGGCAAGCCTTCAGCAACTTCATGAGCTGCCATCAGCATAGATTCATTTAACGAAACCGGCTCCTGAGTTTCCGGGGAAAGCACCTGAATCTTTCCACAGTTCATTACAGTTGTTTTTTTAAGATAAGCTTCAAATTTCTTGATTGAAATAGGAGGAGAAAAATAATATCCCTGAATATAATCACAACCAAGATACTGAAGGGCCTTTAATTGGTCTCCATCTTCAACACCTTCGGCAACCGTGAGCAGCCCCATTCGGTGAGCCATCTTAATAATGTTTTCTATTATGATTTCATTGGTTTTAATATTGCGTACAAAAGTAATATCAAGCTTGAGAATATCAATAGGAAAAGAAGAAAGTGAACCAAGCGATGAATAACCTGAACCAAAGTCATCCATTTCAATCATGTGTCCGCGTTTCTGAGTTTCTCTAACCTGCTCAATAATCAGTTCGGTATTATCTGAATACAAAGATTCCGTTACTTCCATATGAAGCAGTGAATGATCTATTTTGTATTTTTCGATAATTTCATACTGACTCGCAATACAGCCAGATTCCAGAAAATCTCGTCTGGAAACATTTACCGAAATTGGAACTATTGGCAAACCTTCCTGCTGCCAGTGAATAATATCTTTACAGACCCTCTCAAGAATAAAACTATCGAGTTTTGTGATAAATCCATTTCGTTCAAAAAGCGGAATAAACTGCCCCGGAGACATAAAGCCATATTCCGGATGATTCCAGCGCACAAGAGCTTCGGCACCAACAATCTTTCCTGTAACTGCTTCATGCTTTGGCTGATAAAAAACCTGGAACTGTTCTTCTTCGAGACCGCGTTCCATTGTTTCAATAATGTGCTGTTCGTTTAAGAGTTCGCTCTGCATACTGCTTTCATAGAAGGCAATATCTTTTCCATACGAACCTTTAATTTTCCTTATTGCAAGAAAAGCCCTGTCACAGCAGACAACCATGGAAAGTTCAGAATCAATCGGAGCATAAATACCAGCTTTTACATTTTGATGTGGAATTGGAGCTGATTCCAGAATTGTATCGCGAATAGCGTAAAGCCTGTCCAGATTGATTTCCTTTTCATATTCAAAAAAGAGAACATACTGGTCGCCGCCAAAACGCCCGGCAAGTGCTCTAATAAAGGCTCTATTTAAATGACGTCCTGTATATTCAAGAAATTCATTACACTTTGCCTCACCATACAGAGAGTTTGACGATTTAAAATTGTCAAAATCAAAGGCAATAATACAATAGGATTTTTCTGGATTTAGAGAACGTACTTCTTCTGCCTTGCGCAAAAAGGCCTGACGGGTAAGGAGCGTTGTAAGTTCATCACGCTCAAGTTCATCAATAACTCTGTTAGTTTCAGCGAGTTTTATTGCAGTTTTAATACGATTTAATACGCGACGCTTATCATACGGATGTTTTAAAAAATCAATTGCATCCAAATCAAGCAAAACATCTTCAAGGTCTGAATTATCTATATCGGTAGCAATCAGTACCGGAAATTTTTCGAGCTTTGGTATACTTCGAATTTCGCTTAAAAGATTTTGCGCTACGCCAATATAAAAAATTCCGGCAGCTATATCGTTTGATGAATCTTTTAAGAGCGGAAGAGCATCCTGTTCTTTGGAAACGGAAATAACATCATATTTTTCTGTAATGATTTTTCGAAGCGCCTCAAGTTTCACCTCAGGTGATTCAACAAGGAGAATTTTTACTCTTTTATTACTAACTTGTTTACTTCCTTGTTCGCTCAAATATCCGCTCCTTAGATATATTTTAATCGCAGCAATCCAAAAAAGCAAACATAAATTCGCGCTAATATAGAATAAAAACGTTATACACCTATAGAAGAATCAACCTTCTTAAGCTATTATACAAATATGGTTTTATTATCAATTTTTGCTTATACAGCTTTTGGAATCTTGTGTATTTATTTTATCAGAACTGGTATTCGTAAACTGAATGAACAGAAAAATGCTTCGTCTTTAGATGATTTGTATACTAATGAAGAAGAACATATCGAAGCTATTAAACAATCCGAAGAGTTTGAAAAAGGTTATTTTGAGCGCGTACGTAATGGAGAACAGACTCAGCAATTTTTGTCTGTGGGCGGTCAGATTGCCTGTTCAATGATCCGCAGCCTTCTTGCGGCAGAAAATATTCCGACATATACCGAAAACGAACATGTTAATTCATTTTATTCACTGAATAATCTTTCATCATCTTCTGCCTTCTCTATCAAGGTTTTTATTCTTGTTGCAGATTACGACAGAGCTTATGAAATAGTATCAGATTTTATTTCTAAATGTGAACGCGCTGACACAAAAGAAAGCGAACAGGAAGAGCCTAAAGCCTCTGCCGAAGTGGTAGCTTCAGCCGCTAAAGCAATTGTAACCGGCTGCTTCTTTATTCCAATGCCGGATGGTTCTCAGGATAAACCAATGGGAATCACAATTTTGCCAAAAATCGAGCGGCTTTAGATTTCCTCTACATAAAGAAAGTATTCATCATGCCCTTACCCTTTACATCAATTTCAGTATTTTTGCTGTATTGGAAACGGCTGATTGTCTGATCCTTTGTAGTTTCAGTTACATGGATTCGCATAGGAAGTCCGGTACTTTCCATTCGGCTTGCAACGTTAACAGTATCACCCCAGATATCGTAAATGAACTTTGTTTTACCGATTACACCTGCAACAACCGGGCCTGAGTTTATACCAAGTCTAATCATCAGTTTTATATTTGATTTTTCGTTGAAAGCCTGCACATCAGCTAAGAGTCCCTTAGCAAAGCGAATCATTCTTAAAGCACCATCATTAAATTCGTTTTCTGTAAGACCAGCAGCTGCCATATATGCATCTCCGATTGTTTTGATTTTTTCAATACCTTCACGCTGTGCACGTTCATCAAACATTGTAAACATTTTGTTGAGCATAGTAACAACTTCTTCTGCAGTCATCTCGCCGCTGATTTTTGTAAAGCCGACAATATCTGTAAACAAAACAGTAACGTTTGGATATTCCTTAGCGATTGTTCGTTCAGGGTGAGCAGTAAGTTCTTTTGCTATCTCTTTTGGAAGAATATTTAACAGGAGATTTTCTGAACGGTTCTTTTCTGCCTCCAATTCTTTTGTTCGTTCTTTTACTGTGTTTTCAAGCTTTCTGTTTTCCTCTTCAACCCGAATAAGTTTTCCTTCAAAAAGCATGATTGTTGTTGCAATAATAAAAATAATAAAAATCAGAGCAAGGAAAATATCAAAAAGCTTGTTTGTAAGCGGCTTTAAGATACTCGAATAAGTGAATATGATTTTTTGTTCAAGCGGCTGATAGTTATGCGGTGTATACATAATACAGCCAAATCCCAAAGTCTTTAACGGAGTGATAGTATAAAAGTCTTCACCGTGAATATTTTCAGCATCTTCTGCATGCGGCTTTTTTACATTTAATAAACCATCAGCAAGTGTGAAAGTTCCATTCCAAGGGCCCGGGTCAATTGAACATCTGTTTTCCGGAATATAAATAGAAAAATTCCAGTCGGTGATAATAGTACTGCTCATGTTGTTATAAATAACACCATCAAACTGAGCACCAGTTCTATCTTCATCCCCATCATCTACCCATTGCTTTTCTGCATTACGTGCAAAAGTAACACAGACAGCTTTTGAAGAATCATTTCCTGTATAAGGCTTTTCAATCGTCAGAGTTTTTTCCGGAAGAGATATACCTTTAATCGAAACAATCAGCAATACAACAAGGATTCCTCCAAGAGTTATAGAAAGAGCCTGCCAGAAATGATTTCTTGCCACACGTTTTTTTGATTCAATTGAAGTTGTCTCAGTTTTATACACCGGACTTATAATTGTATGTGCACGATCTCCTGAATAGAATTCCAATTCCATCAACTTAATAGAAGAATAAAAGAGATGCAGCGCACCAAAACCAAGGGAGATATTTATCCACGAAAATCCGTATGAAACAAGAATCAAAATCACGCCAATTAAAGGGAGTAAGAAATAAAACAAAAGAGAAACAAAGGCATTTGTCTGCAGCTTCTTTTTATTTTGCAAAAGTACAGTAAGAGTTATAAGACCTGGTAAAAGGCCTAAACCTACTCCTACAGGAAATAATGCACTTCTGTGATAAAGATTGTTTTCATCAAAATAATAAAAAAGATTTGTAAACTGGCTGATAATTATAGCGCAGATGCCTGCAAGACATAAAAACAGAACAATAAAAAGCTGACAAGGAATACCACTTTTTACAGCAGTCTTTGGATGCAAAATCAGTGTTAAACTTAAGCGTGACTGCTTGATAAATTCACAAACATAAAAACAAACGAAAAACGAAATTGAAAAATTACAGAGATAAACAAATAAATTACTAAGGCGCACCATATACCAGCCAAGCTCACTGGTATTTCCGCGGAAAATATAAGCCAGAGCATCAAAAAGAAGCATGAATCCTGTAAACAATTCAATAAAAATAAGTGTACGGCGGCCATTCTGCTTCAGCTGATGACCAGACCACAAAAATACTCCTACCTGAAAACAAAAGAAAGAAAGAAAACATAAAGATGAAATGCTGATAGTTCTAATAAGGTTAGACACGTAAAACTCCCATAAAAAATGCTGTCTTCTATTATAGTAGCAAAAGGAGAATTTCTAAAGAAAAAAACAAATATTAAAAAAGCTGCTGTCTAAGCGATAATGTCACTTATCATCTTCCAGTCAGTACATCTCTTAAAGTTTTTGCCGGGTAATTCACAATCACGATTCCATGGACGGTCAAAAACCATAACCTTAAGTTCCGGCAGATGATTAAAAAACTTAAAAGCCGCAGGAGAATCTTCTACAGCATAATCAAAATGCATTTTATAATAGTCTTCAAGTTCGAGGCTGAAGGTACTGCCCTTTATAAAATTGTCGCGCCCATATTTATTAAGGCAGAATAAAGAAACCCGTTCCAGCCCGTGCTCGTTAAGCCACTGGCGGGATGCATCAAAGGCACTGAAAGGACGACCTGTAATTATTTTTACATCATGCCCTTTATCAATCCAGCTGTTAATTGTTTTGCAAGCTCCGGGCGTTTCTTCATAAGCCAGAAGCACTTCTGGTGTATGTCCTTTTATCATCATCTCGTCATACTGCTCATCAGTTAGAGAAAAAGACTGCTGCAAATTAAAATATTTTATTTTTTCATATGGTATATTCAGCCCGAACATCTGATCCACAAGTTTAGAAAAATGTCGCGCTGTTTCACAAAGACAATCATCAAAATCAACGTAAATATTCATAAGGCCATTATATCAAAAAAATGCCCCTCACGAAAACTTCGCAAGGGGCATGACATTCAGATTAATTAAGAACTTTCGAATTGTTTGTTTTGATTATTCTTCTTCAGAAAGCTTAGACTTTCTTTTTCCTGCAACAAAGAGAGTTGTATAAATTGCTACAGAAATAATTGTTGCAGCAGCTGCTTCAAGAACAGCATTTAATCCACATGCAGCAACAAGTGCAAGGTATCCCATTCCACCAAGAGCTTCACGAACGGCAGCACCCTGGAAAATATAAAGACAGCCAAGAACGAGCAAGGTATGAGCAACTGTAGTTATAAAGCCTGTGATTCCTGCAGAAACAGCCTTTGGCATATGAGGAATAAGATTCAAAGCCTTCCAAAGCCCCCATGCGATTACTGCAATAAGCATACGTGGAAGAACAGAAACAAGTGGATTTACGAATAATGGATCAAGACCACCGCTTGTGCTCATAGCAGCCTGAACCAAAGAAAGAATACCAAAAGTTGCACCTACAAAAAGTCCCTCAGGAAGACCAGCAAGCATACAAATCAAAATTACAGGAATATGTAAAATTGTAATTGATGCAGCACCAAGAGTGATGAAACCAAGTCTTGTAATACCAAGTACAATTACGAGTGCACTGAGAGCACCTGTGAGAGTGAGTTTTTTGTTGAGTGATAATGTAGAGTTTGTGTTGTTCATAATAATTTCCTTTTGATTGTCATGCTGAACTTGTTTCAGCATCTTTTTAATTAAGTTCCAGCGCCTTTTTTACGCCGTTTAATACCAGTCCCGGAATAATTTTGTCAAAGAGCCTGTAATCTTCAAAGGTTCTTGCAAATCCGCCCGTACCAATAATAATAGTGTCTTCACCATGGAAAACATTTTTTCTGAATAAATTGCAGAATTCTTTTACAGCACCGGCAGTACCATAGTAAAGTCCCGCCTGAATTGCTTCAGTAGTAGAAGAACCGTAAACATGTTCCGGTCGTACAATTTCTACAGATGTAAGATTTGCAGTACCACCAGCAAGCGCATCAACAGAAATCTTTAAGCCAGGCATAATTATGCCACCCAGAAATTCCTTATTCTTAGAAACAAGCTCTGCAGTAATTGCAGTTCCCATATCTATAATTATCAGATTTTTCTCCGGATAAAGCTGAACAGCTCCCATTGCAGCAGCAATAAGATCCGCACCAATTTCTTTCGGATTTGAATAGCGCAGCTTGAGTCCTGTTTTTATTCCTGCCTGAATAAACAAAGGCTCGCACCCAAGATATTTTGCACACGCATTTGCAAGCGAATGATTCATTGCAGGCACAACTGAACAGCAGCCGATTTTCTGAATCTTCTGCCAGTCATAACCGTTTTCGCGCAAAGCTGAACGCAGAAAAATCCCGATTTCATCTGAACTGGAATTAATATCTGTAGCACGACGGAATCTGAGCACGCACTCGTCGTCCTCAAAAAGCCCGCAGGCTGTAGAAGTATTTCCGACATCTATTGTAAGAATCATACATTCCCCCTTGTTAAAAGAATTCGCCGAAAAGGCAGGGAATGCCTTAAGTTTGATGAGTCATAGTACCTGTCCTCCTTGGATCAAGTCTTTTTTTATGTGAACCCCTTCTCCGGGTGGTTGCAGCAAACAAGTCGTCTGCCACAAAAAATAAGCGAAGATCCATTCCGAAACTCCGGTAACAGTCTTCGCTTTGTAGAATAATGAATTATGACATAAAAGTCAAATTTGTCAAAAGTTGATTGCATCGCCCTTCGGCACGTCAGAACTTTTATTCACTGAATGCCAGCGGAATAAACTTCCCGGCCCATTCCTGCCAGAAGCGCATGTCGTGGATGCCAGGGCCTTCTTCATAAGTATGAGCTACGCTCTGATCCTGAAGGAACTGATGGAACTCGCGGTTGCGTTCGAGGAGAAAGTCTTCGGTACCGCAGGCCATAAAGATTTCAGGAATTTTTGTTCCGGCAGCTTTGAGCTTTTTCAAAAGATATTCAGGATTGTTGTCGCTTTCGGGAAGTTTTGCAGGATCACCGAAGCACATGCGGTAGTAATCGTAGTTAGCAACCGGATTACCTTCGCCTTCTTTCATTTTTGCAACTTCATTATGAATGAGGGCTGAAGAAAGTGCGATTACCTTTGAAAATTTATCCGGATATGCAAAGGCTGTATGAAGCGCTCCAAAGCCACCCATAGAAAAGCCCATGATATAAGTATCTTCAGCAGTCATTGCAAGATGGAAAGTTTTGCGAACGTATTCGAGAAGCTCAACTCCAAGGAAGGTTGCAAACTGACGGCCAGTAGCAGGACCATCAATCCAGAAAGAGTTCTCACCGCTTGGAATTATAACAGCAAAATTGTACTGTTCAGCGAGATTTCCCGGCACCCAGTTGAAAGCACAACCAGTATAGCCGTGAAGCAGGAACAGGGTTTTCATTGGTTTGTCATCGCGCTTTAAGTCTTCACGTGGATAATCGCGACGGATGTCGTTTGGAATCTGCATTAAAAAAGAAACGTCGCGTTTGAGGACATCTGAATAAAATCTTATTGTTAAGTCAGCCATTAATAGGTCTCCTGATTGGTTAAACGTTTTATGAATTATAACATATTTTATAAAAAGCGTAATAAGGGATTTTATTTATCTACGCCGAGACCGAATAAAGAGAAGTCGCCGCGGCACGGGTCGTCTGGGAACACTTGTTTTAATGCGGATGTCAAAAGTTCTGCCGTCTTACGGGATGCACTTGCCTTTTCTGGAATTAAGCCGAGTTTTACCGCTTCCTGCATTACGTGAACATCTAGAGGTATTAAAAGCTCTGCGGGATTTGCCCATTGCCACAAGCCAAGATCTACCGGCGAGTTTTGTCTGACCATCCAGCGCAGGAACATGTGAATGCGTTTGTTGGCGGACGTGCGGCCTTTTGGAACTATGGCTGATTTTGGAAAAGAGGAAGCTATTATTTCGTATAAGGCAACGGGGGCGTTACGGGGGTGTCCCCCGTTAGAAGGGGTAGCGGAAGACTGCGAAGCAGGCTGGAGCGAGGGGGAGACTTCCCCCTTTATTCTGAAATATTCTCCCAAAGTCTCTGACTGGTTCAAAATCTCTGCAAGCTCTCCAAAGAAAATCTGCATGTCATTATAGGAATAAAAACGGTAGAACTTTTTTTCACCAGAAGGGAATTCTTTTTTATAAGCTCCAGCGCAAAGCCATTTAGAAAGGCTTCCTAACGAACGGTCGGAAGTTTGTAAGATTTCTTTAATTTTTGGAATAAACTGTTTTCTGTTACCAAAGGCTAACATAGCAGCAATAAAAGAGGCTGCCTCTACATCTGCAATTGTCCCGCGTCCTGCATCCGGATCATACCAGCGCAAAAAATGCGAAGGATCCTCATCACAAAAAGATGCAACCTCATATTTATCAGCAAGCTCTTTTAATTTTGCTGTCAGTTCATCGGTCATACGTGCTTAGCACTCCACTCACTTGGAGACATTCCTGTTTCTTCGCGGAATATCTTCATAAAATATTTTACATCAGAAAAACCACTGCGCTCAGCAACTTCATAAACTTTATAACAGCCCTTTTCCAGAAGCTTTTTCGCTTCTTCAATTCTAAGCCGTTTAAGGTATTCGTTAAAGTTGATTCCAAGATGTTCCTTAAATTTTTCTGAAAACCAAGTATAGTTCACACTCACCTGATTTGCAACCATCGCCATATTTATATTTTTCTTAAAGTGAGTCTTAATAAATTCCAAAGCCTCAGTAATATAAGGAGACTCTTTTGTGTTCTGCTTAAGAAGAGCAGCAAGATAAACTGCATAATCGCGGACACTGCCTTCCCATTCATCGAGCTTTTGATATTCAAAAATATTTTCGATCATTATGCTCTTGATATGAAGATACATATCAGAATCTGTATAACCAGGATATCTTGTAAACATATTTGAAGTAATTCTTCTATACAGATAATAAAGCATTTCTGAATTCAGCTTTGCATCATTTCCAAAACATTTAAATAGATTGCCAACATCAACCTGAGTTTCTTCTGGTTTTGCAATATCGCAGCGGCCAATCATCTTTTCGTATTCTTCATCAATCTGTTCAAAATCGGTAACGTGATTTTTGCTCTCATAGAAATACAAGCCGCCGCGCTTACCATCAGCCAGAGCCTCTCCATTAGCTGCATCGAAAAAAGCCTGCATGGCTGCAGTAATCGCCTGGCGCCTCAAACTCCTGAGCATAGAATAATCATCCGCAGGCGAAGAAATCCCAACGATATAAGTATTCAAAAGTTCTGGTGCATAATCGACCGGCCGCCCATCAAACGGGTAAACAATAAGCACCGAGTTCTTAGTCTGTTCCAGAACATAATAGCGGCGCCCCACCATAACTTTTTCCAGAACATCAGCCGAGTTCTTTCCATATATAACGATGCAGTTTAATCCATTTTCTACTGTAATTTCCGGAAGCCCCGAAGCATCATCCAGACGTCCCTTTTCAATTATCTGCCGGAATTTAATTTCGTTCTGAAATTTTTCTTCGTTCATACAGTTCATAATTGCAGTGTTAACAGCACTGATTAATTCCTTTTTATCAACCGGCTTTAAAATATAACTTATTGCTCCACTCTGAATCGCAGCCTTTGCATAAGTAAATTCATCATAACCGCTCAAAACAATTATTGCGGGCTTTGTCTGGGCTTCCATTTCAGAGATATTTTTCATCAGCTCCACACCGTCCATTACCGGCATGCGGATATCTGTTATTAAAATTTCCGGCTTCTTTGTTTTACAAAGTTCGAGCGCTTCTTCTCCATTTTTTGCTTCAATGATTTCCAGCGGAATATCTACATTTTCCTGCAAAATTTTTTTGAGACCTGCTCGAATTAATTTTTCATCATCTGCCAGAACTATAGTTATCATTGCTTTCTCCTGAAATAGGTTGCTGGGCTTTTGGATTACACGGAACTGGAATTTTAATAAGTGTACCCTCACCCTCTACTGATTCAATTTTTAATCTATAATCTTTTCCGCAGAACATACTAAGTCTCTGCTGAA
>JAEEGL014412306.1_pt1 | contig 12578 bp, 10 predicted proteins | sample 9134231 | NCBI WGS metagenome assembly JAEEGL01 (sample SAMN16246548, study PRJNA631951) | gut metagenome | biome: gut microbiome; feature: rumen; material: fiber-attached | host: Bos | place: Iran: Karaj | collected 2018-10
CCTCATCCGCGAGGAGGATAAGAAGCGCGCTCTCCAGAATCTCAGCAACACCATCTTCTATAAGAAGTAAAAAAGGTACAATATCAGCACAACACTAAAAATGGCAAAAGGAGTTTTTCCTATAGATAAACTGCAGTCGATAGAGACACCGTTCTACTACTACAACGCTGAACTACTGCGGCAGACGTTGCGTAGCATCAACGAGGAAGCCGGCAAGCACGAAGGATTCACGGTGCACTACGCTGTGAAGGCCAACGCCAATCCCCGTATCCTCCGCATTATCCGTGAGGCAGGACTGGGTGCCGACTGCGTCAGCGGCGGTGAGATAGAGGCTTCCATCAAGGCTGGAGTCCCCACCTCGAAGATCGTCTTCGCTGGTGTGGGTAAGGCCGACTGGGAGATCAACATCGGTCTCGACAACGATATCTTCTGCTTCAACGTAGAGAGCATCCCTGAGTTGGAGGTCATCAATGAACTGGCCGCTGCCAAAGGTAAGGTGGCACGCGTAGCCTTCCGCCTGAATCCCAATGTGGGTGCCCATACCCATGCGAATATCACTACGGGACTGGCTGAGAACAAGTTCGGTATCGCCATGCGCGATATGATCACTGTGATCGGCGAGGCAGAGAAACTGTCGAACGTGAAGTTTGTGGGTCTGCACTTCCATATTGGTTCGCAGATCCTCGACATGAGCGACTTCGAGGCCCTTTGTAACCGCGTGAACGAGTTGCAGGACGAGCTCGATCGTCATCGCATCCGTGTGGAGCATATCAACGTAGGTGGTGGTCTGGGTGTAGACTATGCCCACCCCAACCGTGTGGCTATTCCTGACTTCAAGGCCTACTTCGACACCTACGCCCGTAAGCTGAAACTCCGTCCCGGACAGACGCTACATTTCGAACTGGGACGTGCTGTCGTGGCTCAGTGCGGTAGTCTCATAACGCGTACCTTATATATTAAGGAAGGCGCCGTGAAGAAGTTCGCCATCGTCGACGCAGGTTTTACAGATCTCATCCGTCCGGCTCTCTATCAGGCCTACCATAAGATTGAGAACATCACCAGCGAAGAGCCGATGGAGGCATACGATGTGGTGGGACCTATCTGTGAATCCACCGATGTGTTCGCCAAGCAGATCGACCTGAACAAAGCTAAGCGCGGTGATCTGTTGGCCATCCGTTCTGCTGGTGCCTATGGTGAGATTATGGCGTCTCAGTACAACCTTCGCCGTCTGCCACAGGGTTATATGAGCGACGAGATATAATTATGAATGAGGCATTTTCTATCATATTGACCGTCTACAACCAAGGGGCGGAACTGGAGGCCAAGTTGCCTGCGTTCCTCACCCAGGAGTACGAGCCTGGCTATGAGGTCATCGTCGTTGATGAATCATCGACGGATGACACTTCTAATGTACTGAAGTTGTTGGAGAACGACTATAAGCATCTTTATACCACTTTCCTACCCAAGCCGAGTGCGCAGATCTGTCATCGCAAGTTAGCCTTGAACATCGGCATCAAAGCATCTAAGTATGAGTACATTATCATATCAAAGATATCGACGCCTCCTACCGATACGGATGTGCTCAAGGCCATGGCGGAAGTGATCGATACGAAGGCGGAACTGACGCTGGGATATGTGTCGAAGAAGCATATCCGACTGCAGCCTTTCGATACCATCGCCGAGGCTGAAGGACATATCCTCCGTTTAGAGCGACGGATTACGAAGGTGCGCGAACGGCAATACGGCAACTATGCCTGGGGCCGTTACGACTTTATGATCCTGCGGAAAGACTGTTCGCTCGAACTGCTGAAGCTCTTCGAGCAGAAACTCTCTGCGGTTTCGCTCATCGGCATCCGTCTGGGCATTCTCTGGAAGAACTTCTGCCGTCGTTCATCCACCACCCTGCTCTACACCTCTCCTACTGACTCCTGACTTTTGTCTACTGACTCCTGTCTCCTGACTCCTTATTTGCTTATGAAAGTCCTGTACCTCTATCCGAAATCCGCTCCGCTCATCAGCCAGCATGTCTCGCTACTGGCAGATGGTCTGCGACAGAGTACTGAGATACGTACCGTCGACAGCGTGAGTGGCTTGAGGAAAGCGATACAGGAACAGATGCCTGACATCATTCATTGTCATGGTTGTCCTTCGGTCACAGCCGCCCGTGCCGTCTTCTCTGCTTTGAACAAAGGTGCACGACTGGTGCTTACGCTGCATGGACAACTGGAACCCTGGGCCGACGATCGTCAGCGGGACATTGCTACCGTCTATTGGAAGAAAGAGTTCGTACGCAGGGCCTACTCAGTCATCCTGTTAGGTCGGCTCGAACGCACCAACTTTGTGAAGATGGGTTGGAATACACGCATCGAGGAAATCCATAATGCCGTCACCACCAACACCATCAGCAACCGCGAGATGTGTGCCGCCACCTTTGCCGTCTATCAGAAGGTACTCGACTCCAACACCCTTGAGCTGATGGATGAGCAAACAGAACACATGCTACGCGCTATCATCAAAGTGGGTATCATGGGCGATCGTCGCTGGATATCCTCTCTGCCCTCAGAACCCATCGGCTGGCGACATCTGCTGCTCTATGCCGAACACGAGAATATCCGCAACTACGTCGACTACGGCATCAGTCTGCTGGGATGCAGTGTACCTGCCATCGACACCGCTCGCATCGCAGTCTATTTCCCTGACGGCTACACCACCCCAAGGCCCATTCGTGAACTCATTGGCGAATATCAGGGTAAAGAGACAGACTACCTGCTCCGCATCATCACTCAGATACGTCAGCAGCCGCTGTTGCTGCATCTCATAGAACTCACCCGTGAACTCTATCGCGACACTGTCGATGACGATCGTCTCTCAGAAGTACTCGAAGAGAAAGGTCTCACCGCCTATGCACGTTCGCTGATGCAGGTGCTCAGCGAACAGACGGGTCTCGATGAGGGTTATATGCCTTTGCCGCCTGTCGACAACAAGTTGACGCGACAAATCAGACAACAACTAAGCAAACATTTGGACATTGAACGTTGAACATTAAAGATTATGGATATAAACACCGACATGCACTATCTGCAGCTGCTCTCGCAGTCGTTCCCCAATATCGCTGAGGCCGCTACGGAGATCATCAACCTCGAAGCCATCATGAACCTGCCGAAAGGTACTGAGCATTTCCTGGCCGACATCCATGGCGAGAGCGAAGCCTTTCAGCATGTGCTGAAGAACGCCTCGGGCAATATCAAACGTAAGGTTAACGAACTCTTCGGCAACGATATCCGTGAGTCGGAGAAGAAGGAACTCTGCACGCTCATCTACTATCCCGAGCAGAAACTTGAGCTCATCAAGGCCCGCGAGACAGACCTCGAAGACTGGTACCGCATCACTATTCACCAATTGGTGAAGGTATGTCGCGATGTATCGTCGAAATACACGCGTTCGAAGGTTCGAAAGTCTTTGCCACAGGACTTCAGCTATATCATCGAGGAACTGCTCCATGAGAGTCTCGGCGACAACGATAAGGCCGCCTATGTCAGCGTCATCGTCGATACCATCATCTCTACAGGGCGCGCCGATGACTTCATCACAGCCATCTGCAACGTCATCCAACGTCTGGCCATCGACCAGCTGCATATCCTCGGCGACATCTACGACCGCGGCCCAGGTGCCCAGAAGATTATGGACACCCTGCGCCAATATCACGCGTGGGATATCCAGTGGGGCAATCACGACATTCTGTGGATGGGAGCCTCTGCCGGCAACGATGCCTGTATCTGCAACGTATTGCGCCTCTGTCTGCGTTATGCCAACCTCGCCACCATCGAAGAGTACGGCATCAACCTTGTGCCGCTGGCCACCTTTGCCCTCGACACCTATGGCGACGATCCCTGCACTGAGTTCATTCCGAAGGTGCTCGACAAGAGTCAGCAGATGGATGAGAAGACACTTCTGCTGACTGCCCGCATGCACAAGGCCATCGCCGTCATACAGTTCAAGGAGGAAGCAGCTATCTTCCATCGGCATCCCGAATGGCAGATGGAGGACCGCTGTCTCTTCGAGCATGTAGATACCCAGCGTGGCATCTGCACTATCGACGGTAAGGACTACGAGATGGTAGACTGTCACTTCCCCACCCTGTCTCCTTCTCTCCCTACTCCTGACTCCTGTCTCCTGACTCCTGAAGAACAATCCCTCATGCAGAAGCTCCACCATTCCTTCCGCATCAGTGAGAAGTTGCACAAGCATATTCGCACGTTGCTCTCACACGGCTGTATGTACACCGTCACCAACTCAAACCTCCTGTTCCACGCCAGTTGTCCGCTCAACGACGATGGATCGCTGAAGGAAGTAGAGATATGTCCAGGTCAACGATATAGTGGCAAGGCTCTCATGCACAACATAGGCATGATGATCCGCGCGGCCTTCGCCTCGGGTGTCGACAAGGAGTTGCAGGTGTTCCCACGCGACTACGCCCGCGACTACTTCCTCTACCTGTGGTGCGGTAAGGATTCACCGCTGTTCGACAAGTCGAAGATGGCCACCTTCGAACGTTATTTCCTCAAGGATAAGGATACATACAAGGAAGAGAAAGGCAACTACTTCAAACTACGAGACTCGGCTGAGATATGTGACCGCATCCTCGATGCCTTTGAGGTGAAGGGCGAGAACCGTCATATCATCAACGGCCACGTACCCGTACATGTCGCCAAGGGCGAGAATCCCATCAAGGCCGGTGGTCGACTGATGGTGATCGACGGCGGCTTCTCTGAGGCTTATCACAACGAGACGGGTATCGCAGGCTACACCCTCGTCTACCACTCGCGCGGATTCCAGCTCGTACAGCACGAGCCCTTCACCTCTGCCCACGATGCCATCGTGCGAGAGACCGACATTAAGTCAACCACTCAGATTGTAGAGATGTCAGCCCACCGCATGCGTGTGGCCGACACCGACAAGGGTGAGGAGCTCCGTACCCAGGTAGCCGACCTGAAAAAACTCCTATACGCCTACCGTCACGGCATCCTCAAAGAAAAACGCAGTTGACAGATGTAATCATCAAATAATGCTTCTTTTTCTTTGAACTTTCAGAAATATACCGTATATTTGCAAACGAATAACGAAGAAACAATTATATATGAAGAAGGTTTTTCTTATGACACTGTCTTTATTGTTCGTTGGGACAGTCTGTAATGCAAATACGAACGACGATTCAAAAACGCCTGACGGCGTGGAGGCTGTTGATTTAGGACTCAGTGTGAAGTGGGCTAACATGAATGTGGGTGCGACGAAGGATTCTGGCTTTGGCTCGTACTTCGCATGGGGTGAGACCAAAACAAAGAAATACTACTCCTGGGGCACCTATACATGGAGTCAGGGAGATTCGAATTTCCTGCTCAAGTATTCCATCGCCGACAGAAAGATCCAGTTGGCTCCCACCGACGATGCTGCTCGCGCTAATTGGGGTGGTGAATGGCGTATGCCCACTGTTGACGAGTACGAGGAGTTGAAAGACCCAGCCAAATGTAAATGGGAATGGACTACAAAGGATGGTGTCAACGGCTATAAGGTTACAGGAAAGAAGACTGGCAACTCCATCTTCCTGCCTATCACTGGTTTCCGCTTCTATGAGGGTGTTCAGTTCCGTGCCATCAAAGGTGTTTACTGGACATCAACCGTCTACACAGGCAATCCCAATAAAGCATGGTGCTTGGAATTCGATTTCTCTGATGTAGACGTATCTTACGGAAACCTTTCAAGCAATCGATTCAGTGGACGTTGCATCCGTGCTGTCCGGTAGTTTAGTTTGCAAAGTCGAGGGCCTTCTAAGGGTCGCTAAGATGCTTTGCATGACAATAAGATCAACCTATGGATCAGAAGAGAATATTGCGATTCCTGCGTCAGATCATGGCGAATAACAACCGAGAATGGTTTCAGGAACATAAGAAAGAATACGACACTGTCAGGACTGAGTTTGAACGGGGTGTGCAATTGGTGATAGAGCGGATTATGACGTTTGACTCAGAAATAGCCCATGACACTGTGAAGGATTGCACCTACCGCTTTTACCGCGACACTCGTTTTTCTTCCGATAAATCGCCCTACAAAAACCACCTCGGCGCCTATATCAATGCCAAGGGAAAGAAAGCACTACGAGGTGGTTACTACCTACATCTGGAACCCGATCATTGTCTGCTGGCCGTAGGCAACTACTGGTTACCTACAAACATACTTACCTCGTGTCGCAATGAGATGATGGCAAATACGGAAGAATGGCTTAAGTGTGTCGAGAATGAGGATTTCCAAAAATACTTTGGCTACAGACAGACGGATGATGGCGACGCCAACATCGACAATTGGGACCTGCCTCAGGGTTTTGGATTGGCGAAGTTAAAGACTTGCCCTTCGGGCTTTCCCAAAGATTGGCCATACGTTAACTACCTGCGCCAGAAAGACTATTGCGCCTGGCACGCTGTCTCAAACACATTCTTCGAGGGCGACAATTGGCTCGATGAGATGGAGTGTATTTTCCGTACCGCTAAGCCAATGATGGACTTCATGAATTCGGTCATTGACGATTACGAATAATTATAAATACAATATAATACCCTTTAATTTGATTGCAAAGAAGGTTTATTTATTTGGTTTTTCGGTCACTTATTCGTACCTTTGCGGCCAAATTCAAGGTTAAATGACCGACACATCGCTAAAACGCCAACTTAAGGTACTCACTATCCCTGTATTCATCGAGATGGCTCTCGTCATGATGCTGGGAGCTGTCGACACGGTGATGCTAAGTCGTTACAGTGACAATAGCGTAGCGGCCGTTGGACTCGACAATCAACTTATCTCACTCGTATTCCTTGTCTATCAGTTTTTCTCGATGGGTGCAGCCATCCTTTGTGCCCAATATTTCGGTGCTGGACTGAGGAAACGACTGGTCCAAGTGGTAGGCATGGCGTTGGTGGTGAACCTGATATTAGGTCTGACGGTCAGCGCCCTACTCTTCTACTATGCCGAGCATCTATTGCTGTTGATGGGGCTTAGGCCTGAACTGATGGGTGACGGACTGGTGTATTTACGAATAACGGGTGCCCTATCGTTCTTTCAGGCATTGTCGCTAACCTTCTCAGCCTCGCTGCGCAGCGCCGACAAGGTGGTTTATCCAATGGTCGTAACTGGTATCGTCAATATACTCAATATCTTTGGGAACTATGTTTTAATCTTCGGTCATTGGGGCTGTCCGAGGTTGGGGGTTGAGGGAGCTGCTATCGCCACCGCAGTTAGTCGGGCCATCGCTATGGTACTGTTAGCCGGCATCCATTTCAAGGTGCATATCCCACGCTTTCCGCTAAACTACTTCAGACCAATGCCGTGGAAGGAACTAAAGAACCTATTGCATATTGGTATTCCCGCTATGAGCGAGAATATATCGTACTGTCTGTCGCAGGTGGTCATCACCTATTTCATCAACCAAATCAGCAATGAGGCTCTGGCCACACGAACCTACTGCCACAACATGATCATGTTCGTCTACCTATTCTGTCTAAGTATCACACAAGGCGGCGACATCCTTGTGGGTCATCTTGTCGGACAACAGCGCCATCAAGCGGCCTACATCTTAGGAAACTACTTCTTTCGATGGTCGATGGTCATCACACTCACTGGCTCAGCCCTACTCGCCTTGGCAGGACAAAGTATTCTCAGTACTTTTACCGATAATCCGGATATTATCGCAATGGGGGTTTGGGTGCTCGTCATCGACTGGTTCCTTGAGATTGGCCGTACGTCCAACATCTTCGCCGTAGGTACACTGAGAGCCACGGGTGACGCGATCTATCCTGTTGTCATCGCCATAATCTTCAACTGGTCCATAGCCGTCGGACTAAGCTATTTCATTGGTATCCCGCTGGGATTCGGTCTTGTAGGTATGTGGGTAGGCTTTGCACTCGACGAGAATATACGTGGCATCATTCTCATGCGCCGCTGGCGGTCAGGCAAGTGGAAAAACAAGGGATTTGTTAAGGGTTAAATTAATCCACTATGAGTCTTGTAAGGTTAGACGAAGAACTGTGGTGGTTTGTGGGGTAACGCGGTAGCGGTGGTCAGTACGAAGGCCGACGAGCCAAAGAATATCCCTCTTGGCATCAGTAACGACCAACTGTCGACGTTTCTCCAAAACAGATCGTTTGCAATCTGTTAAAAAGTCGCTCACAAGTTTGTGTCCTTCCATACCAAAGGGACAAAACGAATCACCGGATTGTATAGGACGGATGGTTAGAGGAAACAAAATCTTTTCTTTATCTAAAGTAGCGCAATTAGCTAATTTAGAAATAGATACATCATCTATTAATTGTACGTTCAAGCACTTTTTTTCCGTAATGCGGTAGCATCCTGGTTCGGGTATCACAAGAGGTTTGATGGGGATGCTGACAGGTTCAACAACAAGGCGGTCACGGTCAATGGCAAGGGTATGGGTCGACGATTCAAACACCCGACCAGACTCTCCATCAAGATGAGTAACAATCTGTTCAATCTGACTTCGATTAAAGCCGAAAGGCGTGAGCCATTCGTGAAGAAAGCAAAGGGAGGACGGGAAATCCTTGATGACAGAAATAGGCAGGGCCGATGGAATCATAGACTGGTCTCCCAGGTTCCCATACCATGCACTATTATATACTTTTTCGGCCTCAGAGAGATAATAAGCAGAACGCGCGATATTATCAGAAGCACCAGGGGAGATCCGTTCCATAAGAGGGATCAACTGCAGACGCACCTTGTTACGCAGCACATCTGTCTGAAGGTTTGTGGAATCGGTGACGTAATCCTGGCCGATGGAATCAAGGTATTCGAGTATCTCTTGACGGCTGACATCCAACAGCGGGCGGACAATATGACCGTTACAAGGACGTATACCCGTAAGGCCGTGAATGCCGGAACCCCGCAAGAGGTTCATGAGCAGGGTTTCCACCGCATCATCACGATGATGGGCCACACATACCGTCTCGGCCCCAATATCATCACGTAATTGACGAAAATAGCCATAGCGAAGTTCGCGTGCAGCCATCTCAATACTTACTTGATGAAGTGAAGCGTATTCTGCTGTATCAAAGTGAATTAAGTGAAGTGGTATTTTAAGTTTCTGGCAGAGATCCTTAACGAACTTTTCGTCGCGATTGCTTTCCTCACCACGCAGATGAAAGTTACAATGAGCCGCTTCAATATGATAGCCCAGATCGCATAGGATGCGCAATAGAGCCACACTGTCAGCACCGCCACTGAGTGCCACAACGTGAAGACCGTCATGGGACAGAAGCTGATGCTTTGCGATGAAATCGGTGACTTTATTCAACATATAGCACGAGCCCTTTAAGGTATTCGCCCTCAGGGTGGTAGATATTGATAGGATGATCCGCTGGCTGGTGCAACTGATGGAGAATGCGCACCTGACGGCCAGCCTGGGCTGCAGCCGTAAAGACAGCATTGCGGAAATGATCCTTCGTAACCACCTGTGAACAACTGAAGGTAAAGAGGATGCCGCCATGCTGAATCTTCTGCAACGCCTTCTGGTTCAGGCGGGTATAACCCTTCAGGGCATTATGCAAGGCCCCACGATGCTTGGCAAAGGCCGGCGGATCGAGAATAATCAGATCATATTGGCTGCCCGCCTGTTCAAGGTAACGAAAAGCATCCTCGCAGTATGCCTGATGACGAGCGTCACAAGGGAAGTTCAGTTCGACATTACGGTTGGTGAGTTCAATGGCCTTAGCACTGCTGTCGACGGAATGAACCAACTCCGCCCCACCCCGCATGGCATAAAACGAGAATCCACCGGTGTAACAGAACATGTTCAACACCCGTCGGTCTTTAGCGAAACGTTCGAGTAGCAGACGGTTGTCGCGCTGATCGACGAAAAAGCCCGTCTTCTGTCCGCGAAGCCAGTCGACATAGAACAACAGTCCGTTTTCCATCGCCGTATTTTCTTCACTGCCACCATAGATAAAGTAACTCAGTGTTCCGTCGTCGGCCATGCTGGTGTCATCACTGCGCATCTTTCCGGGGAGTGTAGTCTCACTCTTGTAGTAAACATGGGCTATACGACCATCCATCACCTTGACAAGTTGTTGGGCAATAGCTTCGCGACAGAGATGCATGCCAACACTATGCGCCTGCATAACTGCCGTGTGGCCGTAAACATCAATGACCAGTCCCGGCAGGAGGTCGCCTTCGCCATGCACAAGGCGGTAGGTGTTGTTTTGAGGATTGTTAGCCAGACCGACAGTCTGCCGTACCCGCAGTGCCGATGTCAACCGTTTGTCCCAGAACGAATCGTCGATGGATTCGTCAGAGAACGAGAGCACCCGTACAGCGATGGATCCCATCTGATAGTGCCCGACAGCGATGAAATCGCCCAGACTGTTGACGACACGCACCACTTCGCCTTCTTCTACACCTTTGTCAACATGCTGGATAGCCCCAGAGAACACCCAGGGATGAAAGCGGAGCAGACTCTCTTCCTTACCTTTTTTAAGATAGACTTGTCTCATCATTACTTTCTTTTTCTGTCGGCTGAACCACCAGTTCGTAATCGCCAGTTGTCAGCAGCCGTTTCACTTCATTATAAATGCGTACACATGCCCATGCATCGATGGCGGCATACTCCATCTGACTCTCTTTAAGATCGCGACGCTCCCAGTTGGAGAGGCGTTCGGCCTTACTAATGCGCTCTCCAAAAAGGTTGGCATAGATCTTCACCAAGCTCTGGTCCTCAATGCCTAATTCACGCACCATGTCCTGCAAGTCGATGAATTCGCCTTTTTCGAATTGGCCGAGTTCACGCAAGGAGAGTATATCGTTGTTCCATGCGAGACCCACTTTCGTTACTTCCTTATCGCCCAAAAGGCGTACAACAGCCGGACAAAGTCCAATCATATTCAGTCGGAAAAGGTAACAGTCTGTGCGTGTCGACACCTGAAGCAGTGCACAGCGATAACGTTTGCCTTTCTCGAAAGCTGGGCGAGTCTCTGTGTCGAAGCCGAGGATAGGCTGTGACAGCAGATAGTCAACGACATGTTCGGCCTCGGTGGGTGATGTGACGACATAGATCTTACCAAAGAAATCAACCCGCTTCAGGTCCGAAATCATGGCCTTATCGACCTTGTTATATATCAACTTTTTCATTTCTTGGTGCAAAATTACAAAAAAAACATCATTTTATGATGAAATCTTAGTTTTTTCAACTACTTTTGCATCAAAATAGCGAAAAGAGACTTTATATGGCAAAGAAAAAGAAGGAAAAAAAGACACAAAAGAGTTCCTCACTGTCGAGCGTGTTGAACTTTGACAACATATTCCATAACGAGAAATTAAACTTCACCTTAGGTCTGTTGCTGGCCGGTGTGGCTGTGTTCCTGTCGCTGGCATTCGTATCGTATCTCTCGACGGGTGCTGCCGACCAGAGCATGATTGAGGATCCGCGTGAGGGCGAGGTACTGAACCAGAACCATGAGTTCATGAACACTTGCGGCAGCATTGGTGCCTGGTGCTCATGGTACTTCATCAAGCGGTGTTTCGGTCTGTCAGCTTTCCTCATCCCATTGTTCCTACTGCTCTTAGGCGTCCACCTGACAAAGGCCTACAAAGTGAACTTGCTGAAATGGTTTCTTTCACTGATGATTTTGATGATCTGGGCATCGGTTGCGATGTCGATGCTTTTGGCACCATTCTTCACGGATACCTGTTACAGTCCTGGCGGTGACCATGGTCTATATGTCTGTCATTTCCTTGGCAATCTCGTAGGGACACCTGGTCTGACGGCCATTCTGGCACTTACGGCCATCGCCTTCCTCACCTACCTGAGTGCCGAGACTATCTTTGTGATCCGAAGGATTCTAAATCCAACGAAATTCCTCGATAAGGTGAAATTCAATATCACGAACATCGACGGGAAAGAACAGCCGGACGATGAGCCCGAAACAGAGGACGATCCGGAAGTATTCGACGACCCTGCCACCCAGACGGTGGAGTTCATGCCAGATGGCAAGGCTGTCATCATCGACGAGGTATACAAAACGGAAACACCGGAAACACCCGTCACAGACTGTACACCAAAGAAGACGACGAGATTAAGTGATGACGTCGAGTTCGGCGTGGAGGAGGCCAAGGGTGAAGAGGCTGCCAACAAGAAGACTGTCGCCCCAGACATTGAGGATCTCAAGCCCTATGACCCGAAACGTGACTTAGAGAACTACCACTATCCGACGCTCGACCTGTTGAAGAAGTACGACAACGACGGTAAACCCTATATTGATATGGCCGAGCAGACGGCCAACAAGAACAGAATCGTCGACGTACTTCGTACTTTCGGTGTGGAGATCTCAAGCATTAAGGCCACCGTCGGTCCGACCATCACCCTCTACGAAATCACCCTGGCCCAGGGTGTGCGTATTCAGAAAGTAAAGAACCTGGAAGATGATATCGCCCTATCGCTGGCCGCCCTCGGCATCCGTATCATCGCCCCCATGCCCGGTAAGGGTACAGTAGGTATCGAGGTTCCGAACGCCAAAGCCTCGACGGTA
>JAEEGL015192261.1_pt1 | contig 12578 bp, 10 predicted proteins | sample 9134231 | NCBI WGS metagenome assembly JAEEGL01 (sample SAMN16246548, study PRJNA631951) | gut metagenome | biome: gut microbiome; feature: rumen; material: fiber-attached | host: Bos | place: Iran: Karaj | collected 2018-10
ATCCAGAAGTATGCGCCATATCGCAAGCGCAAGATTTTCTTTGGCGAATCAGGTAAGGTAGATGACCTGATACCCGCTATGGTGAAGCACAAGTCAGAGAAATACCTCGTTCCAAAGAGCGATGTGGCAAATGGTGCCATCTCCAAATTGCTTGACGCAAAGGGTCTGAACCACACTGAGTGCATCATGTATCGCACTGTGAGCAACGACTTCACCCCTGAGGAGATCAAGTCTTTCGACTATGATATGGCTCTCTTCTTCTCGCCTTCTGGCATCAAAGCTCTGAAAGAGAACTTCCCTAAAATAACGTCAAACGACATAAAAATCGGCACCTTCGGCCCGTCAACGGCTCAAGCAGTGAGGGATGCAAAACTTAACCTCGACCTTGAGGCGCCCACTGAGCGTTATCCCTCTATGACGGGAGCACTGCGCCATTTCCTACAAGAACAGGAAGATTTATGATAAGCCAGAAGAGCAGAGTGAAGCCGGCTTCAACTCTGCCTTGGCGAGAAAATGTCGGATAAAATCCAATGAGACAAACCTTCCGCAAGTCACAACGTCTGTGTAGCCGCTCTCTGATAGAGCGTCTCTTTGCCCATTCGGGCAGCAAGGCGGCAACGGCCTACCCCATACGTGCCGTGTTTCGCAACGCCGACACCCCACAGACGCAGATACTGCTCTCCGTACCTAAGCGGCTCTTCAAGCATGCTGTGGATCGCAACCGCGTGAAGAGACAGCTGCGCGAGGCCTACCGTACACAGTATCTTGACCTGTTACCAGCCGACAAAACCCTGCACATAGCATTCATCTGGCTCTCCGACAAGCATCATCCGTCTCATGTCATAGCAGCCAAAATGCGCAACTTGTTGAACAGAATAGCTGAGACATGCGAAAAATCCTGACCGCCCCACTGCTGGCACTCATCATATTCTATCAGAGATGCATCAGCCCCTTCACCCCGCCCGCGTGCCGCTTCACCCCCACATGCTCTCAGTATGCTAAAGAGGCGCTGATAAAATACGGTCCCATCAAAGGCCTGTGGCTCGCCATAAAACGCATCTGCCGCTGTCATCCCTGGGGAGGCTCAGGCTATGACCCGGTACCGTGATAATGCAGGATGCATAATTTCGACACATCGACAACTCGTTAATTCGTTAATTCGTTAATTCGTTAATTCGTTAATTCGTTAATTCGTTATATGAAGAACTTCATCGAAGAACTGAAATGGCGCGGCATGCTCGCCCAAATCATGCCAGGAGCAGAGGAGTTGCTCCAAAAGGAAATGGTAACAGCCTACCTTGGCACCGACCCTACGGCAGATTCTCTGCATATAGGTCACCTTTGCGGCATCATGATGCTGCGTCACCTGCAGAACTGCGGTCATAAGCCTATCATCCTCGTAGGCGGTGCTACGGGTATGATTGGTGACCCGTCAGGCAAGTCACAGGAGCGCAATCTGCTCGATGCCGACACTCTCTACCACAACCAGGAGTGCATCAAGGCGCAGGTGGCAAAGTTCCTTGACTTTGACAGCGACGCACCCAACGCTGCAGAGATGGTCAACAACTATGACTGGATGAAGGACTTCACGTTCCTTGACTTTGCACGCACCGTGGGCAAGCACATCACCGTCAACTATATGATGGCCAAGGACAGCGTGCAGCAGCGTCTCAACGGCACTGCCCGCGACGGTCTCTCATTCACAGAGTTCACCTACCAGCTGCTGCAGGGCTATGACTTCCTGCACCTCTATCAGACGAAGAACTGTAAGATGCAGCTGGGCGGCAACGACCAGTGGGGCAACATGACCACCGGCACCGAGCTGATACGCCGCACCTTAGGCAACGACCAGGAGGCATACGCCCTCACCTGCCCGCTCATCACCAAGGCAGACGGAAAGAAATTCGGTAAGACAGAGTCTGGCAACATCTGGCTTGACCCCAAGCGCACATCGCCATACAAGTTCTACCAGTTCTGGCTCAACGTCTCAGACGATGACGCTGAGAAGTATATCAAGATTTTCACCAGCCTCGACAAAGAGACCATCGACGGCCTCACAGAGCAGCACAAGGAAGACCCGGGCCGCCGCATACTGCAGAAGCGCCTCGCCGAAGAGGTGACGCTCCTCGTTCACGGCCAGGAGAACCTCAACACAGCCATCGAAGCCAGCGGCATCCTCTTTGGCAAGTCAACCAAGGAGAGCCTGGAGAAGCTTGACGAGCAGACATTCCTTGATGTCTTTGACGGTGTAGAGACCTTCACCCTCGCAGCCGACCAGCTCGACCAACCAGCCATAGAGCTCCTCACACGCGAGGATGTTCAGGTATTCCCCTCCAAAGGCGAGATGCGCAAGATGGTACAGGGCGGCGGCGTCTCTATCAACAAGGAGAAGCTCACCGACCAGAACCGTCCTCTCACCGCAGACGATCTCATCGCCGGCAAGTACATCCTTGCACAGAAGGGCAAGAAGAACTACTTCCTCATCTGCGTGAAGTAGTCACTCCTTAGGAAGTAACAACATCATAAGTGGGCACTCCATAGCACCCACCATTCAACTCCATAACACCATCAGACCATCGCGCCTGGTGGTGTTTTTTTGTGTATCGTAAGCCTAATTTTCCACCGAAAAATAGGACACTCTGCAACGCGCTCACAATCAATGCGTTGCAAAAGCAGGTCTTTTAGGCTCTAATAGCAGGTCTTTTACCGGGTAATAGTAGGTCTTTTACCCTCTAAAAGCAGGTCTTTTACCGCCTAAAAGACCTGCTTTTACAACGCCCCTGATAATCAGCACATTACAAAGGCACTTCCACGCACCACTGATTATTCCATTTTTCCACCTACCCTACCCCCCCTTCTGCACCTGTGCAGCCCTCATTGCTCACTTACTCACACGACTGATATTACACGGCAAAGCCGCCACCCGCGTCGCTGAGGACGGAGTATCGGCTTATGATATAAGGAAAAGGAGCAAGAGGCCGATAATAATCTCTACTCTAATGTAGAAATGAAATCCTGTAATCTCAAAATCGTGACTGCGGGGAAATCGATTTCATTTAAGATGTTGAAATGTTTATCGTTGGAAACAAGGATTTCTGCCTGACCAGATATAGCACAATCCACAAATTTGTTGTCATCAGGATCTTGAGTGATAAGTTGGAAACGCCATGTTGGAGATACCCTGACAAGATTTCTACGATTGAGCAAAGCTTTGATTATGACATCGGCAAAAAAAGATGAAGTCTTTTGGGATATAACTTCCTCATATTCCATTAGGATTTCTGTGGACACGCAGAACTCTAACCGCTCCTCCAAGAACTCTTCCCAGACTTTATAATACGGGCTAACAGAAGGGAGGATAGCCAAGAGACAATTAGTATCGATGACAATGCGTCTCATTAAACTTCTTTATATGGGGTACGCAAATGCTCGTCAAGAATTCTCTCTATGGATTCTGCGTTCAGTGTCCCTTCGTTCCACAGACGATCGGCCTCCTTCTGTACCTGCTTGGCATAGAAATCAGCTAACACATCCTTTAACTCATTCATCGACTCCTCACTATGGCAATAGTTGAACATATTAAGAATGTGTAACTGAGTGGGGTTTAACCTTGTTCTAACTGCTTCCATTGTCTGTTGTATATATGTTTATTTCGCAGCAAAGTTACAAACTAATTCTGAAATAGCCAAATGTATAGGGATTTATTTTTATGACAAAGCCGTCACCCACGTCGCAGAGGGCGGAGTGGCGGCTATGATATTGGAAAGGAGCGGCACACATCGATGCACAAAGAAATGTAACAAGAACTCGAATCACATTTATTTGTGATATTTTTCTTCCAAAGTTTTGCTTATTCATAATAATTTTTTACCTTTGTACCTTGAACACTGGCATATGCCTCCGTGGAGGTGTCGGTGCAACTTTATTGGTTAAGCAAAAAAGAAGCGTTATGCTCAACTTGCTGATGGAAACGTAGGAAACTTCCAAATGTAATGCAAGGACAGTTATAACGGTTCACGCGTATGGCGTGGACTGGATACTGCATCTTCATTACAAGGCAATTCCTACGGCCCCCATCAGAAGAAGTGGTGTTTCAGTTCCACGCTTCTTCGGTTAACAGTTAAAGCCAAGGAGGAACTGCTAAGGCGCATTTCGTAGTTTATGAGGAAATCAGTCCTACTTTTAATGTTCTGCTGCATCACACTCATTGTCCAAGCAGCAGATGCCCCAAAGTATTTTACGGTTTGGCTGAAGAACGGACAGCGTATCGACATGTTGCTTTCAGAGAAACCTAACGTGCAATTCAATGAGGGTTCTCTTAAATTTGTGACTTCGGGTACTGCAATTGAGTACAACGCTTCAGATGTGAAAGAATTCACGCTTGAGGCCATATCGCCTACCGGCATTAATAACTTTTCAGCTGATGACAAGGATTGTGTAATCACTCAGTCCGGTAATACGCTAAGCGTTTCTGGCGCAGAGCCTTACGCCAAGTTTTATCTTTACACCGCTGGCAGTATGCTCGTTTCAACATACGTTGCTAACGGTAATGGTACGCTTAGCATGTCTCTCGACCAATTAGGCCAAGGTGTCTATATTCTGAAAACAGCTTCCACAACCTTTAAAGTCATGAAAAGATGAAACATTTACGAGTTATATTGACAACGGCAGCGTGCTTGCTGGCCTGTGCACAACTGTCTGCACAAGGGGTGAAAATTGTAAAAAAAGGCGGACTTGCAGTAGATTATAGCCACAGCAAGATAGAACGTATAGAGGTAAAGTATGACGAGTCCAGAGCAGATACTGCCGTTGACTTGGGATTGCCCAGCGGACTCAAGTGGGCCAAGTTCAATGTTGGCGCTACTGTCCCTGAGGAGCATGGAGGTTATTTCGCATGGGGCGAGACACAAGAGAAAAATGTATATAGCTGGGGATGGTATATGTGTAAACAAGACGTATGTGGTACAACCTCTGATCCGATTATTAAAAATTACAGCTCATTAAAAACGTACATTCTGCCTGCTTCATACGATGTGGCTCGCCAGCAATGGGGAGAAGGCTGGAGAATGCCCACACAAGATGATTTCAAAGAATTGAAGGAGAATTGTACCAGCGAGAAAACTACGGTAAATGGCGTGTCTGGATATAGATATACTGGTTGGAATGGCAACAGTGTTTTCTTGCCTGATGGTAAAATCAAGAATGGAACTAACCTAATAAGTACTATGGCGACATATTGGAATTCATCCAGCACCCCGCTTAGTAAGTCACAGTGCCAAGAAGCGGATTGCTTTGATCCAAACGGGAATATCTGGCGGAACAATCGTGCTTATGGCTTAGCGGTGCGCCCCGTCAGCGACGCAGCTACAGGCAGTAACATTGATGGATACATTGTGCACAGAACTGATGGCATAACAGATCTTTACCCTTTCCAAGAAGTTGACCATATTGAGGCCTATCTGGAGAAAGAGTATGACCCCAATGCTCCAACAGACGGAGAGTACGTTGACTTAGGACTGCCATCGGGAATAAAATGGGCCAGTTGTAATCTTGGAGCCGTTGCTCCATACGATTTCGGCAACTATTATACAGGGTATGCTGCTTATATGAATAATGTTAGCATTCCGGAAGGCTACTCTATTCCTGGATATGGAAACTATGATGAGCTAATTGAAAATTGCAATGTGAAGACAGTTACCTATAACAATGTTCAAGGCAACATGTTCACAAGCAAGATAAACGGAAATAAGATATTCTTACCATTTGCAGGATTCTATTATTATGACGGGGGCTATTACTCCTATGGTGGACGTTACTGGACTTACTCAAGGTCTAAAGCCGCTGGTTATAACAACTACCTGCAATACTATCTTCAGATAGGCAATAATTCCGCCTATGTAGATTCCGTAGTAGAATCTTCCGGCATGTCAAATGATGCAATGTTTGATCGTTACTCGTTGCGTTTGATTCGCTAATAGTGTAAGCTACCTCACTGTTTTGGGAATACAGTGGTAAGTTGGAATACCAGCAAATACTCTATGTCATCAACAATATAAGTAGAGCGAGAACCGAGGCCGAGGATGTCGGCGCAGGTTCTCGCTCTATGTGACAGGGGCGTCCTCGCCAGCTATGCCGCACAAGCGGCAAAGTCACAACAGAACATTCACAATTGAGACACACCTGAGGGCAAAGAGCCCTGACCAATTACATGGATAACTCACGGGCATTGACGTTAATGAGAACTTACCTCGTCCGCATGGCTAATTATCCTCATTATAATAATTTCCGTCTTGAAAAGAACGAAAAGATTTGGTAGTTTCAAAAAAAAGACTTACCTTTGCAACCACTAGAACCCGCCAAGCCTCTCCGCTTGACCTGTGGCAGTTTGTCATAGCAAGAAGGATGCTCAAATGTGCGGGTCGTTTTATTTTTTATATAATGAGTAACAGGATCCCATTCCAGAAGTCATACACCAATGCGCACGACCTTGTTAGTCTCTTGCAGTCAAGAGGCTTGACAGTCAAAGATACCGCAAAAGCTGAGAGTTATCTCGAATATATAGGCTATTATCGTCTGTCTGCCTATATGTATCCTTTATTGCAGATGCCCAAGGAGCAACATCGTTATAAACCGAATGCAACGTTCAGCCAGATAATGATGCTCTATCGTTTCGACAAGAAACTTCGTTTGCTTATCTTCAATGAGATAGAGAAGATTGAAGTGGCAATAAGAAGTGCGATTGTCAATATCGGCTGCGACATGACGGGCAATCCTTTCTGGATGACTGACGGCAACAATTTTACAGATGCAGGAAAGTTCCGCCGTACAATGGACCTGATTGATGCTGAACTTCACCGCTCGCGCGAGGATTTCATAGTCCATTTCAATCAGACCTATTCCGATGCCTACCCTCCTGCATGGATATTGGCAGAAGTACTCCCTTTTGGAGTCATCACCAATATCTTCAGCAACATCAGGGTTGCCCGAATCAAAAAATGCATAGCTCGGAAATTTGGTTTGCAGGTAGCGCCTTTTGAGTCATGGCTTACCATTGTAACCCTAACCCGTAATTCCTGTTGCCACCATGCCCGTGTATGGAACAAGCAGAACACCATCCGTCCAATGCTTCCCAACCGTATGGCAGGCTGTTGGATAACTCTGCCCACAGATACACTCCGCATCTATTTTAACCTTTGCATCATCAAGTATTTCCTGAACATCATTTCGCCCAACAACGATATGAAAGCAAAGATTGATGCCTTGCTTACAGACTTCCCTGACATTGATACAGCAGCTATGGGGATGCCCCGTGGGTGGGAGGGCGAACCACTGTGGCAATAGATACGATTTACAACTCCGAGGCAGGGATAACTCACGGGCATTGACGTTAATGAGAACTGCCCTCGTCCGCATGGCTAATTATCCTCATTATAATAATTTCTGTCTTGAAAAAAACGAAAAGATTTGGTAGTTTCAAAAAAAAGACTTACCTTTGCAACCGCTTTCCCATCTTAAGGGGGAAGTCATACTGAGGATTGTCGTATGGTGTAATGGTAGCACAACAGGTTTTGGTTCTGTTTGTCGTGGTTCGAATCCGCGTACGACAACCAGGTCGCAGCAACACTTTCACAGAAAGTTTGCTGCGATTTTTCTCTTTTTGTGCTTGCCCGTGTCATTATAATTTAGTAACTTTGCACCCGTTTTAGGAAAAAGGAGATAATTCACCTATAAAAACATAACTCAAAACAATGGTTAACAGATTTATTCTTAACGAGGTATCTTACTTTGGTCCCGGTGCACGCAAGGAGCTGCCCGGCGTTGTGAAGCGTCTTGGATACAAGAAGGCGCTGGTCGTAACAGACAAGGGTCTGATGAAGTTCGGCGTGGCAAAGATGGTCCTCGATGTAATGGATGAGGCTGGTATTGCCTACGAAATCTTTGATGACGTAAAGCCCAACCCCACAGTATCAAATGTGAAAGCCGGCATTGAGGCCTGCAAGAATGCTGCAGCCGACTTTATCGTAGCCATCGGCGGCGGTTCAAGCATGGACACTGCCAAGGGCATCGGCATCGTGGTGAACAATCCGGAGTTCAGCGACATCGTATCACTTGAGGGTGTTGCCGACACCAAGAAGAAGTCACTCCCCATCATCGCGCTGCCTACCACCGCAGGCACAGCAGCTGAGACAACCATCAATTATGTCATCATCGACGAGAGCCGCCAGGCAAAGATGGTGTGCGTAGATCCTAACGACATACCAGCAGTGGCTATCATTGATGCCGAACTGATGTATTCGCTGCCTAAGTCTCTGACCGCAGCAACGGGTATGGACGCTATGACCCACGCCATCGAGGGACTTATCACCAAGGCTGCATGGGAGATGAGCGACATGTTTGAGCTGAAGGCCATTGAGATGATTTACAAATATCTGCCTATTGCCGTCAATGACCCAACGAACCCCGAGGGCCGCAACGGTATGGCTGTGGCACAGTATATCGCCGGTATGGCATTCTCAAATGTAGGCCTCGGCGTGGACCACGGTATGGCTCACCCACTGTCAGCCCTGTTCGACGTGCCACACGGTGTTGCATGCGCTATGCTTCTGCCTACCGTGATGCGTTTCAATGTTCCTGCAGCACTCGATAAATATACAGACATTGCAAAGGCTGTCGGCGTATGGCGCGACGGTATGACAAAGGAAGAGGCTGCCGATGCCGCTTGCAAGGCCATCGAAGACCTCAGCGCTCTGGTAGGTACCAACAAGCACCTCACCGACCTGGGCATCAAGGAGAGCGATATCCCAGCACTGGCACAGCAGGCCATTCAGGATGTCTGCACACCAGGCAACCCACGCGAAGTGACTATGGAGGACATCTTAGACCTCTATCATAAGATACTGTAAGGCTCCCTCCCAGCCTCCCCCTTAAGGGAGGTGAGGCAATGTACAAATAAAAAAATGAGAATTGAAAATTACGCTGGCGCTTTTATGAGGCTCTCCAGTAATCATAATTTTCAATTCTCATTTTTCAATTCTCAATTCTCAGTTCGTCGGCTTCACTGGTTTTATCGTTCCGTCGGCGTTGAACTCCATCTTGTCGATGCAGGTCTCGCGGTTGTATCCCGCACTCCAGTCAAGCTTTGCAGCCCACGGACGGGCGAAACGGTGATAGACTATGTACCACTCATCAGTGCCTGGGCGCTGCAAAACGGCGTGATGTCCAGTGCCGAATATCTGCTCCTTGTTGTCGCGCTGCAGCACGATGGTCTTCTCCACCGTTGCCGGCTTACCATCGCGCACCAGCTCTGTAGGCGAGTCGCTGATGGCATAGCGCACGCGATAGTTCTTGGAACGGGTATCGTTCTCTGACCACGTGAAGTAATACAGGCCGTTGCGGTAGAACACATACGACGCCTCGTTATAGTTATAACGCTGCTTCTCCTTTCTTGAGAAGAGCACATAGTCCTTTTTGATGCTCGTCATATTGTCGCTGAGCTCGCTGCACACCAGCGTGCCGTTACCCCAATAGAGGTAGTATTTCCCTGTCTTTGGGTCTTGGAAGATGTCCGGATCTATCGGCGCACCGCCGTCCTTCAGTGCAGGATGCTGCTTTGTGATGAGCGGTTTGCCCAGCGCATCCTTGAACGGTCCGGTAGGATTGCTGCTCACAGCCACGCCAATCTGCCCGTCAGCCACAAAGTAATAGAAGTACTTATACTTGGCATTCTTTCCCTTGCCATACTTCCTCTCAATGATACACGGTGCCCAGGCACGCGAGTCAGCCCATTTGCAGTCGGTCTTGAGGTCAAGTATCACGCCCTCATAGTCCCATTGTTTCAGGTCCGTACTTGAGAAACAGCGGAAGTCATGGTTCTTCCACTCTTCCTCACCGTCCGTCGTGGGATAGAGATAGTACTTGCCTGTCTGCTCAGAGTAGAGTATTTCGGGGTCGGCATAGACTCCGGGAATGACCGGATTACACTTGTTTGGCTTCAGCGTAGCCAGCTCATAGCCGTCGCTCCAGGCCTGCAAGCGGTCATACTCATCCTTCGTTATGCGCATGAAAGAGCCGTGCTGCGGGTGGTTCACACCCTCTATGTTGCGAGGATTGCGGAAGTTACGCATGTTCTTGTCCGCCTCGCAGATGCGGTAGTTACGTGGCTTTGACGAATACTCTATGTATCCTATCAGCCATGTATCCTCGCCCACACGCTGGAAAGCCGATACGCCCTCGCACTTCTTGTTGCCCTCAAAGCTGACATAGTCATCCTCCACGGGCTCGCTCCACGGTCCTGTCAGCTCCTTACTCGTAGCGGTGAAGAGGCCTGGCTTGCCGCCTTCCTTCTTTATCATCATGTGCCACAGGCCGTCAGCCTCCACCCAATTGATGTCTGCATCAATGGTGGCATAGCCCCAGTCGAAGAGCAGTCGCGGCTGAGTGAGCTGCGTAAAGGTCTCGTCGGCATAGCTGTAGTACATGCGGTCATACTTCTCCTCGGCACGGTTCCACATGGAATAGTATATCATGTAACCGCCCTTACGTCCGTCTGGCCACTGGTATGCAGGGTCCCACATGATCTGCGGTGCCCAGACACGGTTGATGGTGCTCCAGTCTTTATAGACGCTCTCGCCGTCGGGATTGCAGAATATCTGTGTGCCCTTGCGATAGTCAAAGCCTTTCGATGTCCAGTGTATCAGGTCATCGCTCGTCAGCAGGCAGATGCCGTAGTTATCCCACGTTCCCTTCTTGCCCATGCGCTGGGCCGACTGCTCGCTGGCATCCATGTCGGTGAACACCATCAGGTAGCCGCTTCCGTCGTGCTTGCGGCAGATGAACGCGTCTCTTGAGCGCCCCTCGATGGGAGCCATCTTGCTGTCGCTGAATATGGAGTCACCGTTCAGCAGGTCGTGATAATGCCTTCCGTCTGTGCTCAGCGCGTATGCCGTCCACGCCGGACCCGCATCATTCATGTGACAATACAGATACCTGTCACCCATCTGCAGGTTACCGTGTGCAGGTGCTTCCACCTGCGCCATAGCAGCAAGGCCGCACCCCGCCGCCAAGACACACAAAGTGTTACGTAAAGTTCTCATTCTGTTTGTATAGGTTGTTATATATAATAAGGTAAGGAATTTTCTGATTGCAAAGGTAATTGTTTTACCTGTGACAGCCAAACTTTTCTCTGAGATTTTTCGTATATGACAGGGAAGTAATGGTGTAATTAAAAAAAAATGTGTAACTTTGCAGCAGTTTCTTTCAAGGGAGTCATAGAAGAATACAGATTCTTTTTACCTCAATACAACAATTATCATATTTTATGACACTAACTAACAAACACAATTTCTGCTTAGGGGTGCTTTTGCTATTCCTCTGCGCACAGACGATGATGGCTCAGATTGCCTCTGTAGAGATAGAGGGCGATGAGTCAATGTTCTTTGGACCTTCACCCGATGAGGCTGCTAACAATGAATACACGCTGAAGGTCTATGACTCCGACAAGTCTCCCATCAGCGAGAGCCAGCTTGCTGCTGATGGGTTCACTGTGGCATGGGACATCGAAGGTTTCAAGACCGCCAACGATACCGAGGGACAATACTGCGACTCCTACGGCTCGTTTACTACGAATGGCGCTGCATCGCTCACCACAAACTTTGCTTTGCGCAATGTACCCATGAATTTCTATGGCCGCATGACAGCCATTCTCTCCGCTGGCGGCAAGACCTACAAGGCCGTGAAATATGTCGTGGCCTTAGGCAACAAGAAGAAGAGCATCGGTCAGGTGCTTCCTCTTGCGGGCTATCCCACGGAGTATAACGACTATCCCGCAGAGCTTGTGGGCTATCAGAGCATAAAGAACACATACGGCGACGGCAGCGACATCATCCTCGGAGGATGGAATGTGGCAGGCAGCGACGGTTCTTGCAAGGCCGTGCTGTCTAAGGATGCCGATGGTACGAAGTACGTACGCTTCACATCAGCCACAGCGAAGAAGTCACACATCTACACCAAGAAGCTCGACACTCCCATGGGCGAGTTGACCTTCAAGAGCCGCATCCGTTTCAGTGTCAGCGGCACAGTGATAACATTCACAGCCGGCTACCCCATGTGGCAGAGCAAGAAATACGCCTGCCCCATTACACTCAACTATGACGGCACCAAGCTGACTCTCAACGGCACGGTGCTGAAGAAGGACGGTGCCAATGTCACCATTGCAAAAAACAAGTGGTATAGCATAGTTCTCTACACCGACAAGAGCACGGAGAAGTGTGCCGCTCATGTGTATGACGGTGAGACCCTCGTAGCCTGCACCGACACCATTGACTGGGCAGAGAAGGGTGTCGCACCTGTCTATTTCAGCATCGGCATGGACAACAACGGTGTCGGAAATGTGGATATAGCATCTTGCGAGGCATCAAAAGGACAGGCTGGAGGCGGCAATCAGGATGTGACATCTGAGATGAACCTCACGGTGGAGAAAGGCAACTTCTACAGCGTGGAGGTGACATATCAAGGCATCCTCTCTACCGGTTATATCAACGGCGACCTGTCTGGCTACACCCTCGGCACCCACGCTACGA
>JAEEGL015765771.1_pt1 | contig 12578 bp, 7 predicted proteins | sample 9134231 | NCBI WGS metagenome assembly JAEEGL01 (sample SAMN16246548, study PRJNA631951) | gut metagenome | biome: gut microbiome; feature: rumen; material: fiber-attached | host: Bos | place: Iran: Karaj | collected 2018-10
CTTCAAGCGAGCGTTCTCAGCCTGAGCGTCAGTCAGCTGTGCGTTCAGAGCGTCGATCTGACCCTGTGACAGAGCCTTGATAGCGTCTACGTCAGGAGTCTTGTTCCAAGTACCCTTGCCGAGGTTGTAAGTAACACCGACCTCGAGAGAGAGCTGGTTGAAACGGTTGCATGGACGAACACCACCACCGTTGCCACCTACGAATGCCTTGTCATAGCTGTAGTAGCCGAGGTCGAGGTTCAGGAACAGCTTCTCAGCAACCTTGAAGGTGTTCAGCAAACCAACGCTCAGTACGAAGCTGTTAGCCTTAGCATCGAAATTGCGGGCAACACCAGCACCAGCATAGGGGATGAAGTTCCAGAAACGATCAGCATCGTAACCACCCAGCAAGTTGTGGAGGTTGAACAGAGCCTGCTCGTTGATACCTACATAAGTCTGTGAATTCTTGTTGAAAGCCTTGTTCAGCCATGCACCATTAACCTTGGTGCGGAGTCCCAAACCTGGGGTAAACCACTTACCAACGGCTACAGAGAAACCAAGAGCTGTGGGGTGACCCTCATTCTTAGTTGCATCAGTTCCGAGGGGGAACTTGTTGAAAGGAGTAGAACCGAACTTGTTAACGCCACCATAGTAGAACGAATTCCAGGCAACGTTACCCTGGATGAACCAGTTGCTCCAGAAGGAGTTGGTTGATACGCTGTACTTCTCAGTGGGATCTTCCTGAGCCATAGCGCTCATTGACAAACTGGCAACAGCCAGCATCAAGAATAACTTTTTCATACTATACTAATTAAATTAAGTTAAAAAATTCTTTCGAAATTCTGTGCAAAAGTAAATAATATTTTCGAATAATCAAAGTTTTTTAGCAATTAAATTCATTTTAACACTCATTTTTTTGATTTTTCGGCCTAAAAAGAGCTTTTTTTCTGCAAAAAACGTACTTTTTGTGACAATTTATCCCAACAAGTGCTCAATGTCGGATTGTGGCAGTATACAGAGTATAGCCTTTCCGTCGGGTGTGTAGTTCACATTCTCACATGCGAACAGATTATTGACAACGACATCCATCTCCTCGTTCGAGAGTTGTTGACCATAAGGAATAGCTGCCTGACGCGCCAATCCGATGGCGACCTGATGGTTGAGTGACATCGTATCACGACTGACAGGAACCGCTGAAGAAAGGATGTTTTGTATGAGGAGAGAGGGATTCAGTCCTTCTATTCCTGCTGGGACACCATTGACAGCATAACTTGACGGGCCTAGAGGGGTAAGTTCAAAACCCACTGCCGCCAGAGCAGGAAGTATGTCTGTCATCAGCGCGGCCTCTGAAGGTGCCATCTCAAGGACTTCAGGGAACAACAGGCGCTGGCTCCTCGATGTAGTCTCACCCAACTGGTGCAGGTATTGTTCATAACGGATGCGGATATCAGCACGATGCTGATCAATAATCATCAGGCCAGATTTCACTGCTGTCATGATATAACGGCCTTTATATTGATAGTGCAAGGGACTGACATCCGTCAGCTCCATGGGTTGTTCGCCAAGCGCAGGTTCCTCAGGTGTGGGGAACAAGGCAGGCTCCTGCTCCGCATGTTGGGAAGGCAGCGACTCGTACAGACGCTCCCAATTGCTAGCAGGCTTCTCATGAAACGGATTATACTGTGGATTCTTGGAGACGCGAGGTGCCTCTACTGGTACTGAGACAGGATTATAGGCAGGAATCTCCGGACGACCTTCAGTGTCAAAGTCAATCTGAGGAATCTCACAAAACTGACCAATGGCATCTTTCACGGCAGCCGTGAGTATTTGCCAAATCGGTTGCTCGTTCTCAAACTTGATCTCAGTCTTTGTAGGATGGATGTTGACGTCGATATCCGCAGGGTTCACTGTAAAATAAATAAAATAAGGTACGTGCGCGCCCGCGGGAATGAGTCTTTCGTAGGCTTGTTGGACTGCCTTATGGAAATAAGCATGCTTCATATATCGTCCGTTAACAAAGAAGCATTCATGAGCACCTTTTTTACGGGCAGTCTCTGGTTTGGCTACAAAACCAGTAATCTTACAAAGCTGCGTCTCTACATTAACAGGCATCAGATCTTGTCCGAAACGACGACCATAGACATCCGTGATTCGTTGTCTCAGTGAGCCTGCCTTAAGATTCAGCAACTCTTGTCCATTGCTGTGCAACGTAAAGTTGATCTCAGGATATACCAAGACAATCCTTTCGAAAGCCGTGAGGATGGCGTTGAGCTCTGTGGCATTTGTCTTGAGGAACTTACGACGGGCAGGAACATTGAAAAACAGATTGCTCACCATGAATGAGCTACCGACTGGACAGGAGCATACCTCTTGCCCATCGATGCGTGACCCTGAGAGTGTCAGGCATGTACCTACCTCATCTGTCTCACGACGTGTACGCAGTTCGATTTGTGCAACAGCAGCAATAGACGGTAGGGCTTCTCCTCGGAATCCCATCGTATGTAACGAGAACAGGTCATCGGCTTTGCGTATTTTTGATGTTGCATGACGCTCAAAGGCAAGACGGGCATCCGTCTCTGACATACCACAACCATCATCAATCACCTGAATAGTGGTTCGTCCTGCATCGACAACCAATACATTGATGGTATGTGCCCCTGCGTCAACGGCATTCTCTACCAGCTCCTTAATGACAGAAGCCGGTCGTTGTATGACCTCACCAGCAGCAATCTGGTTGGCCACACTATCAGGAAGTAACTGTATTACGTCAGTCATGTTTGATTGATTTCTTGGGCGGTTCACGGCGTTTCACCTCCTTCAACTCCGAACCTGCTTTCTTGGGACGCCAATTGAAGATATCATCCTTATCCAACGGACGAACATAGTCGAACCATGCAAACTGCGGAAGGAGCTGTTTGCCTGGAGGAATCTGAGTCATCGGATACAAGGTACCCGTAGGTTTCTGCATCCAAATCTTCTTCATCTTCCGATTCTCCAAAAACATCTTCATCAAGGGCGTTTCCGTATAGTTCAACCCAATGAGGGTACTATCTGACTCGTCGATGGGATAATAGACCACCAGCACATTATCAATGGCCTGTGTCTCGCGTATCTCACCCTTCTTGAAGAAAGCCTTCATCTCCTTAGACGACACCTGATTGAAATGTATAGAATCCTTCAGCTGTTCAGCAGAGAAAGCCTGTCGCAACACATGTGCATGATCGATGGTGGAATCACGCATATAGACTTTGATTTCCTCACCAAAGAGCTGTTGTCCGAGATTCCAGACGATAGGGTCTTTATACATCGTCATACAGGAGTCCTGCGAGTGATACACCAACGAGTCACAAACAGCCTGCACATCCTTGCGGAAGGCACGCACCTTATTATACGCATGGATGACGCGATAAACAGAATCTGTGCGGATATTATAGGTAAAAATCTTAAAAGTGTCGGCATGCATGAACAACGAGTCTTTCTGAGAGAAATCAATGGTCACAGCACGATTGGTGGCCATTGCATAGCCTGTAGAGTCATTATACTCACAGTAATCTCCCGTCATCATGTTCTTGTTGACAGAATCCGTATATACCACATTCCAGTACGCATAGTTGGTGCCATCACTGGCATTATGGTACACACTATCCCCTATCAGCGTTCGTCCCTGATCCTTGATCACGGAACGGCCAAACAGTTCCGACTGTTCGGTTTTGGTATTGTAATAACCGTCCTCGCTATAGATATGGCTGCTACCCGATGTAATATTCGACGGACCTACAATATGAGCCCGCGAGGTCTTCGTATCATAGAAGAGGGAATCGGTCGTCAGATAGAGTTTCTTATCCTTAAGGCGTACATCATAATAGAACATGGCCTGCTTGGTATCTGTATGATACTCTCCCCAGTCGGAGGTCAATACGGTATTACCATCCACTAACTTACCACCCTCAAAGAAGTTACCGAAATTGTACATACGGTCAAAATCGAGAGAGTCGGTATACAGTGTCGACTTACGATGTCTCAGCACGACATCATAACGTGCCTGAGCCAATTGGTCGTTACCGTCATAGTAGGCATAACGGCTCGTCAGACTCAGCGTATCTCCCTGTTTCATCTTAACATGACCGAAAGCCTCGAAAGAATTCGACTGCTCATAGAAATGGGCACTGTCACAGAAGAGGTCGGCACCTTGATGACGGAAATGCACATTTCCATGCAGGATTTGTGCATCACCATTCCTGTATTGGTCATAGTGCAGATGATCGGAATGCACCAGATACACTCGTTTATCCTCCGTTTTCTTCCGAGGAGCAGCCTTACGCTTCACGGGGGCCATCGCCCAAATGCTGACGATAGCCAATAAGGCCAACAGGAGGACAACCGATTTCTTCATGTCTTACTTCACCCAGCCTTCGTACTCAAACTTACAGTCGCGATAGCGTTCGTTGATACGTACATAAGTAGACTTAATACGATTGACCACCCACTCATGCAACTTCTTCTGACGGAGTTTGTTCATCACCACATTCTTCATAATCTGGAAGTCACCAGTGATGGTAGCCTTGTGGCCCTCTGTACGACTCTTCAGTTTCACAATGGCGCATACCAGTTTACCACGCTCATTCATCATCTGGAAAGGAGCCGATACACCACCGACTTCCAATCCGTCAACAGCTTTAGCCACCTCAGAAGGCAGGTCTGCCATCTTAAATCTCGATGTACGACCCTCCTGAGTGACATTAGCCATCAGACCGTTATTGTTACGTGTATCCTTGTCATCAGAGAAGACAGATACAGCATTCTCAAAGGTAAAGCTCTCACCCTTATAGTAGGGTTTGATAGACTGAGGAATCTCACCTGCCCTCAAATCGTTGGCCAAAGAGTCCAACTGGTTCATGGCTTTCGTGACAGCTTCATCACTCACCACAGGTTTGCGCAGGATATGACGTACCTTGATCTTCTCACCACGCTTATCTATCAGCTGGATGATATGGAAACCGAACTCAGACTCCACAATCTTAGAAACCTTCTTGGGGTCTGTCAGACTGAAAGCAACATTGGCAAAGGCAGGATCAAGCATTCCACGACCCATATAGTCCAATTCACCACCACGTCGTGCCGAACCAGGATCTTCAGAGTAGAAACGTGCCAGAGTCTGGAAGGACGATTCTCCCTTATTGATACGATCTGTGTAGTCACGCAGCTCCTCCTTGACGCGGTTTATCTCTTCTTGTTCTATACGTGGTGTCTGTGTGATAATCTGCACCTCCACTTCCGTAGGAACAAAGGGGAGGCTGTCTTGAGGCAAGTCTTTGAAATACCTGCGCACCTCGGCAGGAGATACGGCGATATTCTTCGTCAGCTTATGCTGCATGCCCTGTACCATCTGACGCTCGCGATACGACTCACGTAAGTCAGCACGTATCTGACTCATATTCTTCTTGTGGTATTCTTCCAGCTTCTCACGAGAGCCGATAGCAGAAATCATCTGCTCAATATATTGCTCAACGCCCTGTGAAATCTCAGCTTCTGTCACCTCGATACTATCAGTAACAGCCTGATTGAGATACAGTTTCTGGACGGCAATCTGTTCTGGAATCGAACAATCGGGATCGCCAGCCCAGTGCAGACCTTCCTGCTGGCTCTGCAGTCGCATCGCTTCCACATCGGATTTTAATATAGCCTCATCACCGACAACCCATATCACCTCATCTACGATGGCATGCAGGCTGTCATTCTGAGCATTTGCCAGTTGCGTTACGGCAACCAGCATCACTATCATGGTAAGGAATTTCTTAATCATGCTTGTTAACTGTCTTTAATACTTCCTGATTAACACTAACAGAATATTTGCGACGCAAGTCTTCTACCCAGAGGCGCTCCAGCTCGTCCTGCAGATCAGCTGTTACCAGACCTCGTACATCGGTGTACTCCTGTGGACTCTTAATCAGCTTGCCATAGGTAGCATCAATGGGATAACCCTTCACGCTATCCACCTTTGCGTCCTTTTGTTTGAAAATATCGCGGTCTATAAGTGCGTTATCTCCCTGTTTGAAGAGTCCCTTCTCCACACGAATACGGATAATAGAATCGTTATTGAAGGTCTTGCGGAGAGCCTCATTCCAGTCTTCAAACTTCAGCTTCTTCACGCAGTTGGCGACAGCCTTCACATCCGACTGCACCTTCACATGATAAGCCATACCCTTGAAGCGAGGCTGATCCCACTTATACTTTGCCTTATTCTTCTTGAAATAGTTGGCGAGAGCCTGTTCATCCTTGGCAGCCTTTTCCCAGACATGCTGATTGCTGACCTCATAGAGCAGCAAACCATCATGGTACTCCTTAATCAGATAGCGCATCGACAAGTCGGTGGCTGACAATGAGTCGGCACGCAACTCCATCACACGCTCCTTTGTCAGCGTTCCATTGGAGTTCTTCACCATCTGGGCTATCTTCTGGTCTGAGATACTGTTACGCACATTGCGCTGCTCCAGATATTTCAGAATGCTCTCCTTATGGAAGTCGAACGGTTCCAGCTCCTTACGTTCCTTCATCAGGATAATATGCCAACCGAAGGGCGACAGTACAGGCTTACTCATCTCACCTGGCTGAAGGGCAAAGGCTGCATCCTCAAACTCCTTGACCAACTGGTTCTTACCTACCCAACCGAGCACACCACCACGACGTGCTGAACCAGGGTCTTGCGAAACTTTTTTAGCTAGTTCCTCAAAATCAGCACCATTCTTCAATGCCTGATAGACAGAGTCGATGCGCTGCTTAGCCTCCTGCTGCTGGGCGTCAGTAGCCTTTTGAGGTATCATCAACAGAATATGAGCGGGACGTATCAGTCCGTCAGGACCGATATTCTCCTTGGTCTGGTCGTACACCTTGTGAGCCTCGGCCAGCATGTCGTCATCCGTCACGAAGGTTGGTACCAACTGCTGATCACGATACTGCGCAAACTCTTTGAGGAAAGCCGATGTTGTGTCAATACGTGCATCGAGTGCTGCCTGTACCTTTAGTTTGTAGTTGACAAACAGCTCCACATATTCATCTACAGTCTTCTTGTCTATGACACCATCGGTATTGTTCTTATTATACGAATACTCAAATTCCGAGCGCGGAACATCCACGCCAGCAACGGTCATAATAACAGGATCGGCAGTCTGGGCATCAACCAGCATACCACTCAGCAGCATCACTGCTGATAATAGTTGTTTCTTCATTTAATCGTTAGGTCTTGAATAATTAGGTGCCTCACTCGTAATCGTGATGTCATGAGGATGGCTCTCGTTGACACCAGCATTGGTGATACGCGTAAACTTGGCTTCGTGCAGTTTCTCGATTGTAGCAGCACCGCAGTAGCCCATACCTGAACGCAGGCCACCCACCATCTGGTAAATAACCTCCTGAACAGTTCCTTTGTAAGGTACGCGTCCGGCAATACCCTCTGGCACCAGTTTCTTCACATCCTTAGTATCTGCCTGGAAATAACGGTCTTTCGAGCCATGCTCCATAGCCTCTAGAGAACCCATACCACGATAGCTCTTAAACTTACGGCCATTATAGATAATCGTATCACCAGGACTTTCCTCTGTACCAGCTACCAGTGAGCCAATCATGACGCAGGAACCGCCAGCAGCCAAAGCCTTGACAATATCTCCTGAATAGCGCAGACCACCATCGGCGATGAGGGGCACACCAGTACCCTGCAGAGCCTGATAGACATCATAGACGGCACTCAACTGGGGAACGCCAACGCCTGCAACGACGCGTGTCGTACAGATAGAGCCCGGACCGATACCTACTTTCACAGCATCAGCACCATTCTCTACCAACATACGGGCAGCTTCACCTGTAGCGATATTACCTACGACGATATCGATATTGGGGAACGAAGCCTTGGCTTCGCGCAACTTCTCGATAACACTCTTAGAGTGTCCGTGGGCTGTATCAATGACGATGGCGTCAACACCAGCATTCACCAGAGCCTGCATACGGTCGAGCGTATCGAAGGTAACACCGACACCAGCAGCCACACGCAGACGACCCTTCTCATCCTTGCAAGCCATTGGCTTATCCTTGGCCTTGGTGATATCCTTATAAGTTATCAAGCCTACCAGATGATTGTCCTTGTCAACTACCGGCAGCTTCTCAATCTTGTTCTCCTGCAGGATTTGTGCTGCTGCAGCAAGATCGGTCTGCTGATGGGTAGTCACCAGATTGTCTTTCGACATCACATCATCAATCTTGCGGTCAAGACGGCGCTCGAAGCGCAGGTCACGGTTGGTAACGATACCAACAAGACAATTATTCTCATCGACAACGGGGATACCACCGATATGATACTCCGCCATGATATCAAGGGCGTCCTTAACGGTAGAACCACGGCGAATGGTGACGGGATCATAGATCATACCGTTCTCCGCACGTTTCACGATGGCCACCTCACGAGCCTGATTCTCTATCGACATATTCTTGTGGATGACACCAATACCTCCCTCACGGGCGATGGCTATAGCCATCTGACTCTCTGTGACGGTATCCATTGCTGCCGTTACAAACGGAACATTCAGCTCAATGTGACGCGAGAACCTTGTCTTCAGTTCTACTGTCTTTGGAAGCACCTCAGAATAAGCGGGAATCAACAGGACGTCATCGAAAGTTAATCCGTCCATTACAATCTTGTCTGCAATAAATGATGACATAATACTACTCGTTTAAATATTATTGCGTGCAAATTTACTGCTTTTTTCCGAGATAGCAGCCATTTGCACGCAATATTAACACGATTTAAGCGAAATATTAATTTGCCATTTCCGATATAAACTTGATACGAACCAATCTGATTTCGTCTTCCGTACATTCATTGCCCAATTCGTCGAGGGCATCCTCCAACGAATCCGTATCACTCTCGGCGAAATAGTCGTAGATATCATCTATGCGGTCATCGTCCATCACCTCCTCCAGGAAATAGTCGATATTCAGCTTCGTACCGCTATAAACAATAGCCTCTACCTCATCCAACAGCTCTTCGAACTCAAGACCCTGGGCCGTTGCAATATCGTCAAGGGCAATCTGGCGGTCAATGGCCTGAATAATCTTTACCTTCAGTATCGATTTCTTGGCCACAGTGCGCACACGGAGGTCGGAATGTCTAACGATCTCGTTCTCCTCACAGTACTGTTTGATCAAGTCGACGAACTCCTTGGCATAAGGCTGTTTCACCTTACCCTCTCCTACTCCCTGGATATTCTTCAGTTCCTCCAGAGTGACGGGATAGTCTGTAGCCATCTGTTCGATAGACACATCCTGGAAGATGACATAGGGAGGACGCTCCATCTTCTTGCTAACCTTCTTGCGCAGGTCTTTCAGCATGGTACTGAGCGTGGGATCCAAAGCACTGGTTCCTATCTCATGATCGGTCACTGCCTCATAGTCTTCAGCGAACTCGTTGTCCTCAACAATCATAAACGACTGCGGATTCTTCATGAACTTCTTACCAGCGGAGGTAAGTTTCAGCAAACCATAGTTCTCTACGTCTTTTTTGAGATAGCCGGCAATGAGCGCCTGACGGATGACTGGATTCCAGTGTTTCTCGTCGTCATCTTCGCCAGCTCCGAAGAGTTCATGGTTCTGGTGCTTATGAGCCAGGATTTCCTCTGTCTCACGACCTTTCACGAAATCGACGATATAGTCGGAACGGAAATTCTCTTTCAATGCTTGAATAGCTTTCAGCACGATAACCAGCTGCTTTTCAGCCTCTATCTTGGTCTTAGGATGCAGACAGTTGTCACAATTATGGCAGTTGTCGGGCGTATATTCCTCACCGAAATAATGGAGCAGCATCTTCCGTCGACATACCGATGTCTCAGCATATGCGGCAGTTTCAGCCAACAGTTGGCGACCGATATCCTGTTCGGCAACGGGTTTCCCCTCCATAAACTTATCCAGCTTCTGCAGGTCCTTTTGGGCATAGAAGGTGATACACATACCCTCTCCACCATCACGACCGGCTCGGCCCGTCTCCTGGTAGTAGCCTTCCAGCGACTTGGGGATATCATAATGAATGACAAAGCGCACATCAGGCTTGTCAATACCCATACCAAACGCAATGGTAGCCACAATGACATCAATCTTCTCCATCAGGAAGTCATCCTGTGTCTGCGAGCGCAAAGCCGACTCCAAACCTGCATGATAGGCTGCAGCCTTGATATCATTGGCCTTCAAAATCTCAGCCAGTTCCTCTACCTTCTTGCGGGAGAGACAATAGATGATGCCGCTCTTTCCTGGATGCTGCTTGATGAACTTGATGATATCCTTATCCACTTCTGTGGTCTTCGGACGTACCTCGTAATAAAGGTTCGGACGATTAAACGAACTCTTAAACTCAACAGCATCAAGAATGCCCAGATTCTTCTTGATATCCGTACGTACCTTATCTGTTGCCGTAGCAGTCAACGCAATGATTGGCGCAGGACCTATCTCGTTGATAATCGGGCGGATACGGCGATATTCCGGACGGAAGTCATGTCCCCATTCTGAGATACAGTGTGCTTCATCAATAGCATAGAAGGATATCTTCGTTTGCTTCAGGAACTCCACATTATCTTCCTTCGTCAACGATTCCGGAGCCACATAAAGCAGTTTGGTACGACCAGACATGATGTCAGCCTTCACCTGATCAATGGCCGTCTTGTTCAGCGACGAATTCAGATAGTGTGCGGTACCTTCCTCGCTCATAGAGCTGATGACATCAACCTGATTCTTCATCAGCGCTATCAGGGGGGAGATGACGATGGCCGTACCCTCCATCAGCAACGAAGGCAGCTGATAGCACAGCGACTTACCGCCACCGGTAGGCATCAACACAAAGGTATCCTTGCCGTTCAGCACATTCTGCACGATGGCTTCCTGGTCGCCTTTGAACTTGTCAAAGCCAAAATACTTCTTCAGGGCCTCTGTAAGATTCTGTTTATTCTTTGCCATAGGCTTAATAGGTATTATTCTAGATGTGACTTGGCGAGCTGTTGCTCAACATACGCCTTCGTCACTTCAAAGGATTTCGTTCGTTTTGAGGGCATCTCAAACATGGCATCCATCATGACGTTTTCCACGATGGAGCGCAGTCCGCGAGCGCCCAACTTATACTCCACAGCCTTATCGACAATGAGTTCCAAAGCCTCTGGAGTGAAGGTCAAATCGATACCGTCCATCTGGAACAGCTTCACATATTGCTTGACGATAGAGTTCTTCGGCTCCGTCAATATCTTTTTCAGCGCCTCACGATCCAACGGATTCAGATAGGTCAATACTGGCAGTCGACCAATAATCTCAGGAATCAGTCCAAACGACTTCAAGTCTTGTGGCTGGATATACTGCATCAGGTCGTCCTTGTCAATCTTACGCACATGCTGAACGGAGTTATAGCCCACCACATGGGTATTCATGCGCTGTGCGATCTTGCGCTCAATGCCATCAAAGGCTCCGCCACAAATAAACAGGATATGATGGGTATCAATATGGATATATTCCTGGTCAGGATGCTTGCGACCTCCTCGTGGCGGCACGTTGACGATAGTGCCTTCCAACAGCTTGAGCAATCCCTGCTGTACACCCTCGCCACTCACATCACGTGTGATAGAAGGGTTGTCAGACTTGCGTGCAATCTTGTCAATCTCGTCGACAAAGACGATACCGCGCTGGGTAGCCTCAACGTCATAGTCGGCCACCTGCAACAGACGCGACAGGATGCTCTCCACGTCCTCTCCCACATAGCCGGCCTCCGTAAACACAGTGGCGTCGACAATCGTAAAGGGCACATCGAGCAACTTGGCAATGGTTCGCGCCAAAAGGGTTTTACCCGTTCCTGTCGAACCCACCATGATGATGTTAGACTTCTCAATCTCCACACCATTGTCATCGTTGGGCTGCTGTAAGCGCTTATAGTGGTTATAGACGGCAACGGAAAGATAGCGCTTGGCCTCATCCTGGCCAATGACATACTGGTCCAGATGATCCTTGATCTCCTTGGGTTTGGGAATGCGCTTTTCCTTAAAAGCCACATTCGCCTTCTTGGCATTGGGGCCATAGCCATTAGCCGAAGCTACCTGATAGGCCTGTACGGCACAATCTTCGCAGATGCAGCCGTCCACACCCGTTATCAAGAGTTTCACCTCTTTCTCAGAGCGTCCACAGAAATTACAATGCTTTCTTGCCATTTACTTCTTCTTCAACACCTGGTCAATCATACCATACTCTTTCGCTTCCTCAGCTGTCATCCAGTAATTGCGGTCAGAGTCATTCCAAACCTTGTCATAGGGGGTGTGTGAATGCTCTGAGATGATGGTATAGAGTTCTTTCTTGAATTTCATAATCTCTTTGGCTTCAATCTCGATATCCGAAGCCTGTCCCTGCACACCACCCAGAGGCTGGTGAATCATCACGCGACTGTGGGGAAGAGCCGAGCGCTTACCCTCCTTACCAGCTACCAGCAGGACAGCAGCCATAGATGCTGCCATACCCGTACAGATAGTAGCCACATCGCTGGAGATAAACTGCATCGTGTCATAGATGCCCAGACCTGCCGTCACACTACC
>JAEEGL017050722.1_pt1 | contig 12578 bp, 13 predicted proteins | sample 9134231 | NCBI WGS metagenome assembly JAEEGL01 (sample SAMN16246548, study PRJNA631951) | gut metagenome | biome: gut microbiome; feature: rumen; material: fiber-attached | host: Bos | place: Iran: Karaj | collected 2018-10
AGAGGCTCGAGCCACGCCATGACCCTCTGCGCCGTCGACCTCGACAAGGACGGCAAGCCCGTGAAGAGGTTGGTGGAGAACAGCTGGGGTCCCAACTACGGCTGGCAGGGCAACCTCATCATGACCAACGACTGGTTCAACGAGTACATGTTTCGCGTGGTCCTCGAGGAGAAATACATCCCCGCCAACATCCGCGCCATGATGGACCAGCAGCCCATCATGCTCCCCGCCTGGGACCCGATGTTCGCTCCCGAGGAATAGTTAGAGCATGAAAATAAGAAGCCCCGCATCAACCGTGCGAGGCTTTTTTTGTTACCCTATGTAGAGGATATTGTGGAATCGGGCTATCGAGGCGGCGCGGCTGTTGTAGTGCGGGGAGATTCGGCCGCCGGAGAAATGCTCTATCTTCCGCCGCAGTTTCGACAGGTTCAGCAAACCGACGGCGTTGCCCTTGGTGTAGGTGTACGACGCTTCGTGTTCCTTGGGCAGTTTGTCGTGCCTGATTCTGAACGTCAGTTTCATATCTATGAACTCGGTTATGTCAATATTCAGCGAGTCCATGTTTTTCCACCGGAATTTGCGTTGCGGCTTGCCGATCTGCTCGAAGGTGATGCCCTCGGCATCGATGGAGATGGTGGTGCCGACCACCGTGCCTTTCTTGAACCGCAAGTACTTCACGAGGTCGAGGACAAACACAGCAATCGAAATAACGCCGAGAATCCACGCCCACCAGTTGGCGGGATTCAGCGAGAAGATCCACACCATTGCAGGCATCATGACGATGCTCACAATCAAAGCCTGTCGCACCTCACGTCGTTCTCCTATGACCATCGGTTTGTCGATATCCATTGCATATTGAGTTTGGCTGCAAAAATACGATATTTATTCCATTCGGCAAAAATAATTTTCTCCACGTCGCAAAAAATGTGTATCTTTGCATCGCATTTAATGCGTAAAATCAATAATAAATCAACAATAAAACAATGAAAAAAGCATTCCTATTCCTTGGCGCCATCGCCATCTGCGCCAGCACTGTGTTCGCACAGGAAGAGAAGAAAGAAGACGAGGGCTACAAATTCGACACCGTGAAGGTGATCCCCGTGACCTCCGTGAAAGACCAGAACAACGCCGGCACCTGCTGGAGCTACAGCGGCCTCGCTTTCCTTGAAGCCGAACTGCTTCGCATGGGCAAGGGCGAGTACGACCTCAGCGAGATGTACGTGGTCGAGAAGACCTACAACGACCGCGCCATGGCCGCCGTGCGCACCCACGGTGACGTCAGCTTCAGCCAAGGCGGTGCCTTCAACGATGTCATCTATTGCCTCAAACATTACGGCATGGTGCCCGACGAGGTAATGCCTGCCGGCGCCATGTACGGCGATACTCTCAGCAACCACACCGAGCTCAGCGCCCTCACCGACCGTATGGTCGAAGCCGTGGCCAAAGGCAAACTGAAAAAGCTCCAGTACAGTCCCGACGGCACACCCCTGTGGCTCAAAGCCGTCCAGGCAGTCCACGAGACCTACCTCGGCCCCATCCCCGAGAAGTTCACCTACAAAGGTGTCCAGTACACCCCGAAGAGCTTCGGTGAGAGCCTCGGTCTGAATCCCGACGACTATGTCAGCATCACCAGCTATACCCATCACCCCTTCTACGAGCAGTTCGTCCTCGAAATCCAAGACAACTGGCGCTGGGGCCAGAGCTGGAACCTGCCGCTTGACGAGATGATGGAAGTCTTTGACTATGCCATCGAGAACGGCTACACCATCGCCTGGGGCGCCGACGTCAGCGAGCCCGGCTTCCGCTATACCCGCAAAGGCTTCGCCGTCCTGCCCGCCACCGACGGCAAGGCTGCTGCCAAGGTCGGCTCCGACCAGGCCAAATGGAGCGGCATGAGCGCCGCCGACATCGCCGACGAGGCCGCCAAGCACCCCACCCCGCAGCGCTGGGTGACCCAGGAGGAGCGCCAGCAGGCCTACGACAACTGGGAGACCACCGACGACCACGGCATGCTGATCTACGGTACCGCCAAGGACCAGATGGGCAACGAATACTACATGGTGAAGAACAGCTGGGGCAAGTACAACGGCGAATTCGGCGGCAACTTCTTCTGCAGCAAGGCTTTCGTCCGCTACAAAACCATGAATATCGTGGTCCACAAGGATGCCATCCCCGCCCACATCAAGGCCAAACTCGGCATCGAGGACAAGAGCGCCAACACCAAGAAAGGAAAGAAGAAATAAATCCTTCTTCACAAAATCCACACAAAGCCCTCCACAATTACGGAGGGCTTTTTTTATGAGTTGTTCTTCGATGAACAACTGAAGAACAACTGAAGAACAGAGCACCCATTATGCTGATGACAGGCATATAAATTCCTCATTTATACCACACAGCAAGGTCGTTAGTAACTTTATTTTGGCTATTTTACAGAAAAGTTGTATCTTTGCATTTTAAATTATAACAATATATGGACACCATTATCATCTTAGACTTTGGCTCTCAATACACTCAGCTTATAGCCCGCAAGATCCGCGAGCTCAATGTGTACTGCGAAATACATCCTTTTGACAAAATTCCCGCCCTCACGTCCGACGTGAAGGGCGTTGTTTTTTCCGGCAGTCCTTATTCGTGCAACGCTGCCGATGCTCCGGTGCCCGACATGACGAACATCAAAGGCAAGCTGCCTCTGTTGGCGGTGTGCTATGGTGCCCAATACCTTGCCAAATGGGGCGGCGGCAGCGTGCAGCAGAGCAAAATCCGCGAATACGGACGTGCCAACCTCGCTTTCATCGACAACAGCAACCCCCTGATGAAAGGGGTGCCTGTGGACAGCCAGGTGTGGATGAGCCACGGCGACACCATCGAGGTGCTGCCCAAGGGTTACAAGACCATCTGTTCCACCGACCATGTGCAGTTTGCCGGCTACCAGATTGAAGGCGAACAGACCTATGCCATCCAGTTCCATCCCGAGGTGCATCACTCCACCGATGGAGTGACGCTGCTGCGCAACTTCGTTGTCGACATCTGCGGCTGCCAGCAGTCCTGGACTCCCGAGAGCTTCATCGAAACCACTGTGGCCGAGCTTAAGGCCAAGGTAGGCGACGACAAGGTGGTGCTCGGCCTCAGCGGCGGTGTCGACAGCACTGTGGCTGCCGTACTGCTCAACCGCGCCATCGGCCACCAACTCCACTGCATCTTCGTCGACAACGGCTTGCTCCGCAAGAACGAATTCGAGAGCGTGCTGGAAAGCTACAAGGACATGGGACTCAACGTCAAGGGCGTCGACGCCAAACAGCGCTTCTACGACGTGCTTGCCGGCGTGAAAGACCCCGAGAAAAAACGTAAAGGCATTGGCAAGACCTTCATCGATGTCTTCGATGCCGAGGCGAAACTCATCACCGATGCCAAATGGCTTGGCCAGGGAACCATCTATCCCGACGTCATCGAGTCGTCGAGCGTCAAAGGTCCGAGCCAGACCATCAAGAGCCACCACAACGTAGGCGGCTTGCCCGACTATATGAAACTGAAACTCGTGGAGCCGCTGCGCAGCCTCTTCAAAGACGAGGTGCGCCGTGTGGGTCGCCAGCTGGGCATCAAGGACAGCCTCATCGGCCGTCATCCCTTCCCCGGTCCCGGTCTGGCCATCCGCATCCTCAGCGACGTGACACCCGAGAAGGTGCGCATCCTGCAAGAAGTCGACGACATCTTCATCCAAGGCCTGCGCGATGCCGGACTGTACGACAAGGTATGGCAGGCCGGCGCCATGTTGCTGCCGGTGCAGAGCGTGGGCGTGATGGGCGACGAACGCACCTACGAGAGCGTCGTGGCGCTGCGCGCCGTGGAGAGCGTCGACGGCATGACCGCCGACTGGAGCCACCTACCATACGACTTCATGGCCAAGGTGAGCAACGAGATCATCAACCGCGTGAAGGGCGTAAACCGCGTATGCTACGACATCAGCTCCAAACCGCCGGCAACCATCGAATGGGAATAGGGTAGCGGAGAGTGGAGAACGGAGAGTGGAGAACCAGAATAGTGTAATATGGGAGAAAGTATATTAAGAGATAAAAGTTTTGCGTTTGCAGTAAGGATATTGAAGTTGGGTGACTATTTGGATTCGATTAGAGAATATTCCTTGAAAGACCAAATAGTAAGGTCTGGTACAAGTATTGGGGCTAATATAAGAGAAGGACGTAATGCGCAAGGCCCGAAGGATATGATTAGCAAGTTCTCAATTGCGTTGAAGGAAGCCGATGAGACGATGTACTGGATAGAGTTACTGAAAGCAAGTGAAAAGGTTTCACAGAGAGAATTTGATTCTATGATGACTGATTTAAACGAGATAGTTTCTATGTTGGTCTCTTCTATCAAAACTCTCAAAAACAAATTGAATGAAAAAGAAAAATAATAATCGGCGTGTTGTTGGAAGTGTAGGTTGGAAAATCTTGATATTGTTGTTTGTCAGCATTGCTCTCCACTCTCCACTCTCCACTCTCCACTCAGTATGGGCACAAGCTCCTGGCACAGCACCTGTCACTGTGAGCAAGGAGACTCAGATGCTTCACGGCCGCAAATACTATGTCCATATCGTGGAGAAAGGTCAGACAGTGTACAGCATTTCCCGCGCCTACAAGGTGCAGAGCTACGATGCGGTGACCCATGTCGACATCCATTTCCTGCATCCCGGCGACACCGTGTGGCTCCCCTATCGCGGCCAGTTTAGCGATGACGACGCCAACCAGCCCGTGCCCGAGCAGAAACCAGCCGCCGAAACAAAGAAGAGCACCGAGACCAAGAAGAGCACCGAGGGCCAGAAAGGCAGCACAAGCAAACATGCCTCGCGCACCCAGACGACTGCCGAGGTCAGAACTCCTGCCGCTCCGCCGCAAGTGCGCACCGTGGGCCGCACCATAAAGGTGGCACTCATGATGCCGCTGCATCTCGACCAAATGGACGAAATATCCACTTCCAAGTTCGACATAGAGCAGCGCGGCAAGAAAAGCTACCGTCAGTTTGAATTTATCGAGTTCTACGAAGGCATCATGCTGGCTCTCGACAAGCTGGCCGAACACGGCATCGGCGTGGAGCTGAACGTAGTCGACGTGAGCAGCACCGACACTGCCAAGGTGAGAGAAGCCTTTGTCAGCCACAACGTAGCCCAGAGCGACTTCGTGATTGCACTGCTGCTGCGCGACTGCTTCGACAAAGCTGCCGACCTGGCCCGCCAAGCCGGCATCTATATCGTCAACCCCATGGCCACCCGCAGCGAGCTCTGCGCCGAGAACCCCTACATGGTGAAGATACAGCCCTCGACGAGCGACATGCTGTCCCGTATGCTCACGAACATGAAATCCGAGCGTCCCAACAGCCACCTCTACATCATACACTCCAACGCCAAAGCCGAGAAACCTATGCTCGACGAGCTGAAACGTCTGCTCGCCGAACGCAGCGACATACAATACACACTCTTCAACTGGAGCCAGAACGCAAAACTCGCCAATGTGCTCAAGGCAACGCCGTCATGCAACGTGCTGAGCATCTACGACCAGGGCAAGGACCTCAACCGCGTCTATGCCGGCAACCTGCTCAACCGACTGGCCGCCTTCAAGACCAAGACACCGACGCTGTACACGCTGAACGACTGGACCCGCGAGTACAACGACATAGACTTCGGACAGCTGCAGCTGCTGAACTACCACACCTACTACACATCGTGGGACATGACCAACGAGGTACATGTGGAGTTCCTGCGCGCCTTCCGCGAGCGCTACGCCACCGAGCCCACCACAAGCCTTGCGGCGACAGGCTACGACTTGACGCTGTATCTCGTCAGTGGCCTGCACAAAAAAGGAGCCGACTTCTGGAACTCGGGGGCGACAAGCGGCGACGAGCTGACGCAGCCGATGCGTCTGCTGCGCCGGCAGGCAGGACTGGAGAATGTGCGCGCCACACTCTTCCGTATGGATGCCATGCGCTTTATTCCTGTCACCACTAAAAAAGACTAACGCCGAATGACAAACCAGACCACTATCAACAAAGAGTTCCGCGTGACAGGCCCCGGCCTGCATACGGGACGCACTGTCACCGTCACCGTCAAACCGGCACCCGAAAACTTCGGCATCGCTTTCCGCCGCACCGACCGTATCAATATCGTCACCCAACACGTACAGGCCGACAAAGTCAGCGAAACTTCGCGCGGCACCACCATCGGTAACGGCCGCAACACCATAGCCACCATCGAGCACCTTATGTCAGCCCTGCACGGCATGCAGATCGACAACGCCATCGTCGAACTCGACGGCGGCGAAGTGCCCATCCTTGACGGCTCGGCACGTCCCTGGATGCTGCAGCTCATCCGTGTAGGTGTACGACAGCAACAAGCCGAACGCAAGACTTTTACCATCGGCGAGCCGCTTCACTTCGAGTTTGCCAAGACTGGCTCGGTCTATGACGTGGAACCCTGCGACCACTTCGCCGTACACTGCGAAATCGACTTCGCCGACAGCGTCATCGGCCACCAATGCGCAGAAATGAACGACTTCAGCGAGTATGCCGCCAGCATAGCCCCCTGCCGCACCTTCGTGTTCCTCCACGAGGTGGAGCCGCTGCTGCACCTCAACCTCATCAAGGGCGGCTCGCTCGACAACGCCCTGGTGTTCGTCAACAAGGAACTCACCTCCAAGCAGCTCAAACGGCTTGCCAAGATATTCAACAAGGACGAGAGCCTCTTTAAGGTGCACGACGGGGTGCTCAACACCACCGACATCTATTTCCCCAACGAGCCGGCACGCCACAAACTGCTCGACTTCATAGGCGACGTGCGCCTCATCGGTGTACCGCTGAACGCCAAATTCACTATCTATAAACCTGGACACAAAGCCAACAACGCCTTTGCGCGTTTCATTTCCGATTACATTAAAAAACAACAATGATACTAAACGACATCCACCCGAATGCCAAACTTGGCAAGGACGTAAAAATTGACAACTTCACCACCATCTGCGACGACGTCGAGATAGGCGACGGCACATGGGTCGGCCCCAACGTGACCATCTTCCCCGGCGCACGCATCGGCAAGAACTGCAAGATATTCCCCGGCTCGGTGATTGCCGCCGTGCCGCAGGACCTGAAATTCGCAGGCGAATACACCACCGTTGAGATAGGCGACAACAACGTCATCCGCGAGTGCTGCACCATCAACCGCGGCACTGCCGCCAGCGGCAAGACGGTCATCGGCAACAACAACCTCCTGATGGCCTACGTGCATATCGCTCACGACTGTGTGGTGGGCGACAACTGTGTGCTCGCCAACAACGCCACCCTCGCCGGACACATCATCCTGGGCGACTATGTAATCCTCGGGGGCAAGACGGCCTGCCTGCAGTTCATCCACATCGGCTCGCATGTCATCACCCAGGGCGGCGCACTCATCGACAAGGACATACCGCCCTTTGTCAAAGGCGCCCGCTACCCAATACAGTACTGCGGTGTCAACAGCCTCGGACTGCAGCGCCGCGGCTTCTCGCAGGAGAGCATCAACCGCATCAGCGACATATACCGCTATATCTTCGTCAAAGGACTTCCGCTGGCCGAAGCTGTGGAGCAGGTGAAGGAGAAATACGGCAACACCGACGAGGGCAAGCAGATCCTTGCATTCATCGGCAGTGCCAATACAGGTCTGATGAGCGGTTTCCGCTCGGTAAGGAAAAGCGAGTAACGGTTTACACCTTAACCATAGTGGTCTCGACAATGGCAATACGCTTGCCACTGTCGGGACTTTCTATTATGGTCTGGTAGAGCGCCGTGGTGCGGCCGTGCTTGAGGGTTGCGCTGCGAGCGGCAAGCCTTGTGCCCTCAGTCACCGGAGCAAGATAATGCACTGTCGCATCGAGCGACACCCAATGCAGGTCGCCTGAATCGATGTAATCTGTGTTGCATGCCACAGCCGCCGCAAAGTCGGCCATTGTATACATGACGCCGCCCATGGCGACGCCACGGGCGTTGCAGTGCTCCGGCCGCACTGTCAAGGCACAGACGGCCTCGTGGTCGCCGACGGAGGCAATCTCCACGCCAGTAAGGCTGGTGGCGTAGCGGTCGTTGTTGAATATCTCGCGTGCTTGTTCAAGTGATGTCATGGATAATCAGAATTGGTAGGCTATGCCAACGCTAAGCAGACGGTTGAAGGCACCGTGGTTGGAAGTCCAGATGCGGTAAGGGCCGGGGCCGTCGTAGACGGAAAGCAGCGAGTTCTGGTAGCGTGCCTCGGCGACAAAGTGGTTGGTGAAGCGGTACGACACCTCTGCCGTGAACGGCATCCAGTCCATGCGCTTGTAGTTGGCCGCCTGTGCGGGGTCGTCCACATTGTTGAAAGTCACCTTGGCACCCACCAGCACAGCAGGTGCCACACCGGCGGCAAAGCGCAGACGGCCTTCAATCAGGTTGTACGAAAGCATCAGCGGCACCTCGACATACTGCAGACTTATCTCGCCGTTGTTGTGCTCTATATGCGAGCCTTTCTGGGCATAGGCCAGCTCCACAACGAAGCGCCACGGCGACTCGGATTCACCCAATGCAAACGAGCTGCCCACGCCGGCACGCAGACCGGGGTGGTTGAACTTGCCGGCATCGTCGCCGTCCACCTGGCACAGGTTCAGTCCGACGAAGAGCTTGGCGTCGAAGCGCTGTGCCCAGACGGAATTGAAAGCTGAAAGTTGAAAAATGAAAACTAAAAGTATCCAGAGAATCTTTTTCATAGTCCTAATTCTTTGCGCAGGCTGTCGGCGCCAGTGAATACTATACCCTTCATGCCCATCTTGCGGGCGGCGGCAACGTTGTCGGGGTTGTCGTCGATGAAAGTGCACTCCTCGGCCCGCAAGCCGTAGCGGTCGAGGAGCACCTGGAACAGACGCGGGTCGGGCTTAATCAGCCGCTCGGCGGCGCTCACCACATAGCGGTCTATCATCTGCAGTATGCCGAAATGCTCGCGTGCCGCAGGAAAGGTCTCCATGCTCCAGTTGGTGAGGCCATAGACTTCGTAATGTTGCATGACCTCCTCCAGCAGCTCGCGCATGCCCGGTACCTCTCCAGTAAGCATGTCGAAGTAGCGCTGGTCAAAGAGCTCTATGGCCTCCTTGTATTCCGGAAAACGACCTACAAGCTCGGCGGTGAGCACAGCGGTGCTCTCACCGGCGTCTATGCGTCCGCGCCACTCATTGTCCACCACATGCCTCAGGAACCACCATGCCCGCGCCTCGTCACCGAAGTATTCGGTGTAGACCAGCTCGGGATGCCACTGCACCAGCACGTTGCCAAAATCAAAGATGATGTTTTTTGTCATATTCCACAAACGGAAATGCTGCCCTTTTATTGTTCAGCGGACAATGATTTTCACTGTGTCCTCAATCGATGCTTCAATATTGCTGTCGTATTGTTCGGGGCTGATAATTAGGCATTGTAGTGGGGTGTCGAGGGCGTGAAGTTGCCAAAGGGCATTGCAAGGACGAATGTCGAGCTCGTGTATCTGTGTCCCTCTTAAATAGATTAGGTTTAGTTTGCCGCATGGACTGAGGTCGAAAAAATCGATCGGCGAGAAAATGCAGAACAACTCTTTCAGCTCCGGGTGGGGTGTAAGGTCAAGGTGGTCCAGGTGGGTGTAGCTTAATTGGATGTGCGTCAGTTGATGGCACTGGCTGAGGTTGAGCGTTTCCAATGGAACATTGATGCAATACAATTTCTGCAAATTGTGCAAGACGCTGAGGTCTAGTTTGGAAATGGGGTTGTCGCTACAGGTTACTTGCTCCAGTTGGGGAAACAACCCGATACCCTCGAGGCTGTGTATGCCTTTGTTGTAGCATTCCAAAGAGGTTAAAGTACATCCTTTGGCGGTGGCCTTCAATTTTTTGCCTCGTTTTTTTTCGGCATAGCCATTGTTCACCAGCCAAGAGCGAAATGCCTCATCCGGTACACGGATTTCGCGTTGGCAGTCGCAGACAGCCTCCTCGCTGGTCGGCTGAGTCGATGCACAGCCGACCAGCAACAGGAGGCCGAGAATAGATACAAGTAGGTGGCTTCTCATCGAAGCTTGAAGTTTATCGGTATGCAGTACTGTACGTTGACAGCTTTGCCCTCGTAGATGGCGGGCTTCCACTTGGGCATCGACTTGATTACCCGCAGGGCCTCCTCGTCACAGCCGCCGCCGATGCCTTTGGCTATCTCGACATTGACGATGTCGCCGTTGTCCATCACCGTGAACTGCACCACCACGCGACCTTCAATGCCGTCGGCTTTGGCCTGCTCGGGATAGTGGAGATTCTCGGCGATATACTTGTAGAGGGCCTCGCCGCCATCGGGGAACTCGGGAGCGACAAGCCCGTCGGGCATGCTGTCGTTCTTGAAGATGATAGGCTCGACAGTGGCCTCTTGAGCCGCTGCCACCTGCTCTTCTGCGGCAGGGCTTTCGGTTGCGGCGGGCTTGCAGCCCACCATCAGCAGCAGCACCGCCACCGGCAACGCCGCCGCCACTTTCCATGCGCCGAAGCGCGTTTTTGTTTTGTTCATCATAACGATACGGTTTTTGATGTTAATACTTTGGAAATTATTCGTGATATGGCCATATCCTATGCCGGTCACCTGACGGTAGAGCAGGTGTAGATAGCTTTCACGGCTGCACGAGTCGAGCGAGGCCGCATCAGCCTGGTACTCATGGACTGCACGCATCTCACGCGTCAGCAACCATGCGAAAGGGTTGAACCACGCCACACAACACATTATTCGCATGGCGAGAAGATCGATCGAATGGGCGCGGTGCACGTGGAGCGACTCATGGGCCAGTATACAGCGCAGCTCGTCGTCGCCCAGGTCGCGGGTGCCGACCACAATATTATTGAAGAACGAGTAGGGCGCCGTGTCGTCGTCCAGCAGTATGAGCTTTGCCCCTTGCGGTATGTCGAAACCGTCGGCAGCCGTGTAGACTGTATGTCGCCGGCGCAGCCTTACCACCGTCACTGTCATCACAGCCATCTGCACCAGCAGGTAGACCAACGTGATGGCAAGGCCCACCAGATATGCTGCCGGCAGCAGGTCGGCCGCGGTCATCCTCTGAGCGTCGGCCACCACCTCCACCTCGCTGCCCTCAATGGCCAGCAACAACGACTCTGCGGGCAAGGTCGTCACCACTCGCGAGAATAGCCCCACTGGCAACTGCACCAGCGGAAGCGCCATACTGAAGACCAGCGTAAATATAAGATACGCGCGCGAATGCTGCAGCCAACGGTCGCGCCGCAACGTCAGGCAGTAGAGACCATAGAAAAGGCCCGATGCCAAGGTCGAGATAATCATCCAGTGTATCATGGGTAATGGTTAAAGGTTAATGAATGGTTAATGGTTAATGAATGGTTAAAGGTTAATGGTTAATGGTTAAAGATTAATTTCAACCTTCAACTTTCAACTTTCAACTTCCTTGCTGATCGCCTCAAGGTCCTTGAGCGACACCTCTTTCTTGTCTACCAGAAAGCTCACCAGCGCCCTGGCCGACGAGCCGAAGTAGCGCTTCGCGAAGCCACTGAGTTGCTGCTGCATATACTCCTCGCGGCTCACAAGCGGATAGTAGCGGTTGGCGCGGTTGAAGGTCTCGTGTCCCACAAAGCCCTTCTGCTCCAGTATGCGCACCACCGTGAGCACCGTATTGTAGGCCGGCGCACCCTCGACGGCAGCAACTATCTCGTTTGCGAAACCATTGCCCACCTTCCACACCGCCTGCATCACCTGCTCCTCGGCCTTGGTCAATTCTTTGATTTCATTTGCACTCATAACTAAATGTATATTTCTGTAATTAATTTCTTAGTTAGATAACGGCATATTTCATTCTATATTGTACAAAAGTGAAAAAAAATTATTTTTTTTCTATACGTCACCAAATCAGCCCCTGTACAGAATCAGGGCCCTCCCCTGCTCTGTCAACCGCATCAAAGCTCAAGCGCCCAGGTGGATGGTGGTTGACAAGACGCTGTCAAGTGGCACTGTTGTTCGCTTGTTGTTCGCTTGTTGTCCGCTTGTTGTCCGCTTTAAAAGCGGACAACAAGCGGACAACAAGCGGACAGGGCTACTTTACATCAAATCATATAATAGATAAGTCTGCGTAGCCTATTGGTTCTGCATGGTTACAGGACTGCAAGGCCATAAATGTTTTGTTAAGACAACACGGGAGCAACCCTTTGGGTGCTCCCGTGTTGTCTTCGTTGCCCGCATCGTCTTTCGATTAGCGGCCTTTGTACATATCGTCGTAGTACTTCTGGTAGTCGCCCGAGGTGACGTTGTCCATCCATTCCTGATTGTCGAGATACCAGCGGACGGTCTTCTCGATGCCTTCCTCAAACTGCAGGCTGGGCTCCCAGCCGAGTTCGCGCTGCAGTTTGCTGCTGTCGATGGCGTAGCGCATATCGTGGCCGGCGCGGTCGGTGACGTAGGTGATGAGGTCCATGTCTTGACCTTCGGGACGGCCCAGTAGGCGGTCGACGGTATTGATGACCACCTTGATGATGTCGATGTTCTTCCACTCGTTGAAGCCGCCGATGTTG
>JAEEGL017144238.1_pt1 | contig 12578 bp, 11 predicted proteins | sample 9134231 | NCBI WGS metagenome assembly JAEEGL01 (sample SAMN16246548, study PRJNA631951) | gut metagenome | biome: gut microbiome; feature: rumen; material: fiber-attached | host: Bos | place: Iran: Karaj | collected 2018-10
GCACTTATTGCTCTTGTCCTAAACCCTGCCATATCTTCGATCCCTGTTTGCGTAAGCCTCGCAAGCCTTTATAAGCTCAGCTCTGTCAAAGTCCGGCCATGCCACATCAGTAAAATAAAACTCCGTATACGCCATCTGCCACAGCAGATAATTCGAAAGCCTCTGCTCTCCCGACGTCCTTATCATAAGATCCGGATCAGGCAGATCCCTTGTATCCAGATGACTGTTTATCACTTCATCCGTGATATCGTCCGGGTCCAGCTTTCCTTCCTTCACCTCTTCCGCTATCGATCTGACAGCACGGGTTATCTCATCCCTGCTGCCGTAATTTACGCATATCTGAAGAGACAGCCCCGTAAGGCTGCTCGTGAATTCTTCCAGTTCCTTCATTGATGCAATGAGCTTCGGTGAGAACCCACCGAGATCACCTATGAACCTGACACGCATGTTGTTCTTCGGAGCCGTCTTGAAAGTACTTTTGATATAGGTTCCGAAAAGCTTCATGAGAGTCCCGACCTCATCCTCAGGTCTGGACCAGTTCTCCGTAGAGAATGCATAGACCGTAAGGTACTTGATGCCTATATCCCATGCCTCCCTGCAGATATTCTCCACATTTTCGGCACCGACCTTGTGGCCGTATGTCCTGGGCATCCCTCTCTTCTTTGCCCATCTGCCGTTGCCGTCGAGTATTATCGCTACGTGCTCCGGCACAGACCCTGACGGGAGCATATCGCTCATACCGTCATTATCTCTTTCTCTTTGGCGGCAGATGCTTCATCCACTTTCTTGATGTACTGATCCGTGACCTTCTGGAGCTGATCCTGCAGATCCTTCACGGAGTCCTCGGACATATCCTCGGTCTTTGTCAGCTTCTTTATCTCATCATTTCCGTCACGTCTGATATTTCTGATGGCAACCTTGCACTCCTCAGCTTTCTTTTTTACATCCTTGGAGAGCTCTTTTCTTCTCTCCTCGGAAAGCTCGGGAAATACAAGCCTTATCGTAGCACCGTCACTGCCGGGATTGATGCCTATATCCGACATCTCAATGGCCTTGATCACATCCTTGACCATGTTCTTCTCCCAGGGTGTGATGGTTATGATCCTTGCCTCGGGTATCGCTATATTACCCACCTGAGCTACGGGTGTGGGCGTACCGTAGTAATCCACCATCACCTTGTCGAGTATATGGGGATTAGCCCTGCCGGCCCTGATAGCGGCATATTCAGAGCTGAGATTGCTCAGGGATTTCTCCATCTTGGTCTGATATTTGTTTATTCTCTCGTCCATAAATGACCTCCGTTATTATACCGTTATCCTTGTTCCTATCTTTTCGCCTTTGGCTGCTCTTACTATACTGTTGTCCTCATCGAGTCCGAATACTATCATGGGCATCCTGTTCTCCAATGCCATGATCGATGCCGTGAGGTCTATCACCTGCAGCTTCTTCTCGACCACTTCGTCGATACTGAGCTCGTCGTATCTCTTCGCATCCGGATTGCTCTTGGGATCGCTGTCATACACTCCGTCTATTGCCTTGGCAAGGAGTATCACATCCGCATCCACCTCTATAGCCCTTAAGAGTACGCCTGTATCCGTCGAGAAGTAGGGATGTCCCGTACCTCCCGCAAAGAATACCACCTGGCCTTTCCCAAAGTACTTGTTGGCCCTGTCCTTGGAGAAGAGCTTCGTCATCGAACCTATCTCAAAGGGTGTGAGTATGCTGGTCATCATCCCTGCGGATCTGAATATCTCAGACACATAGATACAGTTCATGACCGTAGCGAGCATTCCTATCTGGTCAGCCTTGGTCCTGTCTATGCTTTCGCTGGACCTCCCTCTCCAGAAGTTGCCTCCGCCTATCACCACGCCGACCTGTATGCCTTCATCCACAAGGCTCTTTACCTGTCCGGCTACCCTCTGTACGGTAGGCTCGTCAAAGCCCGTCTTTCTGTCGCCTGCAAGGGCCTCTCCCGAGAGCTTCAGCAGTATGCGTTTTGCCATATGATTACTCCTTCAGTTCCTGAAAGAATGATGTGGGGCTCACATCTGCATAGCACTGTGAGCAATGTCCCTCTATAACTGCTCCGTTGTTGATCTGTACTGACTTTGACTTGATGTCTCCCATCACTATAGCCGATGTATCGAGGATGACAGGACCGTGTACGTCTATGTCGCCCTTTACCGCACCTGCTATGACTGCCGATGCTCCGGATACGTTTCCAAGTATCACGGATGCCTGTCCGATCTTTACGGAACCTGAGCTGCAGACCTCTCCGGTGATCTTTGCAGAGTCAGCGAAGATCTCGCCTGCCTTTGAGTCTCCGGTGATGGTACCTGATATCGTCAGCTTGCCCTTGATGGCTATGTTGCCGTGGATCGTGCCTATCACATCAAGTGATCCTTCGGATGTCACGTCTCCGTTGATGCTCATTCCCTGTGTGATCACGGATGACTCATCCGTAGCAGGTCCGTCATTGATGTCGAATTCGATTTCTTCACTCATGTTTTTACTCTCCTCAAATATACTTGTATCTATACTGTTTGTTGTAGTTGTTTCCTGAGATATCTGATCCTGCGTCTCCTGCTCTTCCTCGGCCGAGTTCATCTCGACTTCAAGTATCGAAAGCTCTTCTTCTGGCTCCTCCGGCTCCTCGGAGATATCAAGACTTACTTCATCAAACTCAAGCTTGATCTCGGGCTCCATCGGGATCTCCGACTCAGCGGTAATTTCAGGCTCGGGCTCAGCCGGTATCTCGTCTGCGGGGATCTCTTCCATCGGGATCTCTTCTACGGGAGCCTCTTCCTCGGGTATCTCCTCAGCGAGTACCGTATCCGCGAGGATCTCTTCCTCTGATACCTCGGGCTCTTCAGCTGCTTCTGCCGCCTCAGTCTCTGCAGGCTCCTCGGGGATCTCTTCTTCAGCGGGGATCTCCTCGACCAGATCGCCAAGGTCAGGTATATCCTCTGCCTTGATCTCACTTTCTTCCGATGTATCCGCTCCGAGCAGGGCATCCAGATCAGGGATCGACTCCGGCTCATCCGGTATCTCCTCTACCTCCGGTGCATCCTCCGATACTCCGAAGCTCACATCATCAAAGCTGTCTGCATCCGCTTCTTCTGACGGTATATCTTCTGTGATCTCTGCCTCTGAAGTATCCTCTGCAGCTTCATCCTGATCGCTGTCCATGCTGATATCCATAAATGACAGCTGTTCCGGATCTGCAGCCTCTTCCGGCACTTCTTCTGCCGGAGCAAACTCCATAGATGCCAGGGCATCAGCTTCATTCAGGATATCCTCTACGGACTTTGCAGTGTCTTTTTCTGCAGATGCTGCTTCTTCCATGGTCAGTTCATCGACCGCCTGAGAGAGATCATCCTTGAAATCTTTGAAAAATCCCATCTATTTCCTCCTTGCTTTATTAATGCATTAATATGAAATCTGCTGTATGGCAGGTGTATCCGAATCCATCACACAGAACTCCGCACCCTGTGCCAGAAGACCTTCTACCACCTCCGGAAGTGCCTCTACCGTACTCCCGTGCGTATCCGAATCATGCAGCAGGATGATCGCCACCCTGTACTCGGAAATATTGCCCAAAATGCCTGAGATGATGGCCTCTTTGGGATAGGCTCTGCCGGAATTGTCTCCGGGGTATATGTTCCAGTCATAGTACTCATATCCGTGCTGATGGAGCACGTCCGCAAACTGGCTCATAGGCTGCCTGCTTACAGTATTTGCGCTCCCTCCGGGGAATCTGTACAGTCTGGTATCTATACCTGTCTCATTATAGATTAGCGAATGTATTTTATCAAGGTCAGTTTCAAAGGCCTCCCTTGAAGAATAGATTTCAGAATACTTGTGGGTATACGAATGCATGCCGAGGGCATGACCGTCTTCTGCGATGTCTCTGTAGAGCGGCTCAAGCTCCGTACTTTCCGATGCTTTTCCGTTGACGAAAAAGGTGGCACGGACGTTATGCTTTTTCAGGATATCAAGGATCTTTGCCGTATTATGGCTCGGGCCGTCATCGAATGTAAGATATACCCTGGTCCTCGCGATCTCCTGCGGAAGAGTTGCCAGGACTGTGTTTTCTGAAACATCTGTACCTGAAGCTCCCCTCGCCGTGCCGGATGAGCCAAGTACATAGTTATACGATACCAGTGTCTGCTCCACATAGCTGTTCAAAGACACACTGCGCAGTCTTCTGTTGATATCGTTCACGCTGATGAGAGTGATCACAGACATGACTGCCGCCGCGACAGACAGCAGTATGGGTAGGATCATCATAAGCTTTTTTATCCGCTGTACCCTGTTATTCCGCATGCATCCTATTATATAGATTTTACGGGGTCTCAGCCATAACTACATATAGTGGTTGCAGGCATCCGGGACACATAAAAAACAGGCGGTTTGAAACCGCCTGTCCTTATGATCTTCTGCTTATACTCCCGATGTGAAGAAGCTTGAAAGAGATGATCCCGCGTCGTAATTACCTTTTGCGTTGTATCCGCTGTACTTTGACGCCTGACTCTCTGCCAGAGATGCTATGAGGCTGGCCTTGTTCTCTACCACCGAAGTGTATGATCCCGAGCCCGTAAGCAGACTCTTCATCGTTCCGGTCGAAGCCTTTTTGAACTTATCCTCATCTATCGTAAGCTGTCCTTCTTCGCCATCCTTCGTGCTCGTCGTTATGCCGAGCTCTGAAAGGAGTGCCGAATTCTGGCTGGTGTAAGCTATGAGGCTCAGTGTCCTCTTGGATACGCTGGAGCCGTCCTCAAACGAAGCTCCGCTCTTTACTGCTGAATTGTACGCATCCACAAAGGTCTTTGCCTTATCGTATATCTTGTTCACATCATATTTCGAAGTGCCCTTGGTGCCGTCTGAATACGTCACCTCATACTCCCCTTCCTTGAAGAGGGAATTATCGTTCAGTGCAGCAGCCGCCGACTTCAGATCCGAAGCCCCGCTCTTAAGCTTTGTGCGCTTTACTGTATCTTCCTTTGCCTCTTCAGATGTAGCATCACTCTCCTGCTTTTTGTAGTATGCCTTCAGGAGCTTGCCGTAGCTTCCGTTCTTGATGCTGGCATAGTCTCCGAGCATGCTCGAAAGTGATGTGGACTGGGTCTGGGATGAACCAAACAGGCTTGAAAAATCAACAGATGACATAGGTCTACCTCCTTATATCTCGATCGTACTTCCCTGTACACTTGCCCTATATATCGGTATATCGGCACCCCGTACGGATTCCTTAACCCCTGCTGTCAGAGCAGAGAATATCCGAAACCGTTACATATTGCATCGATAGGCTCGTTTGCCTCACAAAGCGGGCATTTCTCTCCTTCGTAGCTGGCATAGTCCGGCAGATCCCTTCCGGAATAAAGAGCCCTTATCGGTATGTCTCCGACCTGAGTTGCAAGTGAGAATATAGCCGAGACACCTATCACCTCACCGCCGTAGTAATGCACTGATCTCACGGCACTCTGAAGCGTAGATCCGGTAGATGCCGTATCTATTAGGATAAGGACTTTCTTGCCCTTTATCATGTGCTTGTTGTTCTCACGGAACATCATCTGTCCGCTCGTATTGTACTCGGGGCTTGTGATGTACATGGTCTGATGCGCATTGGCTGACATGACGCCCGCCTTGGTCAGTTTGTTCGCAAGATAAGCCCCCACGACCTCCATGCTGTTCAGGCAGAGTATCGTATCTATCACATTAGTGGAAAAGTACATTTCTGCAAGCTCTTCACCGGTCGCTCTCGCCTCTCTCTGCCTCGACTTCATATCGCTCAGGTCCATGTAATAGTTGACATGGGACTTGGGTGTGATGAAATGTCCTGGTATATAGCGGAGCACAACGTCCTTGTTTCTGTGAAAATCGATCTTTTTATAATCCTGCATAATCTACCCCCTGTGGATATGGTTTGTAATATATAAATACATTATAATGGTATATGGGTATTTACTCAAACATATTCTGGAAAGCAGGCTTGTCATGATCATAAGCAGAAACATAATCATAGCTGCCATAGCCGTATTGATATGCATTATCATCATGCTCCTGTGTCTTATGCTCTTATTCGGTCATGACAGGGGTCGTAAGAAGACACGCCGAAAAGGCCACCGCAGGCGTACACGTGCTAAAGGATCTGCTTCACGCATCCACTCCGCTACAAAGCGCACCGTACCGGAAAAACAGCCGGATGCTTCACCTGCAGGCATGCCTCTTCCGAAGCTGAAGTCACAGACTGACGATGAAATGCAAAAATTCGCTGAGATCACAAAGAGCTTTATCAGATCGAAATATGCATCGGAGATAAAGGTCGTGGGATTAAAGAAATATCATTCCGAAAGACACGGCTTTGACTGCATAGACTTCACTTACAGGCTGGAATCCGGCATGACTCCCGCTGCCTTCAGGCAGGCGATGAACCACATGGACACCGCCCTTTCAAATGTATCTGGAGTGGACACTCTTACCTTTGCCGTTGACGGCTCTCCCGACGGTCTCTACCGCACCACATTCTATCTCGGAAAATGATGCGCAGGGCACTGTCAGTGCAGTACCGCCTCCAGCGCTTCTCCGAGCGCTCTGTACTCTAGGATGAGCTTAGGTGTATCTTCACGTATGAGATTGTGATCTCCGGTCTTTCCGGCTGTCTCAAGCTTCCTTGCATGATCCGAAAGAAGCGTTGCGCCTACGGTACGTGCAGAGCTCTTTAATGAATGAACAAGTGTCGTGTATATCTCAAACTCCCCGTTATCACAGGAAGCTTCGATCTTTTCTGATTTTGTAGCAACAGAAGCGGTAAATACGTCAAGGGCATCCAGATAGTCTTCCACGTCTCCGCAAAGGAACACGCCAAGATCCGTATCCAGTTCTTTGATATTTACGATCTTCTCTGAGAGTATAGGCTGCTCATCGATATGCTCTATAGCCTCATCCGAGGAACGCTCGTGAAGGTCAGCACTCTCTGCTGCGCCCTCCCTCATTGTGTATCCCTTGTCCTCGTCTATCATCGAGATCATGACATCCGCTATGCGGCTGTCAAACTGAGCACCCTTCCCCTGCTCTATCTGGGCTCTGACATCCGACTGCGGCATGAGCTTGCGGTAGCTGCGGTTGCTGGTCATCGCATCATATGCATCCGCCACCGCTATGATCCTTGCTTCCTCCGGGATCTCCTGTCCCTTGCGGCCGTCAGGGTATCCTCTCCCGTCTATCCTCTCATGATGCCATCTGGCTCCGTACGCAAGCTGCGGCATCTCCTTGATATTCTTTAGTATCCTGTTGCCGACTACAGGGTGTTTCTTTATCTCGGCAAATTCCTCATCCGTAAGCCTGTCGGTCTTATTTATGATCCAGTCGGGCACGCCTATCTTACCCACATCGTGCAGAAGTCCCATCATGTAGACCTCATCCTGATGCTGCTCATCATAGCCCAGCCTGCTTGCTATCTCCTTTGAATATGCGGCAACGCGTCCGGAATGGCCGTTGGTATATGTATCCTTTGCATCTATTGCCTCAGCAAGAGTCTGAACGACATGGATGGTCAGCCGGCTGTTCTCCTTTGTCTTCTTATCGACCTCTTTGGAGAGTCCCTTCTGAAGCCGTACAAACTCGATGGTACGCTGCACGCGGAGTGTCAGGATCTTCGGACAGAAGGGCTTTCTGATATAGTCTACGGCACCGAGTTCCAATCCCTCGGTCTCCGTTTCAAGGTCATCATCTCCTGTAAGGAATATGACTGGTATATCCCTTTCGGGTCCGGATTTCTTACGCAGATTGCTGAATGTATCAAACCCGTTCATGCCCGGCATGACCACATCGAGCAGGATAAGATCCGGCACCGGTACCATGCCCTCGATATACTCAAGCAGCTCCTCTCCCGATGTAAGACTCGTAGTCTTTATCCCTGATCTTTCAAGTATTGCAGCGACACGGTTACGGTTATCCGCATCGTCATCCACTATCACAACCCAGTCCATAGCTGTCCACCTCCGGATACATTATAAGAAAAAAATGCGGATTATCAAAATGGAAAATCACGCAAGGACATGCTACAATTTTGCTATACCACTTCGAATAATATAAAGAAAGCGTGGATCAACGAAATGAACAATACGACATCCCGTGTACTTATAGTCGATGATATGCCCGTAAACAGGCTCGTCCTGTCATCACTCCTTGCGACCCACGGAGTCATGTCAGACCAGGCCGAAAGCGGAATGGAATGTATCGAACTCTGTGAGAATAACGACTACGATCTGATCCTTCTGGATCACCGTATGCCTGACATGGACGGAGTGGATACTCTTGTCCACCTGAAAAAGCTCTTTTCTGAAAAGGGCAAGGATACACCCGTCGTGTGTCATACCACCGACGAGGGACGGCAGAACGTCAATCTCTACAAGGCAGCAGGCTTTGCCGATGTGCTGATAAAGCCAATAGAGCCCGGAGAGCTTTTCAACGTGATCATGACCTATCTGCCTGAAAGGTCTGAAGAGAAAAAAGCCTATGAACCTGTCGTAAGCATGACAGTCAGCGAGGCTGATTCAAGACTTGAGATCGAGCAGCTTCCTCTGTGGCTTAAGACCGTACCTCATATAGATCTCGTAGCCGGCATCGCAAACTGCGGCTGCGCCGAAGACTATACGGATGCCCTGTATATCTTCTACACATCAGTCGAAGAAAAAGCAGACGAGATACAGTCTTTCCTTGATGCCGGGGACTGGACCATGTATGCCCTGCGTGTCCATTCGTTAAAAAGCATGGCACGACTTGTGGGAGCAAGGGAGTTAGGTGAGATGGCGACCCATCTTGAGAAGGCCTGCCGCGAAAACGATATCACTTCTGTCCGGGAAGATACTCCGGAGTTTCTTAAAACCTACAGGGAATTCTCTGTTCTGCTTTCACATTTTGCCAAAGAAGAGCAGCGGACCGCCCTGTCTGACAGAGCTGAGAGCTCCGCTAATGATAATGCATCTGATACCGTCGCAAAAAAACCTGACCGGAATATCCTTTATATACAGAGCGGACAGGGTGTCGTGATAAAAGGCATAGAAAACAATCTGGAAGCGGCGGGCTTTAATGTCATATCCATACCCGATGAGCCTGACAGGATCATCACGCACAGGAAGGATGCCGATATCATAATCTACTATCCCGTAATGAGTGACACTGCCCATATAGGCATCACCATGAGCCTGCTCGGCGAGATATGCCAGGACGATAACAAGATACTCTGCCTTACGGGTGAACTGACAGATATCAATACCGCGATGATGACAAACGGATCGTATCGCGTATCACGCTGCTATCCGAGGCCTGTGGACATCGATCAGTTTATAAGTGACATCGAGTACTTCTACTCTCTTGAGATGGATCTTCAGAGAAAAAAGACCATCTTCGTAGTGGATGATGATACGAGTTATCTACCGGTCATAGGACACTGGCTGTCGGGCTCCTTTAATGTATCCTGCTTCAGCGGGTATGAGGAGGCACTGGACGGCCTTCGTACAGTCACTCCGGATCTTATGATCCTTGACTATGAGATGCCCGGGATAAACGGCTATGAGCTTATGAAGATCATACGTAAGACATACTCGGAAACAAAGATCCCTATCATCTTTCTTACAGGAAAGAATGATAAGGATCACGTATTCCATGTTCTGGAGAATAAGCCTGACGGCTATCTTCTAAAGACGTCTCAGAAAGAAACAATCCTGGATTGCATACACAGATTCTTTGCTGAGACCATGTTCAGGCTGTCTCTTAAGGAAGACCGTTAAGCACTGCCTCTATAGCTCTCATAAGCCCGGGCTTTCCTTCTGATTTGGACACGACCCCGTCCGGTCGTATGTCGCCGCCATCTTCCGCACCGGTATCATCCATCCCGGTCCTGTAAAGGATCGGGATATTTTTATTGCTCTCATCCGAGCGCACTGCCTTCAGCACGGCAGGTCCGTCCATTTCAGGCATTGCATAATCAAGGAGTATCAGGTCGGGCTTCTCCCCCTGCAGGTAAGCCAGTGCATCCTTCCCCGACGTCACCTTTTTTACGGCGTGCCCCGCTTTTTCAAGCCATCTGCCTGTCATGGCCAGCATATCTTCATCATCATCGATCAGCAAAATAACACTCATTATATTCCTCCCGTATAAACAAGTATTAGAAATTATATCAGACTTCTTAAAACTGAGAAGAGGTCATCCGGTTGTATAGGTTTGCTAAGATGCGCACTCATACCTGCCGCAAGTGACATCCTCACATCCTCATCAAAGGCATCGGCTGTAAGTGCTATCACCGGAACAGTAACTGCATCCTCTCTGTCCATCTTCCTTATGGCACGCGTGGCGTCCAGTCCGTTCATCACCGGCATCCTAATATCCATGAGTATCGCATCATATGTCCCGATCTCACTGCTTTCAAAAAGCTTTACCGCTTCCTCTCCGTTTGCGGCATGATCCACCTTGATACCGTAATAAGACAGGATCTGCTCCATGATCTCTCCGTTCAGCTCCATGTCTTCTGCGAGAAGTACCCTTCTTCCAGAAAGCTCTGCTTCATGTCTGATCTTTTTCGGATTCCTTTCTTTTTCGGCAAATACCTTTCCAAGCTCTTCTTTGATATTACCTACAAACATGGGCTTTGCCAGGAAACCGTCCACTCCTGCAAGGAACGCTTCCTCCATGATCTCATACCAGTTGTATGTGGTCAGTATGATAGTAATATCTTCGTCCGTCACGTTTTTGCGTATGCGCTTTGTCAGCTCGATACCGTCCATACCGGGCATTTTCCAGTCCACAAGGAGCAGATTGAAAGGCGGTTTGCTGTTCGGATGATTGCTGAACATTGCCAGTGCATCCTCACCGTTTAGCACGTACTCCGATCCTATACCCACACGACGCAGGATCATCTTCGCATGCTCGCACGCAGTCACATCGTCATCAACTATGAGTGCACGTATTGTACGCGGGTCAAATGAATACCTGTCGCTGTTCCTTCCGTTGCTGATACCCAAAGGTACGGTCACCGTAAAAGAAGAACCCTTCCCCTTTTCGGATCTGACCTCGATATGGCCTGCCATCAGATCGACTATATTTTTGGTGATAGCCATACCGAGTCCGGTACTTCCTATCCTGTTGCTAGATCCTTCCACCTCTTTTGAGAAAGGCTCAAAGATGCGCGGCAGATAATCCGCATCGATACCTGCACCGTTATCAGTTATAACAAACCTTACGTTTGTCTTCTCTTCCTGACGTTCCACCTCTTCTACCGTGAAAGTGATGGTCCCTCCCGTGGGAGTGTACTGTATGGCATTTCCGAGGATATTGAATATGACCTGCTTGAGCTTCATGTTGTCTCCGACATAATAATCATCCATCTGTCCGATCACGCTGCAGTCAAAATCGATACCCTTGTCATCACACTGCGACTCCACCACGGTATTTACCTGCTCGATCATATTGCCGAATGAGAATTCCTCTTCCTTCAGCCTGATATTGCCTGATTCGATAAGGCTCATATCGAGTATGTCATTTATCAGCGAGATCAGATGTCTCGCACAGGATCCAATCTGGGTCACGATGCCCTTTGTCTCATCGTCTATATCGTTTTTTCTCAGAGCAATATTGTAAAGGCCCACTATATCGTTAAGCGGGGTCCTGATCTCGTGGCTCATATTTGAAAGAAATGCGGTTTTGGCAAGATTGGCTCTCTCGGCTTCTTCGAGTGCGCGTGTGAGCATCCTGCTCCTTTCCTCTTCAACCACGGCGAGCGGGACACAGCTTGGATCATCCGGTCCGTCAAAACTGTCCACTATATCGTTCAGGATATCCTTAAGCCTGCGATACTCAGCAAGAAGCCCCGGCGTTTCAGTCTTCAGTGTCTGCGTATTCCCTGCCTTTGCAGCCTGTTCCAAAGCCTTTGCTTTTTCCGAAAGCTTCAGGGCACCTATAGCTCCGGATGTACTCTTCAGCGAATGTACGTTGATCGTAAATGCTTCATAATCCTCGTTCTTCAGATCGTCCTCTATCTGATCTGCCTTTGCGTCTATGGATACCGCAAAAGTCTCTATGGCAAACATATAGTCTTCGGCATCACCGCAGTATTCTATACCCCTTTCAGGTTCGAGCTCGGGATGATCAAAAATGGCCTTAGGAAGCTTGGAAAGCTCATCATCTTCCTCCTCACACTGACCGTCCTCACACAGGATCACCGAATCCTGCGGAAGGTACTTGATCATCATCCTTTCCATCTCATCGATGTTCACGGGCTTTGACAGATAATCAGTAAATCCCGCACGTATCATCTTCTCCTTATCGCCCGATACCGCACTTGCAGTAAGAGAGATTATCGGAGTCTTCTTAAACTCCTCCGGATATTTTTCCTGTATGACGGCCAGGGTCTCTATGCCGTTCATCTGAGGCATCCTGTAGTCCAGAAATACCATGTCGTAATGCTCGAGTGCGAATTTTTCGATACATTCTTTGCCGCTTGTTGCCACATCGATATGCATCTTTGTACGCTTTAAAAGACCTGCTATCACCTGCAGGTTCATGGGCGTATCGTCAAC
>JAEEGL010150637.1_pt1 | contig 12577 bp, 15 predicted proteins | sample 9134231 | NCBI WGS metagenome assembly JAEEGL01 (sample SAMN16246548, study PRJNA631951) | gut metagenome | biome: gut microbiome; feature: rumen; material: fiber-attached | host: Bos | place: Iran: Karaj | collected 2018-10
AATAATAACATTCTTGCCTATATGCAGATTGATGGCGACAATGAAGACTTAGTAGTATACTATCGAAAAGATGCATACGAGTTGCCGGTATTGAATCACATCAGTGAACAGATCATCCCGAAAGATGAACTGACAGAAGCAGAAATAAAATGGGCTGAAGAAGTATTTTGCACATTTCGCGGCAGCCTTGCCACTGATTATTCGATGAACTGCATTGCCCAGATGGATGATGGCTGTATATTGATTTCTTTCGGAGATGTGAGCGAAGCAATAGCGATCCTGATGGCAAAGACTTCGGAGAATCCGAATGATGCGCCCGAACTCATGGCGTATGTGGATATGAATTTTAACTGGGATGTTCATTATGACGGTTATATTTCCCTTGGCGAAGCATATGAGACAGCCCGTACTGCATGCCTGGACAAGTGGAGCAGTCTGCCGGAGGAAAATATCGTAATGGGCGAAAGCGGGTTCATCCTGTTTGACACATTCGGTTTCTATGATGAATATGATGAAAATGAAGGAAACCTTCCAGAGGTTTATGTCGAACCTTTATGGGTAATTCTGATTCAGGATCAGCGCGCTGATCCTTCGCTCGAGGGTTTTGATCCTTCTATAGAGTTTTTCACCTATCCGGTCCTGATTGATCCTGCCAATGGTGATGTATTAGAGATTCGTGAACCAGAAGGTTATAGCCATGGATAAAGCCGCAAAAATCCGCATGACGCGTTCCTGTTTCCGGATAGCAAAATCACTTATCATACAATATTGTCAAGTTCCATTTTTTTGATCGAAAAGAATAGACGAAATGCTTTAACTAAAGCGGAAGATATATATAAGATTCACGGACACGGGAGGTATAAAATGAAAGGAACCATGATTTCCGCTGAAATGATCGCTCCATGCGGTCTGGACTGCTGCCTTTGCAAACGTGCCCTTGCCGAAACAAACCCATGTCCGGGATGCCATGGACCAAATGAAAACAAACCAGAATTCTGCGCGGAAAGATGCGGAATCATTTTGTGCCGGAAACGCATTGAGCGGGAGTATAAGTATTGTGATGAATGCCCTGATTATCCATGCGCGGATGTAATGGAAAAGGAAACCCGTTATACTTCAAAGTACCCCCTGTACGAATCGCCGGGGAAAAATCTGAGGGACATCCGGGAACTCGGCATGGAAAAGTTCCTGGAAGCCGAACAGAAACAATGGATATGTAAAGAATGCGGTCATATCATCTCTGTCCATACAGGCATCTGCAGCGGATGCGGCAAACAATATGGCGCTCAGATTATGCAGATAAATGAAGACACCTGGAGGATTGAGGATGGCACGGTTCGCTTTTTCCTTCTGAAGGGAACCGAAAAAGCGCTTCTGATCGATTCCGGTATGACGATTCGCCACGCCAGGGAAATAGCAGAAGCGCTCACCGGACTGTCCGTTTTTCTCCTGAACACCCATTCGGACAGAGATCATACCGGATGCAATGAACAGTTTGAATCCTTCTATATGCATCCGGCGGATGAAGCGCGTTACAGAAGCTCCGGAAAAAACAACCGCCTGATTCCTGTAAAGGATGGAGATGAAATGGATCTGGGGAACAGGAAGCTGCGGATCATACATCTTCCCGGCCACACGCCCGGAAGCATTGCGGTACTCGATATCAGCCGCCGGGTTATGATCAGCGGGGATCCTCTTCAGGCGCACGGTCACATTTTTATGTTCGGGGAACACCGGAATATGAAGGATTATATCGACAGCCTGGAAAAACTGGACAAGATGAAAGCGGATTTCGATGAAATCTGGCCCTCTCACGGGGATCTGCCAATATACCCTGATTGTATCCGGAAACACTGTGATGGAGCAAAGCAGATCCTGAACAAAGAAATCAAAGGTACGGAGAAAGAAGTTTTCGGTCAGAAGATCATGGTATACCATATCGGGGAAACCGCTTTTCTTTACGACAAATAACAAGCAGTCAGGATTTTTCAGATGAACCTGGCACGAAAACTCGTAAAATATCTTTGAAAAATATCTGACGATCAGGGGAGAGGGACAATGGAGCGCACAATTCAGGCGTGTTCCGGGAAAAAGATCGAAGTGAAACAGGGACAAACAACGACCGTAGTTGATGTGGAAGGCGGGCAGGCCGCTGATTCCTTTGTCAGGGTACGTTTTTATGACGAGGCGGACGATCAGAAGCTCCGTTTTGCGGTGATCGTCACAAAAACGGATGGTCATTGGGTATTCTGTAAGCATAAAGAACGTAACACGCTGGAAGTTCCCGGGGGGCACAGGGAACCGGGAGAGGATATCCTGACAACGGCAAAACGGGAACTGCAAGAGGAAACCGGGGCGATTGATTTCAGCATCAGACCTGTCTGTGTGTATTCTGTTACCGCGCCCTGGAACTTTGATGGCCAGGAAACCTTCGGTATGCTGTTCTTTGCGGATGTGAAGGCGTTCGAAAAAGAACTCCACAGCGAGATCGAACGAATTGTCATACAGGACGGTCCGCCGTCCGCCTGGACATATCCGGATATTCAGCCGTATCTGATGGAAGAAGTGCAAAAATGGATGCGGATGGAGGGAATACCCGAATGAGTAGAAAGGAAGAACTGAGCATCCTTTTCATCGGCAACAGCCATACTTATGTTCAATTACGGCCGGAATCCGGCAAGAATTTGCCACAATATTTTTTGATTGAACGATGAAAGGTATAATAATTTGGAAATAAGGCTTGTTGACAGTCATAACTTCACCCGGGATTCACTGAAAGACTTTCAGCGGCATCAGGAAGTAAAAAATGTGTATCGCCTGCGGAACGGGAATCTGACACTGGTTTACAATCCCTTCACGGAGGATTGGGATGCTGCGCGTCTTATCGAAAAAGCTGAAGAGATTCTCAGCGGGCGGTACGTGACATATTGCGCTTATGAAGGGAATTGCGTGGTTGGTGAAATCATGCTGATTCCCAAGCCGAACAAAGGCCGTCTCATCATTGACAGCTTCCATGTTTCCAGGGATTACCGCCGTCGTGGAATCGGCAGGGCCTTGTTTGAAGCCGCCAGGCAGGAAGCCCTGAAGAAGGGAGCCCATGCTTTGTATGCATCCTGCTGTTCTTCTGAGGAAACAATAAACTTCTACTCCGCCATGGGGTTCCGCCTCAGTTCTGACCCGATTCCTTCCCTTGCTGAGGCAGAGCCTTATGATTTGCAGATGGAATGTGTGATTATCCGGGAAACGCAATGAGCTGCCGTGATTCCGGTTTACCGGGAAGATGATAAAGCGGAAAAGAAAAAGCCCCGGCACCGCTTCATTGAAGTCTGGCTGGGTGTGAAGCCATAATTATTCTTTGGAAAAAATCAGATGGCGGAAGAAAGCAATCTGTCTGTATTCATCCATCTTGGACACTCGCGTTTCAAGCTGTGCCATTCTTTTCTGCCATTCTTCCTGATCATGCTTCTCCTGATTTTGCCGCAGATCACAGAATGTACGGATGCCGTATGAATCAATCAGTTTCAGGCTGCTGTTCCAATCAGTGATGTCACTGTCATTGTAATACCGGATTGTTCCGAGCTTTGATGCCGTGCTGTTTTTACCATCCGGCAGAGCGGTCGCTTTTTTCATATCATCGAGCAATACGGCCATCTGCAAAACACGACCGGCGCATGAGGCAATAGAACTCGGTAAAACCCCGGCGTGTGTGACATGGTATTCCAATATGGCTTCCGGAAAGACAGCCCTTTGTGCAGGATTTGTGCCTTGGTTCGTTGAAATCGGGTGTATAAGAATCGTCGGTCAATGATTAAGATATGGAAGCAAGGATTGTACCATGAGTGTTCCGGACAGATCGACCAGCCGGAACCAGAGCTATATCAGGAAATAAGGAGAAGACCCGCGATGAGAGAACTGTTTCAGATGGACAGGCAGGACTATAATCCGGAAGGGAAAGTATATGAGAGGCCGTCGGCAAGGGCGGTGATCCTGAAGGACGGGAAAGTGCTCCTCAATTACCTGGCGATACACGACTGCTACGAGTTCCCGGGCGGGGGAATCGAGCCCGGGGAAACGCCGGAGAGCGCGCTGCAGCGTGAAGTGGCGGAGGAGACGGGACGGATCGTGATCCCGGAATCCATCCGGGAGTTCGGCATCGTGATCAGGAGGCAGCGGGACAGCAAGGATCCGGACGGCATCTTCGAACAGAGAAATTACTATTATTTCTGCGAAGTGACCGATGAGGAAGTTCCGCGGAAGCCGGATGAGCACGAGATTCTGGACGGGGCGGAACCGGTCTGGGTCGGGTCGCTGGCCACGCCGATCCACCGGAACCGGAAGGCCTTTGAACGGATCGGCGAGCCGTTTATGCAGCGGGAAATGCGCGTGATGGACATGGCGGACGGGGAGCTCCGGAAACGGAGCTGGGAAAGGACGGAAGAGGCGGCGATCCGGTCGCTGGGAAGCGCGGATTACAGCGGAATGCTTTCATTTGTGAGGCAAACCCTGGAGGATGTCCGGACCGAAGGCGAAAAACAGATCGGCATGCATAAGATGGAGTTCGGGTACACGCGCTATGAGCACACGAAGCGAGTGCTCGGCTGGGCGAAGCGGCTTTACGACGCCACCGCGGACAAAACGGGGCTCCGGTATGAGGACCTGATGATCGCGACCATCTTCCACGATATCGGCAGGGCCGTTTCCGCGCGGTCGGGCGGGGACCACGCGAAGGAGGGAGTGCCGCTGACCCGGGACTGGCTGCTGTCGAACGGATACGATCCCATCCGCGCGGAATATATCGCGGGCCTGGTCGGTTCGCACTCCGAGAAATGGCGGATGCGCGACCCGGCGATCGACCGGAACCTCCTGATGCTGATGGAGGTGGATCTCCTGGACGATATGGGGCTCCTCGGCATCGTGATGGATACGATGATCGTCAGGGCCCGGAAGGCCGAAGCGACGTTCTACGACTGCTATAACCATTACGAGCGGTACACGCATCCGATGCAGTACGACTGCCCGGTCGTCACCCCGGAAGCGAAGGCGTTCTGGGACGAGAAGACGGAAAGCACGGACCGCTTTGTGGAACAGTACCGGAAGGACATCCTGTTCGGCGCTGAAAACTATATCGGATACAGGTAAAGGCAATCGAATGTCAGGGATGTGACGCGGATGAGCAATGATGAGATCATGGACAGGATCAGAGACTACTGGAACGAGACGTCAGATTCGGCGTGGTACAGGTCGCTGAGAACCGACGGGACAATCAGACGTCTGCAGGAGAAGCCCGAATCGGCCTTCCATCCCGCGGTGTATGAACTGATCCGCAGATATATTCCGGATATGGAAGGCCGGCGTGTGCTTCTTCCCTCCAGCGGGGACAACCACGCGGCGTTCGCGCTTGCGACGGCGGGCGCCCGGGTGACGTCGGCTGACATCAGCGAGAGGCAGCTTGAACACGCGTCCGCCATCGCTGAGCGCCTGGGCCTGGACATCGAATTCGTCTGCGACGATACGATGAAGCTGTCCCGGATCCGCGACCGGGCTTACGATATGGTGTACACCTCCAACGGTACGCTTTCGTGGATCAGCGACATAGACGGCATGAACCGCAATATATCCCGTGTGCTGAAAACGGGCGGTTACTACGTCATGTACGATATGCATCCGTTCAACAGGCCGTTTTCGGGAGAGGCCTGGAAGGCCCCGGCGATCGTCAAGTCCTATCACGACGTTTTTCCGGACCTGCACTGGCGGCTCCAGGATATCGTCAATTCGCAGGTCAGGTCAGGGCTGGCTATCTGCGAACTGGCCGAACTGCCCGCGGCGGACGCTTCATTCTGGTATACTTTCGCCGAGCTTCAGGAAAAGAGTCCGGAAGAACTGGAAGGGCTCAACGACTGGAAAAAGAATCCCATGGCTGCGCTGCCGGCATGGATTGCGCTGGTTTCGAAGAAGGCATGACGGTTTTCCGCAGGGAGGATAAAGCGTAAAGGAAATACAGTATATTCACCAACCGACGGAATACCTGTGCGGCCAGGCGTGCGTCGCCATGATCGCCGGTATGCATCCTGAAAGTCCTGCTTCCCCGGTACGGCCACTGGATCCTGTATTATCACGGAAAGTACTGCGATCCCGAGTTCGGCCCCGTGGACGAATTGTATTGCAAAGCGAAAATCCAGTCATATCCAGATCCGGCATAACCAGGCTGTAACAGCCCGGGGCGTTGAGAATGATATCATCCGATTCCGGGATATCCCGGAGACAAAGGTACTGAGTATCTACCATAAAGGGCCATAGACTTCCTTCTCCTCATACACTTTTCCGATTTCAAAATGCGTGGCGATCTGCCCATAACAGATCAACTTCTTTTTGCGCTGTACCGGGATAGAGCGTAGCCTGCCGTATTCAAAGAAGGCTTTGATGACTTTCCTGCGGTATTCTTCCTCCCGCTTTTGCTGTTCGTCAGCCTGTTCCGGTTGCTCTTTTCCATGAACTGTCTCACTCCCTGATAAACCGGTTTTCCGTTTCCGGTGTCTCCGCGCTCACATACCGTTCCACGGTCATGCGCAGGTCATACTTTTCCCGCAGCGCGGCGATGGTAGCCATCATCGGAGACGCATGGTGAATATCAATCGCTTCCTGGCTTTCCCAGCTGTCGATCAGCAGGATCGTTTCCGGATCGTCCAGAGGCTGGTAATACTCATACCGCAGGTTTCCGGCTTCCGCCCGGATCGCGGCCACAGTACCGCCCGCGGCCATCTCCTCGGCAAACTTCCGGGCATTGCCGTTTTTGCCGGTATAACGCAGATTCACTGTGATCGCCATGATGGATGACCTCCATTCTCCACATTGATTTCAGTCAATTATACCAGATCCCGAAAAGAAACTTCAGACATTTTTTTGACATATCCGGCATTATGGGGATGGCTGTGACGGGAGAGTCATGGTGAGAAGATTCGCATCCCGCAGATCTCAGGAAATGGGTTCCGCGGGCTTTTTTTGATTTTGGGAATATGGTATCATTGGGAGTAATGACCGGAGGAGTTCATCGCGCTCGGAATTTCTTGATTAAACAGATCAAGGAGTATGAACATGAGGTATAACTGGATACATCTTACAGATTAGTGTTGGCAGGCTTTAGCAAATAGAAACAGGCAGAAATACTGGCTGAATAACGAAGGATAAGTTCACTGGGAAATATCCGGAACAGGTGGCAGGAAAAATGAATGAGCAGAAAATTTTCAGTAAAAACAGCACATATCAGCTGATTGAGGTTCTGAAAACCAACCGCAACAAAAGATACAGGCAGAACAGTTTCCTGGTGGAAGGAGTCCGCAGCCTGAATGAAGCAGTGAAAAACGGATGGAAGATCCGTTCCCTGATTTATTGCCCGGAACAGCTTTCCGGCTGGGCACAGGATATGATCCGCACTGTCCGGACAGAGGTGAATTATCTTCTGACGCCGGAACTGATGAAGGATCTGTCCGGAAAAACAGACACCTCAGAGCTCATGGCTGTGATCGAAATGAGGGAGGATCGTCCGGATACAATCCGGCTGTCGGATAATCCGTTCCTGGTTCTTTTTGACCGCCCGTCGAATAAAGGGAATCTCGGGACGATGATCCGTTCCTGTGACGCGCTTGGCGCGGATGCGCTGATATTGACGGGACATGCGGTGGATCTGTATGATCCGGACGTAGTAGTTTCCGCGATGGGATCTTTCTTCAATCTGCCGGTTCTGCGGATTGTTGATAATAATGAACTGTATGCCTATATCGCGGAACTGAAGGAGAAGTATCCCGGATTTATCACCATCGGCACCACTGCCCACAGGGAATCTCCCATCTGGTCGGAAAAGCTTTCCGGTCCGCTGATGCTGATGGTCGGCAATGAGACAATGGGACTGAACAAAGCATTCAAGGAATACTGTGATATACTCTGCACGATTCCGATGGCGGAGACATCCTACGCAAGCTCCTTTAACGTCAGCTGTGCTGCTTCCATCATGATGTACGAGATTGTCCGCCAGCGGAACAGCTGAACTGCGGGGGGAATGATGAAAAACAATTTCGGATTCCCGGCGGGAAGCGGAAAAGAAAAAGCTCCGGCACCGCTTCATCGATGAAGTCTGGCCGGGAACCGGTAAGGGCTTGCCGAAGTATCTTTTAAAACAAACGACCGGCAGCAAAACAGATGATGAGGAGGATCACCGGGTGAAGGTGTTTATATGCGGCGGAGGAGCCGGAGAACAGACTGTCAGGGCCCGTCACAGGCTGAATGAGGTCATCAATCATTCTTTGTCCTGCCTGTATATTCCATTGGCAATGGAGGAAAGCCGGTATGATAGCTGCTATGAATGGATCAAAGGAGAACTGTCCGATGTGGAAATCCCCGGGATTGAAATGATCCGTTCAGCGGAAGAACTGAGCCGGAAGCATCTTGCGGATTATAGTTTTCTTTTTATCGGAGGAGGCAATACTTTCAAACTGCTTTATGACATCAAACGGGTAAACATGTTTGAGCCGATCCGAAAGTATCTTCAAAACGGAGGCGTAGCCTTTGGCGGAAGCGCCGGAGCTATCATTTTCGGGGAAGATCTTGAGTCTTGTGCTTTGGATGATGATAATGATGTAGGGTTGGAAGACACAGAAGGGTTTGATGTCTTGGGAGGAATATCCTTTCTCTGTCATTTTACAAACCGAATTCCCGAACATGACCGGAGAAGTGAGGCATACCTGCTGAAAATTTCAGGACACAGAAAAGTATACGCATTACCGGAAGAAGATACGCTGTTCGTCAATGATTCGCAGGTGGAAGCAATCATCGACAGGCCGTATTATATCTTTAATAATGGCCGGAAAACAGAAGTTCCGGTATAAAAAGATGATCAATCGAAGTATAAGAAGGGATTACAGATTTCCCGGGCAATTATGAACCGGAAGATGAAAGACAATATCAGGAATACAGGGAGAATGTTCCAAAGGTTATGGAAATAATTCTGAAAGGTTACCTATGCAGTTTCATCCTGTGAAATGCATTATTATGTTTTGATATCATCAATGAGGATGGAGAGAACATGTTAGGAACGATTATCAATACAGGGGCAATAGTAGCCGGTGGCCTGATCGGTATGTTTGGAGGCAGGCTGATTAAGGAACGCCATCAACAGACGCTGACTATGGCATGCGGTATTGGAACACTCTTTATTGGTATTGCCGGAGCAATGAACTACATGCTTCACAATGATCTGCTCCCGGACGGGGGAGGAATGCTTGTGGTGGCCTGCCTCGCTCTTGGCGGGCTCGTTGGAGAGATTATCAATATTGAGAGGCTGTTTGAACGGTTCGGCGGGTGGCTGAAACAGAAAACCGGAAACGCAAAGGATCAAGGATTCGTTAATGGATTTGTGACGGCGTCCCTGACGGTGTGTATTGGCGCTATGGCAATCATGGGCGCTGTTCAAGATGGGATTTCGGGCGACTGGTCGACGCTCGGAGCCAAATCGATCTTGGATTTGGTTATCGTTATGGTGATGACTTGCTCCCTTGGTAAAGGCTGTATGTTTTCAGCAGTTCCGGTGTTCTTGTGGGAAGGTGGTCTGACGCTGCTTGCCACCGCCATCAGGCCGATCATGACGGATCTGGCCATGGGATACCTGTCCATGGTTGGTTCAGTTTTGATCTTCTGCGTAGGATTGAACCTTATCTGGGGAAAGAAGATCAGAGTGGCCAATCTTCTGCCTGCTGTTGTATTCGCTGTAGTTGCAGCGTTCTTACCGATTCATTTTTAGTATTAGGATGTGATGACTTGAACGAATCAGAGCTCTATAAAGAGCTTGGTATACTGACAAAGGCTAAGGACCGGTGGAAAGAAAGCATGCCTGTATGAAGGCCGCGACCTATTTCCGCGGAGGCATGCAGACCGGTTTCGTCTGCGGAGCGATTACCGGCAGCCTGATGGCTATCGGATTGGCTGGCGTGGATGATCCGGATATCCCGGGTGAACTGTTCCGGAAGATCAAAGAGAACCATAATGGCCTGATCAACTGCAAGGACCTGCTCCGCGTCAATGCTGAAAATGGCGTGGAGAAGATGCAACACTGCAACGCAATGATCCGGGAATGCATCGGATATGTGGAGGAAATTCTCCGGGAGAAAGGAAAACTGGTATGAACATCGCGGCAATGACTTTCCGGATGCGTGCTGCCTGGGTGCACAGCCTGAAGGAAAAACGAATGATCGTGAAAAGCCTGACAGCGCAGTTGCGGAACAAGTTCCATGTTTCCGCCGCCGAGATCGATGAGCAGGATATACACCAGATTATCGTGATCGGCGTGGCCGCCATTGTTCCGCATAACGCCATGGCGGACAGCTTAATGGAAGAAATCTCCCTGTTCGTGGAGGAAAACTGCGAGGCGGAAATCCTCCAGGAAACACGGGACATCCGGTAAAGCGGGAGGACAGATGAAAACAGCTTTAATCATGGAAGGCGGAGCCATGCGCGGCATGTTCACCTGCGGTGTCATGGATGTCCTGATGGAAAACGGTATCACTTTTGACGGCGCTGCCGGCATTTCCGCCGGGGCTGTCTTTGGCTGCAATTTCAAATCGGAACAGATCGGACGCCCGGTCCGCTATAACAAGAAATATTGCAGGGATCCGAGATACTGCAGTATTCGTTCCTGGCTGAAAACCGGTGATCTGTATGGCGCGGATTTCTGTTACCGGGAACTGCCGGATGTATTGGATCCGTTTGACAGGAATGCCTTCGCCGGGAATCCGTTGGCTTTCTATATCGGCGCAACGGATGTTGATACCGGGAAGTGTGTATATCACCGGTGTACGGATGGCGGGGAAACGGACATGCTCTGGTTCCGGGCTTCGGCTTCCATGCCAATCGTTTCCAGGCCGGTTCGCATTGACAATCATAGCTATCTGGATGGCGGAATAGCAGATGCCGTACCGTACGCCTATATGGAACAGCTGGGATATAACCGGAATGTGATTGTCCTGACGCAGCCCAAAGGCTATCGAAAGAAACCGGAGACCTCATTTGCCATGAAACTCTTTCTTCGCCGGTTACCGAAGATTTGCGATGCAATGCGGCACCGTCACGAAATGTATAACCGGCAGATGGACGAACTGAACCGGATAGAAGCAGAAAAAAGAGCCCTGATCATCCGGCCTCCGGAAGATCTGCGGATCGGACATGCGGAAAAGAACCCGGCAGAATTGGAACGTGTTTACCGGGTCGGACGGAAGGAAGCAGAAAAACGCCTGACGGAGATCCGGCAATGGCTGCCGGAGGGCGGTTCCATACAAAACTATCGGGATCAACAAGGACAAGTGGATCACGATCCTGCTGGACGGATCAGCGGTGAAGGAAGATATCACAGCGTCGCCGGCTATGAGCTACAGTATGACAGCCACAAAGATCAGGAGGGCGAAACATGTTCCGGACAATGAGACGGTTTAAGCAGCAGATCAGCGAGGAAGAATGCATCCGGATCCTGCAGGAGGAAAAGCGCGGCATCCTTTCCATGCACGGAGAGGACGGCTATCCTTACGGGATTCCCATGAACCACTGGTATAATCCGGAAGACGGAAAGCTGTATTTCCATGGCGCAAAGACAGGCCACAAGATTGACGCGATCACAAAAGACAACCGCGTCAGCTACTGCGTCCATGACGCCGGATATCGGAAGGAAGGCGAATGGGCGCTGAATATCAGCAGCGTTGTCGTCTTCGGTCGGATCAGCCTGGTTACCGATGAGGAAAAGGCTAAAGAGATCGGAACACAACTGTGCAGGAAGTTCACAGATGATGAGGAATACATTCAGAAAGAGCTGCAAAACGCGCTGCCCCGGGCACAATGCCTGGAACTGATGATTGACCATATGACCGGGAAACTGGTCAACGAGTCCTGAAAGCAGAGGAGCAAACTACATGAAAAGGACTGGGTAAGACAAACGCTTAATGCGATTATGAAGCGGGAATGGAGGCTGCCCAATGAGACGAACACTGGCATTGGTGATGGTTCTGACCCTCCTGATGTTTGGCAATAACGCAGCCGCGGTGATGAATCCTCCCTATCCGACGGAACCGACATCAGCGCTGTGGAAGCTCTATGATCCCGAACTGCATTACTGGTATCAGCAGCTGACCGAAACCGAGAAAAGACTGTTTTCCGCGCGGTACGACTGCATTGCGCTCGGGCAGGCGGATCTGTGGGACTATTACTGCGGACGTTTGACGCTGGAGAACCGCGAAAGAATCGATTACGCGTTGATCATGGATTGCCCGGAACTGTTGTATTATCCGCAGGGCGAGACAATGGATTCTTTGCGCTACGGGCGGATCCAGGCGCCGGACGAAGCGTTATGCGCGCAGCATGCCGCTATGCTGCCGGACAGGCTCGCGGAATGTATAGAGGTTTTGGATGCGATCCGCCGTCAGCCGGAATGGGGAGAAACGGATTTTGAGAAGGAAATCGCCGCGGACCGGTTCCTTGTGCATCATTGCATATATGAACCCGAGATGATCGACGTTACCAATAACAATTTCGAACAGCATCTGGA
>JAEEGL013036739.1_pt1 | contig 12577 bp, 10 predicted proteins | sample 9134231 | NCBI WGS metagenome assembly JAEEGL01 (sample SAMN16246548, study PRJNA631951) | gut metagenome | biome: gut microbiome; feature: rumen; material: fiber-attached | host: Bos | place: Iran: Karaj | collected 2018-10
AAAATAATGGTCAAAATATTTGGATTTTAACATAGAAAGCGGATTTTAGGATTGATATTCTTTCGTCTTTCTGTAACAAAAAATCCTTGAATCCCTGAATCCGCAGAATATTCTTCTCTCTACGGATTTTAGGATTTTAGGATTGATATTCTTTCGTCTTTCTGTAACAAAAAATCCTTGAATCCCTGAATCCGCAGAATATTCTTCTCTCTACGGATTTTAGGATTTTGGGATTGATATTCTTTCGCCTTTCTGTAACAATAATCCTTAAATCCTTGAATCCCTAGAATAATTTTCCAACGACAGATTTATCTGCGGATTTGAGGATTATAGGATTGTAGCTTCTGTCATCACCTTGAATCAAGCTTTGTCCTTAAATCCTATAATCCTTAGAGTCTCTATGAGTTTGTTTTTGAAACAAATTAGAAATACCAAAGAGTAGGATTTCTGTCCGATAGGACACTCCTTGGGATTATTCGCTGATTCATCTGTTCAATCTTTTGTGTATTCAAATAAACATGGTTTTAGCTATTGTATCAGCATCATGGCGACAGACAGAATGGTGACAATCTGTATGAAGCGGCGAAAGGCCTTCTCAGGGAAGAGCTTTACGATGCGTATGCCGATTAGTGCGCCGATGCCTATGGTGGGCAGCATCACGAGGTTGAGGGAGAACGTGTCCCATGTGATATTGTCCCATACGAATATCTGCAAAGGAATCTTTAGCAGGTTGACAACGAGGAAGAACCATGCGTTGATGCCTATATACTCCATCTTCTCCTTGCGCATGGAAAGGAGATATACCGACAATACAGGTCCGGCGGCATTGCCTATCATGGTGGTGAAGCCCCCGAGAAGTCCGAAGATGGCGGAATACCACCATTTCCTCATCCATCTGTTCTCCTTGCCAAACACCTCGCTCCATATCATCACACCCAATGCCAGGGCGAGTGTCCAGCCCATGAGCCTGCGAAACTCGTGCGTTGGGATGAGGGAGTCAACGAAGATGGCAACGAAGAAACCGAGTATGGCAGTGGGCAGCAGCTTTGCTACCACCTTCCAGTCGGCTATGCGCTTGTAGTAGGTTACGGCTATGACGTCAGCCATGCACAGCATAGGCAGGATGACACCCGTTGACTCCTTGGCTCCGAAGGCCATTGCCATATAGGGCACTATGAGCAGCATCATGCCCTGTACGCCGGTCTTTGACATACCGATGCACAGTGCGGTAATGGATATGATGGTCCACTGGAATGGGTTGAGGGATTCAAGCATCTTGTTTTTTCTTGAAACTGCAGGAAACAGTGATTACGGTGCAAAAGTATGAAAATATTTGGAGATAATCAGCATATATACTTTCTTTAACTTCTTGAAAATGTATGCCTTGGCATAGCGATATAAAATTTTTCAGTTTTTTTATACAATTTGTATTGTTTATTGGAATTATTTTGTAAATTTGTAGCGATAAACATTATTAATGTAAATTCAGAGGAAATGAGACGGAATTTTCTACGTGCCTTGGTCGTCATGTTTATGCTTGCGGTTGCAAGTGTGACGTTATATGCACAGAGATTTAGTAGCTATGGTGACATCAACAGGACATGGATGAAGTTACCTATAACGGGTGTGAAGAATGGTAATATACTGACGCTGCTTGAGGCTTTCAACAAGACCTGGCGCACAGTGCCCGCCACGGAGTTGCTGGCTCAGCCGGTGACAAATACAGATGCTCCCGGTGGGTATGCCATTGTGGTGGACCGCCCTAATGGCTATGTAAGTATCCAGGAGCTGGGAGATGACGGTGAGGCTCTCTCTGCATGCGTGTGGAAAAGGTCTAACGGCCATAAGCTCTTTGCTGTGGCTTATACCCGATATCATGGAGTGTTCCCTCAGACATACGTTTATATGTATGACTATAACCAGGCAAACGGCAAACTGACTCCGGAGCAGAGTGCACTGTCGCTCTTCAAACCTTCATTTGACGAAGCCTATGGCGTTGACGCCGTTACGGTGCAGCTGCCGCAACACGGAAAGGACGTGGTGGTGACAGAGTTTATAATGGGGTGGGGCATGGCCATTAACCACACCTATTCATGGGACGGTATGAGGCCGAAGCTGTCGCGTACGGAGTTGGCATGCTATGGTGAGATGGAGGATATATATAATAAGGAGTATATGATGGAGGACAGGATAAGGTTTGACAGGTATGCCCTTTATGATTTTGATGAGGATAACGTGCCTGAGGTATGGCTCTCTACGGACAATGAAGAGTATCAGGCGGTGTTCTCCTTGGTAAATGGTAAGGTTAGTATGCTCGCATCATCATATTACAAGACACATCTTATGTTCTTCTCTGGTATGGTGGGCAGTGCCGGCGGTTGTGGCACGGGGTGTTTCAGTGCCACCTATACACCACTGTCGAACAGTAAGCCTGTGTATAATCTTGTTGATATGCAGAGCTGGGATTACCAGAAGGATGATATGGTAAGTACATATTATAAGGATGGTAATGAGATTCCCAAGGCTGAGGGCGAACGATTGATAAAGTCTTATGGCGAAGCAGTTGTGGTTGTCCCTATTATGAGAAGCCTGAGGCCATAACGGAGAATGTTTGAAGAAAATGAATCGTATGAGAAAGATTATTTTAGCGATAATGACGCTCTGTGCAGTGTGTGCGTCGGCGCAGAATGTTACGGAGCAGCATGGCTTCAAGGCTTTGTTGAACGGGAAGACTGCCGTAGAAGTGTTCTTGCAGACTGTTTGTAATGATGGCGACTGGCGTACGGCTGGTTATGTGTATTATCCCAAAGCCAAGTCGCCTGCTCCAATCCTGATAGTAGAGAACTGGAGTGGTGAGTCCCCTGTGATGTCTGATGAGGTCGATGTGGTGGATAAACGCTTCGTGGAGTATCAGCCCGATGGCGAGGTTACAGGCCTGCTCTATATTACGTATGTAGAGGTGGAGGGCGATTTCCAGATGATGAAGGGCTCGTGGAAAAATCCCACTACGGGCAAGGTGATGCGTATGACTAACTTTGAGGAGATGCGCGAGTCGCCAGACTGGTGGCCGGGAAGTCCGGAAGTGCTCAGCGCACCGGGACGTGACGCATGGCAGTTCTTATATAAGTTGGAGAATAAATATGACGAGACCGGCGACAGTGAGTGGATGAACTCAATCCGTGTGACATTTGAGGTGGACGGTATGGAACATCCCCTGAGTTTTGAGGAACCTCTGGTTAACTCTGTAAGCAGTGATATGGAGGAGACTCTTGACTGGGTTATAGAGAAAGACATCAACTTTGACGGTGTGCCCGATCTTATGGTGTATCTCGGCGTTACAAATAATGCACAGGCGGTGTATAAGGCTTTCGTGTGGAACCCCGTAACGCGGCAGTTCTATGATGTCGTGGCATTCCAGAATATAGAGGAGCCTACCTTTGATACGGAAAATAAGACTATTACCAGCGTTGCGCGTGACGGTATGACTTTATATATTGATACGTATAAGTGGAAGAATGGTAAACTGACCCTGGTAGAGAGTAAGAAAGAGTCACAAGCCGAATAGAGAATATTAAGATATATTCAAGAGTTTAATCTTATTAATTAACTAAAACAATTACAAATGAAAAAGATTTTATTTTTTGTTGCCTCATTAATGTTGATGGTGGCATGTGGAGAGAAGGGAAAAGAGTATGTGTTTTTCGCAGGCGTGACGGGTAGCAGTGGACCAAACTGCCATACGTTTGAATATAATGTCAATCCTGACACGCTGACGCTGAACGGCGTGGCTGACGGCGACAGCACCGATGTTACTCTTAAGCTGAAGTTTGAGCATAAGGCAGGGGCTGAGGTTAAGCCTTTTGATGAGAACTGGTATGTGAAGGTAAGAGGTCGTGACGACGCAGAGGGTGTGGAGCTCTCTCTCTACTCTAATGAAGAGGGAATGGCTGCTGTAAAGAATCTGCCAGAGGGACAGACCGCAGAACTGGTGTTTACCGGTAAGGCTGCAACGGCTGACCTGGAGAAGCTGAACAGTCAGAAGGCTTGGACAACAGTGATAATGAACTAACACTATGTGGCCATAAGATATTAATGATAGTGGGGCGTGAATACCCCGAAAAAGAAAAAGCCCCTTGCAAATATGCATTTGCAAGGGGCTTGATGTATCACTTGTGCCCAGAACGGGACTCGAACCCGTACACCGTGAAGTATTGGTGTTTGAGACCAACGCGTCTACCAATTCCGCCATCTGGGCAAGCGATTGTCGCTCTTATGTCAATATGAAACCACCCTTGGTCTCACTTTCGGTGTGCAAAGTTAATATATTTTTTTTAATTGGCAAAATAATAGAAGAGAAATTTTACAATGACTGTATATATTTCTCTGCGTCCAAAGCTGCTTTGCATCCGGTGCCTGCCGCTACCACAGCCTGTCTGTATGTAGGGTCGCAGACATCGCCTGCGGCAAACACTCCCGGTATCACGTTGCCTTCCAGGTCATAGACCTCCTGTGTCTTTCCGTCTGTTACGATGTAACCTTGGTTGTCGGTCTTTATGCTGGCTTTGACAAAGTCTGTGACAGGGGTGTGTCCGATGGCAAGGAACAGTCCGTCGATATTCACGTCATAGTGCTTCTCTTCCGGTGTGTCCTTTCCTTCTACCACGTGCATACCCTCAACGCCGTTTTCTCCATAGAGGCCTGTAACGTTATGCTTGAACAGAATCTCGATGTTCTCAGCAGACTTCACTCGCTGCTGCATAATGTCGGAAGCACGCAGGTAATCCTTGCGCACCACGAGGTAAACCTTCTGACACAGTCCTGAGAGATACAGTGCATCCTCGCAGGCAGTGTCGCCTCCACCTACCACGGCAGTAACTTTCTTGCGGTAGAAGAAACCGTCGCATGTAGCACAGGCACTTACACCCATGCCGCTGTATTTCTTCTCGTCCTCCAGTCCAAGATACTTAGCCTTGGCGCCGGTAGCTATGATTATAGCGTCAGCAGTCAGTTTGTCTGTGCCGTCAACGGTAACGACGTAAGGTCTGCCGGTGAAGTCAATCTCGGTTACCTCTCCTGCGCGTACGTCAGCACCGAAGCGCTCAGCCTGCTGCTGCAGCTCCATCATCATCTGGTTGGCGTCAACACCTTGAGGGTATCCGGGGAAGTTCTCTATCTCCGTTGTCTGTGTCAGCTGACCGCCCATCTGCTGGCCTACATACACCACAGGTGACAGGTTTGCCCTGCCGGCATATATAGCAGCGGTGTAACCTGCAGGTCCGCTACCGATTATCAAGCATTTAACGTGGTTCATTGTATATATTATGCTTCAATTAGTGCAGCAATCTTCTGGTCTATCTCGTCAGTTGGTACCGAAGCATCGAAACGCGCCACTACCTTTCCTATCTTGTTGACGAGGAACTTTGTAAAGTCTTCTGTGATTTCACCAGGGAATTTCTCTGTAAGATACTTATACAGTGTGTCGGCATCATCTCCGTTTACTTTCACTTTCTTGAAGCGTGGGAATTCTGTGCCGAATTCTTCCTTGCAGTATTTGTGTATCATCTCGTCAGTTCCCGGGCATGACTTCGTAGGCTGGTTGCTTGGAAAATCAAGCACGGTAAATCCCTGCGAATGATATTTCTCGTATAATGCGTTAAGTTCCTTGTACTGTTGTGTTGTGTACTCGCTTTTTGTTGCGGTGTTAACTACCAAAGCCACTTCTCCTACATAACCATTGAGTGGCACTGCATTTCCTTTCCTGTCCTTAACAGTGATTTCTTTTATTGAGTTCATTGTGTCTCTATGTTATCGCTTGCAAAGATAACATTTTTTTTTTATACTGGAAAACATTTCTGTCTTTTTTTATCTTCTGCCTCCGCCGTGAGAACCGTTGCCGCGGCTTGCTGCTCCTGCTCTGGTGCCTGCGGAACCTGCAGAACGTGTGCCGACAGAACCTGCGGCTCTTGCACCCATGGAATTGCCGGAGCGTGTACCCATGCTGCTTCCGTATGAGCGTGTACCCATTGAACTGCCTGAGCGTGTCCCCATGTTTGTTCCGCGAGAGTGTGTACCCATAGAACTGCCAGTTCTCATGCCTTCTTGTGTCCTGCTTTGATTGTATGAGGATGACCTGCGCACTTGGTCATGTGAACCGTTGCTGCGGTTGTTGTTGTAGTTCTGACCGTTGCTGTTGTAGCTCTGGCGGTTGTTGTGGTGGTTCTGGCCATTGCTGCGGTAGTTCTGGCTGTTGCTGTGATTGTAGTTGCTCCTGTTGTCATAGCGGTTGCCTTGACGGCTGTTCATGTTGCCGTTGTTGCTATGCCTGTAGTTGCCGTTATTGTGTCTTCCGTCTCTCATTCCAGAGTATGTGCGTCTGTCAGAGATAGCGGGGCGGTAGTGGTTTACGCGGTTTACGTACCAAGACCTACCGCTGTTCCTGTGCCAGCTGTGTGTACCTCTGTAAGATACGTAAGCTGCCGGACGTGAGAAATAGTAGTGTGTGCGGTGTGGGTAGTATGCATAGATGCTGAAGTGCCAGTAGCCGTCGTTCCAGAATACAGGACGGAAGAAATAGCTTGCAGCCTCGTATGCGGCATACTGCCAGTCATAGAGTATGTAGCTGAGGTCTATGTTACGTTGCCTCCATGGAGCGGCATAAACGTTACCTGTTCCACTTATCTGCATCAGGTAGTCGAAGTTTATCTCGTATGCGGCCTCATACTGTTCCTCTGTGAGGTTCAGCTCGTAAGCCATCTTGTCTGTCAGGAACAAAGCCTGCTCGCGTGCCTGTGCGTATGTCATTGCCTTGGTTGTGGTGGCTATTGCCAGCAGTGTAACCATTATCATCATTATCTTCTTCATAGCCGTATGTTTTTAAGTTTCTATATTGCAAAGATAACCCTTTTATAATAACGTATAAAGGGTTTTTCCCTACATTGCGTACGGAAAAACCCTACAACACTTCTTGTCGTGGCATATTGATTCTTATCCCTTACTCTTTACTCTTTCTTCTTTACCCCTTCCCCCCTCATTTCTCGTACTACCTATGTATGGTGCGCCCTGTTCTTTTGGCTATTTCCATGCGTACCTTCTGCAGCTCTTGCATTTGTCGCATTGCCTCCATCATACGTTCTTTGTCTCCCTGACATTGTTGCATCTCGGTGCGCAGCGCGGTCAGCTTCTGGTTGATATACTCTCCCCTGAAGTCGAGCAGCAGGTGGTTCACCTGGTCGCGCAGTTCCTCAATGGTCTGTTCATGCCTGAGGCTCTCTGACACTATCGCCTCGTCCTCACATGCCTTGATGGCAAAGGCTGACACAGCATAGTCGGGATGCATGGTGAAATACTGCTCTGTGTTGAACCCCTCATCGTTTGAGTGTGCCACTGCTTCGTCAAGTATCCTGTTGTACATCTCGTCGGCAAAGCGTAGTTCGTCCTGGTCAAGGTCATATTTTACGAACTGTGCCAGATTGAATGACAAGGTTCCTCCGTCCTCTGTCTCTGTGTTCTCGTACAGCATTATGTCGCCTTGTCTTATTACAGTGCGTATAAGAAGGAATGCAGAGGATTCCTTGGGCTTTGCTGCCGGTTGCTCTGCCGGCAGGGGAGTGGCAGCAGGGGCGTTCGCGGCCTGGGTGTCAGGTGCTGACATTGGTCCTCCGTTTGCTGTACTCTTCGCCTCTCTCAGTTTCAACATCAGCGTCTGCTCCGCTATGCCGAGCCTTACAGAGCAGTCCTGTACATAGGTGGCCCTTATGATAGGGTCGCTAATCTTGCTTATGCTCTCTATTATCGAAGTGATAGCTTCTGAGCGTTCGTGTGGGTCGGTCACGCCGTCCAGGAGTACCCGTGACTTAAACTCAATGAAGTCAGTCTGATTCTCCTTAATATAATTACGGAACTCCTCCGCGGTGTGCTTTCTTGCGAATGAGTCAGGGTCGTCGCCGTCAGGCAGCAACATCACTTTTACGTTCATTCCCTCAGCCAGCAGCATGTCCGTACCTCGCAGTGCGGCCTTGATGCCGGCAGCGTCGCCGTCATAGAGTAATACTATGTTAGGTGTGAAGCGGTGTAATATGTGTATCTGGTGTTCAGACAGCGCAGTGCCCGAGTTTGCCACCACGTTCTCTATGCCACACTGGTGCATGGATATTACATCGGTGTAGCCCTCCACCATATACACCAGGTTCTCCTTTGCAATGGCTTTCTTCGCCTGGAATATACCATACAGCTCATGGTCTTTATGGTAAATCTCGGAGTCGGGCGAGTTGACGTATTTCTGTGACACGCCCTTGGTCCTTGCGTCAAGTACACGGCCGCCGAAGCCAACTACCTTTCCGCTCACGCCTATCCATGGGAATATCACACGTCCGGCAAATCGGTCTATCAGCTCGTCGGGGTGTCCGTCGCGAGCGTAGCATAATCCTGTCTTTACCAGATACTCTCCCTTGTATCCTTTAGCGAGAGCCGCCTTGGCAAGAGCCTCGCGGTCGCTGAGAGAGAAGCCCAACTGGAATTTGTTGATTATGTCATCGCGTATGCCGCGTTGCCTGAAGTACTGCATACCGATGGCTCTGCCGTCGATGTCGTTTTGCAGTATGTCGGCGAAATACTCCGCTGCCCATTGGTTCACGATGAACATTGACTCTCTCTCCGTCTGCTCCTTCTTCTGTTCCTCTGTCAGCTCCTTCTCTTGTATCTCAATGTGGTATCGTCGTGCCAACCATCTCAGTGCATCGGGATACGTCAGTTGTTCATGCCTCATGACAAACCCTACACTGTCACCGCCCTCGCCACATACGAAGCAGTGGCAGGTGCGTCTTGCCGGTGATACATAGAACGATGGCGTGTGGTCGTTATGGAACGGGCACAAGCCTCTATAGTTCGCTCCCACTTTCTTCAGTGAGACGAACTCAGACACCACGTCAACTATGTCGGCGGCATCCTTTATGCGTTCTATGGTAAGTCTGTCAATCATTATTCAAAGTTATGAGTTATTCCACTCTCATCTCCCTCTTTCCTTCGGCAAACATCACAGTGACCATGTCGTCTTTCTTCAGTTGGCTGGCGTCTTTCACTGCGTGTCCCTTGTGCAGGGTTATGCTGTATCCTCTCTTTAATATATTGACGGGGTTGAGAGCCTCTGTGCGTTGCTCTGCCATTTGCAGACGGTGTGTCTCGCCCTGTATTAAGGCCTTTATCAGCATGGGCAACCTGTATGTTATCGTCTCCACCCTGTTCCTTTCGTGTGTCAGCTGCCGGTCAATGGCGACGTTCATTCTGCTGGTGTAGTCGGCAATGCGGCGTTCCTCCCTCTCTTTCCTTATGGCAAAGGCATTACTCATGTATTGCTCTATCCTGTCAAGACGCATCTGCTCTGTCTGCATCCGTGTGCTTACGGCCTTCGCCATGCGTGTGGCTGCGTTGTCTATGCACTCTGCTGTCTGTGCCAGGTTGTCTATGAGAAATGCCGCTACGGCCGTCGGCGTCTTCAGGGCCTTGCATGCCACGAGGTCAGCCACCGACTCGTCGCGTGTGTGTCCTATGCCGGTTATCACTGGCAGAGGGTAGTTGGCGATGTTCTCTGCCAACGCCAGACTGTCGAATCCTGACAAGTCAGTGGTGCTGCCGCCTCCGCGTATAATTACCACGGTGTCAAAGGCGTAGTCACTGTTGCCGTCTCTCTGCCCCTCAAGATACACCTCTTCCAGCGCAGCTATTATTGAGCGTTCCAGTTGCTCTCCCTGCATGACGGCAGGAAAGAGCTTCGTCTCAAACTTGAAACCGTAGTCGTTGTTCTCCAATTGATTCACGAAGTCACCATAGCCTGCCGCCGTGGCACTTGATACTACCGCTATGCGTTTGCAGAACATAGGTATGTGCAGCTGCTTGTTAAGGTCATATATGCCGTCTGCTTTCAGCTTGCGTATTATCTCCTGCCTCCGCCGTGCCATGTCTCCCATGGTGAATGTGGGGTCTATGTCTGTCACTATCCATGAGAATCCATATAATACATGGAAGCTGGCGCTGACGCACAGCAGTACCGACATACCGGCGTGCAGCCTCTCGCCCGTCACGCTCTGGAACTTAGGTGACAGTCTCATCCATGTGCCTGCCCAGCAGCAAGCACGTGCCTGAGCCACCAGCGTACCGCCTTTTCCCTTGCCGTCTATGGTCTCCGTCAGTTCCATATAGCAGTGCCCGCGGCTCTCGTGTACGCTCGCCACCTCTGCCCTTACCCAGTAGGCATCAGGCAGAGTGTACTCCATTGCGTCTTTTACCAACGCGTTAAGTTCTGATAATGATAGGACGGTACGGTTCATAGTTTGCGTATTACAAAGTTACTTCTTTTATTTCATTTTGCCAAATGATAAATTATATTTTCTTGTGTGACTCATTTTTTTTGAGTAACTTTGCAGGCGAAATTAATAATGCATAATGCACAGTTCATAATGCATAATTAATAATGAGATAAATAATAATTAATATTTACACTTGATTCACTCTTCCTTCCTCACTGGGTTGCGCTCCCCCGCGAAACGGGGGAGAAGCGAAGCGGAGGGGGTGTAAAGACCATTGAGGGCTGGGGTGGGTCTCTTTAACACTGTGAATAAGGAAATAGAACGCAGGCGTACATTCGCCATCATATCACACCCTGATGCGGGTAAGACAACCCTCACCGAGAAGTTCCTCCTCTTTGGCGGACAGATACAGGTGGCGGGTGCAGTGAAGTCAAATAAGATACGCAAGACTGCTACCTCTGACTGGATGGACATAGAGAAACAGCGTGGTATCTCTGTGTCAACCTCTGTCATGGAGTTTGACTATACACCACCGACGGCGTCAGCAGACACTGTTTATAAGATAAACATCCTCGATACTCCTGGCCACCAGGACTTCTGCGAGGATACCTACCGCACTCTCACTGCTGTCGATTCGGCTATCATAGTTGTTGACGGTGCCAAGGGTGTGGAGGCTCAGACAAGGAAGCTGATGGAGGTCTGCCGTATGCGCAACACTCCCGTTATTATCTTCATCAACAAGATGGACCGTGAGGGCCGCGACCCCTTCGACCTGCTTGACGAACTGGAACAGGAACTGCAGATAAAGGTGCGCCCCCTGTCATGGCCTATCAACCAGGGCGCGAGGTTCAAGGGCGTATATAATATATATGAGCAGCAGCTCAACCTCTTCACGCCCGACAAGCAGCGCGTCACTGAGAAGGTGAGCGTGGACGTTGCCTCTGCAGAACTTGATGCTCAGGTGGGCGCAGAGGACGCACAGCAGCTGCGCGACGACCTCGAGCTTGTCAGCGGAGTATATCCTGAGTTTGATGTTGATACTTACCGTAGCGGTGAGGTGGCACCGGTGTTCTTCGGTTCAGCGCTCAACAACTTCGGCGTGCAGGAGCTCCTCGACTGTTTCGTAGAGATAGCCCCATCCCCACGTCCTACCAAGGCTGAGGAACGCATGGTGAGCCCCGAGGAGGAGAAGTTCACCGGCTTTATCTTCAAGATTACCGCCAACATCGACCCTAACCACCGTTCTTGCATAGCCTTCTGTAAGGTATGCTCAGGTAAGTTCCGCCGCGGACAACCTTACCTGCATGTAGGTCAGGGCAAGACGGTGCGTTTCTCTTCACCTACGCAGTTCATGGCGCAGCGCAAGGAGACCATCGACGAGGCATGGGCTGGCGACATCGTAGGTCTGCCAGACAACGGCATATTCAAGATAGGCGATACCCTTACCGAGGGTGAGCAGCTGCACTTCCGCGGACTGCCGTCGTTCTCTCCAGAGATGTTCAAATACATAGAGAACGACGACCCTATGAAGGCAAAGCAGTTCCAGAAGGGTTTGGAGCAGCTTATGAACGAGGGTGTGGCACAGCTCTTCGTCAACCAGTTCAACGGCCGCCGCATAGTGGGCACCGTAGGACAGTTGCAGTTCGAGGTCATACAGTATCGTCTGGAGAACGAGTATAACGCCAAGTGCCGCTGGGAACCGGTACATCTGCACAAAGCCTGCTGGGTGGAGAGCGACAACGAGCAGGAGCTCGACAATTTCAAGAAGCGCAAATACCAGTACATGGCAAAGGACAAGGACGGCCGCGACGTCTTCCTTGCCGACTCCGGCTATGTGCTCTCAATGGCACAACAGGACTTTGAGCATATCAAGTTCCACTTCACAAGTGAGTTCTGATAATTCCAATGACATGGATTTGTTCAGAATAGACTAAATGAATTGTCTGAAAATGTTTTCGTAGTCGTTTCCTTATTTGACGACAATGAAGATAATTTCAGGCAATTTTTTTATTCTACCACAGATTAAACTGATTAAACAGATTTAGCTTCGCACCACACGGCTATTACACGGATTATAAACGGATTACATGGATTATTTCTAGGACACCCTGTAAAAAAGAAAAAAGATATTTTTTGAGCGAATGCTGCTTATTTAGAAAATAATATGTAACTTTGCAGCGTAAACGCAATACGAAACCGCAGCAATATTGCATGATAGAAGAATAATAAAAGGAAAAGGTTATGGCAACATTGGTATTACAGATTCCCGACGAAAG
>JAEEGL013888457.1_pt1 | contig 12577 bp, 8 predicted proteins | sample 9134231 | NCBI WGS metagenome assembly JAEEGL01 (sample SAMN16246548, study PRJNA631951) | gut metagenome | biome: gut microbiome; feature: rumen; material: fiber-attached | host: Bos | place: Iran: Karaj | collected 2018-10
ACGGAATCCTGCCGTTCAACCTGGATGTGGACCAGACGTTCATCGCGGCCATCCTGCCCATCATCGGTTACGCCATCAACGATAACGTGGTTATCTTCGACCGTATCCGTGAGAAGAAGAGCCTGCACCCGAACGAGGACTTCCGCACGACCGTGAACACGGCTCTCAACGCCACCCTCACCCGTACGGTCAACACGTCCGTGTCCACCCTCCTCCCGATGCTCGCCATCGCGATCTTCGGCGGTGAATCCATCCGCGGTCTGGCCGTCGCGCTCTGTCTCGGTATCCTCATCGGTACCTACGCGTCCATCCTGATCGGTACCCCGGTCATGTACGACGCCACCATGAAGAACGCCGCGAAGAAGGCGGTCGACACCAAGAAGAAATAATCTTCAAGGTTTGTCAAACAAATAGGAGCTGACTCGAAATCGAGTCAGCTCCTATTTATTATGGAGTCTTGGGAGTCGTTTCTCCCTCTCTCAAAGCGATAGTTCGTCCAAGACCCGTTCGAACCCCACATAGTCCCGGAGGATCCAGAGGACGTATCGGATGTCCACGCATACGCATTTGTTGTAACCCGGGGTGTAGGAAGCGTTGGAAGCGAGGGATTCCTTGTTGCCGTCAAAGGCCAGGCCGATGAGTTCGCCGCGGGCGTTCAGGACAGGGGAGCCGGAGTTTCCCCCGGTGATGTCGTTGTCCGTAAGGAAATTGACCGGGCCGTTGTAACGGGCCACCGCCTCGGCGAAATCGGCCGGCGGGGCGAAATCGTGCGCGTTGGGATTGTATTTCTCCCGGATTCCGCGCGTAGTGGAATACCAGGAGGTGTAAACTGCATCCCAAGGCTCCAGCGAGGACACCACGCCGTAGGTCAGACGCATCGTGGAGTTGGCATCCGGATACTGGACGAGACCTTTGTCCGCACGGTCCCTATAAAGCGCACGCGTATAACGGCGTTGCAGGTCCGTCAGGTCTCCGGTGTGATGTTCACGTTCGTTGAAGGCCGTGATCTTCACTTCCGTGACAAAGTCCATCAAGTCGAGCGGATGGTCCCACAAATAGGCCGCAAGCGCCTTGTAATCGCCGGAAAAGGCCTTCTGCAGGGAATCCTGCCGGGAGCCGATGACTTCGGCCGGAACATGACCGAAATATTCCTCCAGGGCATAGGCGATGAGGTCCTTCTCCACGCGAGGATCCAGTTCGGCGATGCCTCGGCGATAGATTCCGTCACGATCTTCTGCGGACCGGGCATTGGACATCCGGAGCATCGTGGGCGTGACCCGCATGCCGCGGACGATTGTCTCCCGGTAATACGTCTTCTCCCGTTCGACATCCTCGATGGCTGCATATTCGTCAGCCAGGCCCTTCAGGATGTCCGCAGGCAGGTCCCTTTCAAGGGCGCGCTTCTCGTCCACGACGTGGAAACGCTTGAAACACTGTACTTCGCCCTCCTGCATCTCCTGTGTATTGGACAAGGAGAAGAACCAGTCCGAGTACTTCATCCGGACCTCCGGGTCCGTGTCCATCTATTTCCGGACGATTTCCATCTGGCTGCCGCGGAGGCGGTTCGTCACCGGACGTTCCACGCGTTCCTGGTAATCGACCTTGTAGGAACTGCTGTAGCGGTCAGTACGGCCGGGATAGCCGATGACCATCGCATAATCCCCTTCCTTGAATCCCTTTTCCGAAAGGCGGAGATGCCAGGGCGAGTGCAGGGGTTCACCATGGTCATAGATGCGGTACAGGGCGAAATCGGCCTTGTGCTGCGGCCATTCCCAGTTGTCCTCGTCGCCGCCGAAGGCAGCAACGCTTACGGGCGGGGCGCCCACGAGCCGGATGTCGGTGTACTTCTTATACAGGGACAGATAGTACTTCTGTCCAGCCCACATCGCGTCCAGGGAGGCCTCCAGGCCTGTCTGGGCGGCGTATTTCCGCTCCATCAGGGAGGAAATGCGCCGCGAGCCGAAAGGCTGTCCTGCGCGCTGCAATGAATCTTTCAGCGCCTCCACTTCTTCCGTCACGTCCAGGACCCGCTTGAGGAAATAAACGGCCTTTCCCTCCAGCGGGATTTCATCCTTCCGATAGAAGGCCCAGTATCCGTCTTCCAGATAGTTGCGCTCCGGGGAGGACAGGTCGGAAAGGTCACTGTAGGCGCAGTGGTGGTTCGTAATGAGCAGCCCCTCGTCGGAAATCACGCTGGCCGTGCAGTAGAAACCAAGCGATACGATTGCGTCGGAAACCGTGGTCCCCGGCGCATCGGCATTGTATATTTCCCCGGCGGAAAGCTGCAGTCCCCGTTCCTGCATTCTCTTTTCCAGGGCCTGGTTCAGGGCGTGGATCATCCACATCCCCTCGTCGGCGTAAGCGGCCAGGGAGAGGAGCGAAAGAGCGATCAGGAGTGTCAGACGTTTCATCAGTTCTCGTTTCGGATGCAGCGGACCGGGCCGGCGATGCGGTAGCTGACCTTGGTTCCGTTGCAGGTATACTCGGCTTCAGTGGCCTTGTTGGTCATCGACATCAGGCCGTAGAACTGAAGGTTCTTGATGCCGGAAGTCTCGTCTCCGGCCACTTTGTAGGTAACGCCGGCATAGGTGGAGCCACAGAACATGCCGGAAGCAATCTTGTCGGGATAAGCCGAGAAGAAGCCCATGAACGAGCCGGTCGCAGCCTCGTTGTTGCCGATGGAAATGGCACCGAATGCGTCCATGTTGAAACCGTCGGCATTCAGCATGACGATGGAGCCGTTGATTCCGTCGTAGTAAGGAGCCGAATTATTCGTCGCAATCGGCGAAACCGCCTTGCCCACGAGGCCTGTGATGTCATTGATCGTCGGCACGTGCCAGCCCTCCGGACAGATGCCCTGGGCACCTTCCAGTTTCTGGGCGTCCGCGACGGACGTGAGGTCGCCGACCTTCAGGCCCAGGGCGACCTCGGCCTGGTACAGGTAGCCGTTCCTCGCCACGACGGCCGGGTCGGTGGTGAATTCGGCGGCGGTGTGGGCGGCGTTGACCTGGATCGGGGCGAAAACGCCCGCCGTCACGGCCGTAATTTCGGTCGCCGGCGTGTAGCCCTCCGGCAGATAGGCGAGGTTCTGCGCCATCCACCAGTTGCCGTCCTTCATCTTGACGACATCGTATTTGACTCCGTCATAGGTGAAATAGCCCTCCTCCAGGTTCTCCGTGAACGCAGGGCCACCAGTGATCTCGCCACCGTCGCCCCAGTTTTCGATATCGCCGGCCAGGACGACCTTCAGTTCATCCTTGTTCACGACAATGGACACGCTGTACTGTTTGCCGGCCACCAGGGTAACCTCGGAAAGCTGCTGGGCCAGCTCCTTGCCGTCCACGGTTACTTTCACGACAGCCGCGGCGGTCTGGCCGGGGACGATGGCATAGAATTTCCCGTCCTGGGTGTCATAAGCCGTAATGGGCTGCCATTTCGCCCCTTCTTCGACCTTCGCCGTCAGGTCGGCGCCGATGTTGGCAACAGGAATGAATCCCTCGAACACGACGCTTTCAATCCGGGCGCCGGCATTGTTCTTCACCGTGACGACCAGGCGGCTGAGTTGGTGCTTGAAGACCATTGCAACCGCGTTGACGCTCGGTTTGACATTCTCCTTGACCGCGGAAATGAAGTCGGAAGAGGCCGTTCCCTTGGACTGGTCCGTCTGGACGGTAAACCGCGTCGGAAGGGCTTCTCCTTCTTTGTACGGATAATACGCCTTGAGGAGGCTGGCTTCCTCCCGGTCCTCATACCAGTTGAGGTCGCTGGAGAAGGCCGTTCCGTCATAGGTCAGCATCATATTGGTGGCATACTCGTCCGTGGCGCGGACAACGGACAGGCCGATGGCGTCCCCTTTCTCAAAATCCGTCTCGGTCACGCGGGTGATCACCGGTTCCAGCCGGAGAGCGTACGGAACCTGCGTATTTTCAGGGATCTTATTGCAGGCGGCCAGGGTGAGAAGGGCTGCGCCTGAGAGAATCAATGCTTTCTTCATGAGTAATAACCGTTATACTTGTCAATAATTATATGCGAACGTGAGCGTGGCGATCTCCCTGTTCTTGCCGCCCAGGTGCGAGGCCTTGAAAGCACGCAGCCAACGGGCGTAAAGCTGGATGGAAAGCCCCTTGAGAAAGGGTGTGTGCCAGGTCAGGGTCCCGCCGACCCCCATCCGGGGAACCATGCGGTAATCCATCTTCTTGAGCCAGTTCTCCGTCAGCCGGGGAGCCCCTTCTTCCGATTCGTCCGTCAGCCCTTTGTCCTGCCACCATCCCATGCCGGCCGACAGGTCGGTGTCCAGGTCGACTTTGCCAAAGGAAAGGGAGGAGAGGAGTTTTGCCGTCCCGCCGAACTGTTTGATGGAATCATAATAATACATCATCTCCCGCGCGAACCAATGGTTGCCTTCCACTTCGACGGCAAGGCTTTTCAGGGATCCATTGTGGGGAAGGAAGCCGAATTGAAGCGTCAGGGTCCTTTCCGCCCGGTCCGAAAGGGAGTGGAGATCACCTTCCGGAAGGATTTCCCGCAGCTGGTCGCGCTGGCGCTGATAGGAAATGCGGTATGTCTTGTCCACCTCAAAGCCCTCCAGCATCCGTTCAAAGTAGCCCTTCAGGGTACTTCCCGGGAAACGGAACAGGCTGTAATCCGGTTCTCCGGCCTTGCCTCGCTTCCAGGAGATCCCGAATCCCAGGGAGAAGATGGGGCTGTGATACGATTCGAAGAATCCGTGGGACAGTTCCATGACCGGGAACAGGGTCACGGACTCCAACGCACCGTAACTCATTCCTCTGTCGAAGAAAAACTCCTGGTCTGCCTTGGCGCGTTCGGTCCGCAGTTGGACGTGATAGGTGGAAACGATGCACGCATCGTCGTCCGATTCAAAGGTAAGCGTCGGCTCAAACCGCGCTTCCATCCCGAAGGAGGAAAAGGGCGATTCCATCTTCTTCGACGCGTTCATCGCCTTGAAAGAAGCATTGAAACCGGCGGCCCAGATGTCCGAAAGGTCTCCGAGATAGCCGAGTTCCACGCGTCCGGTCTGACGGGACGACGTTCCCGTCGACAGATCCAGAAAGTCCATCGGGAAGTATTCCGGCTCAAGGAACAGGGATGCGCCGTAATGCGTTCCCATCGTCTGTTCCAGGGAAACAAGTCCGGTCCAGGAAGACTTCTTCCCGGAACGGAAAAGCTTGCCCTCTGCCCCGGCCTTCACCAGGGTCTGGGCCGCCTGGGCCGGCTTGAGCCGGCCGTCTTCGACCCCACCCCAGACAGAGACTTGCGTGAGGGGCTCCTTGTTGCCCGAAGTAAGCCTGAGCAGCCCCGTTTCCTGGCTATAGGCAAGGAGCGGGCAGAACAGGCCCAGAATACATGCTTTGATCTTCACCTTCATCTGTTATCGATACTTTTATGTCAAAAATCATATCCGGTCTTCACCGTCAGGCTCCAGCGGTCGGCCCCCGGGAGAAGGACGATGCCGAAACCGTGGAGCCAAGTGCCCTCCGTCTGGAGATATAGGCCCTTGACGGCCTTCAAATGGTAGGTCAGCGTGAGGCCGGCTCCCGCTTTTGCAGTGGAGAAATACTCCATCTTGCGGTCCCAGTCGCCCTGGAGGCGGAAGGGGGCCGTGAGCACGTCGTCCGTGCCTCCCTGGAGCCCCTGTTCCTTCCAGGTTCCGACGCCGCCGTTGGCCCGGAAATTCAGGTCCACGGGGCCGAAGGAGAAGGCCGCGAGCAGGGTGGCCATGCCGTTAAAGCGGTCCGTCCGGTCCTCGTAGGGGTACATCAGGTAGGAGTTCTCGCTCCAGGCGCCACCGTGCAAAACGGCCTGCAGGCGTTTCAGGTGGCCGTTTGGGAACCGGACAGCGTAGGTCAGGTCCAGGCTTCCCCAGGTTCGGTCAGAGACAGCGTTGTAGCCATGGATGGCGGGCGTCGTGATGCCGCCGGAACTCACCTTGTCCAACACCGCCTCCTTCAGCTGGTCGCTCTGGACCTTGAGCTCCAGTTTCAGGTTCTGGCGTTTCCATTTCCGCTCCAGGTTAACCGAGAGTCCGAATCCCGGATAGCGGAACCAGTCGTAGCCCTTTTCCCCCACGGTGCCATGCTTCCAAAGGAGTTCCATCCCGCAGGCGAAGATCGGTGAATCCACCACGTAGGCGAAACCGTTCGTGAATTCCCGGACCGGGAAGACGCCCACGCCGGCCTCGTCCAGGTGGATGCCGTCGCCGTCCCATACCTGATAGGTTCCATAGCGCATACCTTTGTCCAGGAACGCGTGGTACGATTCGTCTGTCGCCGCGCCAACCTGTTCGGCGTCAATCGATTCCGTCCTTTTTCGGAAAATGTAGGAAGCGGAGATGCCCACTCCGCCGCTGACCAGGGCGAACGTGGGTTCCACCTGCAGGTCCATCCCGTAAGTCGTGTGCCGGATATCCTTCCGCTTGGCATAATTGGCCGACAGGTAATCGGCTTTGACGCCGAAGACGAACTCGTCCGTCAGGTTGGTCGCGAAGCCTCCTCCCAGCTTGTAGGTCTGTCGGGTCTTGTCACCCGGGGTGAATTCAACCACGTCCACGGGGAAATAACCCGGTTCCAGGAACATGGACGTGAACATGTCCTTCCCTTCAATCTGTTCGAAGGAGAAGGAGCCCGTGAACGACGTCCGTTCCCCGTGCTGCGTTCCCTGCGCCGAGGCGCCTGCCTTCCACAGCGAAGAGGGGGCGAAAGCGGGATGATAGCCGCCGGCCTCGTAACCGCCGTACAGGCCGGCGCTGCCCCGGCTGCCCGTGACCGGGTCCAGCCGCAGCAGGCCGATGTCCTGGCCCTGCAAGGCCAGTGGCAGCAGCAGGCTAAGGATGCAGGCTCTGTATCTCGCTCTCATAAAAGTCATTGCTTGAATTGTTCGTGTCCATAAGGACTTCGAATCCTTTTTCGGCCGTCGCCGCATCGTCTACCATCCGCCGGAGCGTGTGCCCCTTGAACGTGTCGCTCTGGATCACAAATCCCGCGTCGGCGGCCGGGGAAAGGCGTTTTCCGTTGTTGGAAGAGCGTCCGTCGAACACCTCCACGGCATCCACGATCCATTCGTAAGGGACGACGACGACCCACTCCGAACCGCTGCCGGGCGTCAGCCGCTTCACGTCGGGCTGTTCGACATAATCCGTCGCGGAAATCCCTTCCGTCCGGAACAGGACCACCGTCGGCGACGTGATGGAGAAGGTGTTGGCATTGGACTGGCCCGTCTTGACGACCACCTGCGCATACCGTTCGGGCTTCACCTGGTCTCCCGGAGCCGGATGATAGGTCGGATTCGGGAAATAAGTGGGATTGTAGCAGGCGAACACGTCCGGAAGGTTCAGGTTCACCGACAGGGGATATTCCCGCGTATGGTCGATGGCTCCGCGAAGGGCCACGACGGCATCTTCTCCCGGAGCCAGCGGGAAGGTGTTTCCGCTGCCGGGGAGCTGCCAGACCACCGTGACGATGGGCACGAAATCCGGGAAGACGGACTCTCCCGTAACGGGGTCGCGTTCCACCCAGTGGTTGGCCCCCGTGCTGTTGTACGGGGACAATGTCCCGAAACAGAGACCGTCCAGATATTCCGTTTCCGTGTCGTTGTTATGGATGATGAAGTACTGGTCGCTCTGGTAAGTTCCCTCCTTCGGGGCCTTGCTGCAGCCGCCGCAGTAGATTTCCTTTATCACGAGGCATCCCGCCAGGGAATGCGACAGGAGCAGGTCCACGGTACGGGGTTCCGTCACCACGACCTTGTCCGCGGCGCCGTTGAACAGGTCCTTTCCGGTGCGGTCGCTGCAGGTGATGCGGTAAATGCCCGGGGGAACGTCCCGCTTCGCCAGGCCGTTGGCGTCGGTCCGCATCAGGTACGCGGCACCGGAAGAAACCTCTTCCACCCGGATTTCCGCCCCGTCATGGGCGGCATAGCCCTCCGGATAGACGGCGTTCACCGTGAGCGGCTGCAGGCTGTCCGGCCAGGGGCTTTTGAACTCCTCCGTGCAAGCGGCCGTCAACAGGCACGATCCTATGAGCAGAAACCGTTTCATAATTTGATCCGGCAGGTAAGTCCGTAATAGAAGGTCGGGGTGAAAATGGCACTCACGCCGGTGGCGCGGCTCTTCCGGTACGGACGGGCGTTCGTGAAATTATTGGCAAAGAAGGACAGGGAGACATGGTCCCCGATCTCCTTGGTCAGGCTCAGGTTGGCCGACAGGTACGGGGCATAGCCATCCTGCGCAAAGGTATAGATGTTACCCGAGCGGAGGATGAGCCGCTGGAGGGCGGGATCGGAGGCCGATTCGTCCGTCCAGGGATGGCGTACGCCGTCCAGATCGATGTAGGCGACGGGATAGACAGCCGTGTAACTGTTTCCGTCATAGATGTTTCCACCCGTGGGCTCCAGGCTTTCCCCAGACACCGTAAAAGCCCGGGAAGACAGATTCTGCGCGTTGCGGAGGAAGGTGGCCTCCACCCGGCAGGTCAGGATCAGGCGGACCTCCGGGATATGGGTGATGGCCGTGAGGTTGGCGTCCAGGTTGTCCGTCCGGCGTCCGTTCGAAAGGGACGTTCCGCCGGCGTAGATGCCGGCGTATTGATAGGAGCGACTGGGAAGGCTGGTATGCGACCAGCCGGACTGGTAGTAAGCCGCCTCGTTCTCATCCAGGACGCTCGTATGCGTGTACGCCGCATCCAGGCGGAGGCGCGTCCGGATGGGAGCGATCTCCGGGAAGTCTGCCGTCAACTCCACGCCCGTGCGGACGATGTCGGCCCCGCCCCGCTGCATCCGGCTGCCCGCAAAGGTACGGTCCTCGACCCGGACGGCCATGGGTGTGTAGTATTCCCCCGCTTCATTTCGCAGGTAAACGTTACCAGTTTGGTGGTCAACGACCATTTCCGGACTGGAAGGCATCTCAAAACCGGAAGGAACCTGCAGGGACGTATAAGAGAACGGAACATAGAGGTTCGTAAGCTCATACGGGTCCTTTGTCACATTCCGGAAGAGGGCAAGTCCCACCTTCCACCCCCGCTTCTCGTAGTCGATGCCCACCTCGGCATTCTGGTTCGACTGCCAGTGGAGATCGGGATTGTAAGCCGTCGTGTAGGGGATGGTGTAATAGATGTAGGAAGCTCCCCCTCCATGCGAGAAGCTGAAGGTCTGGATGTCGCGATATTCCTGGCGGGGGAACAGGATGTAGAAGCCCGGCAGCTTGCGGGTGATTCCCCAGCCGCCACGGAGCGAAAGGCGCTCGCTGACATGGTATCGGAGATTCAGGCGGGGCGACAGGGTTTGGAGGTTCCGGTATTGCGTCCCCTCGATGAAAGCACGCTCCCCACGCAGGCCAAAACTTCCTTCCAGACCCTTCCAGGACAGTTTCTCTTCCACATAGACCGCCAGATTATGCATATACGGGTAGTCCGTGTAGGGCCTCGGCCGATAGCCGTTCGCCGCCAGGGCTGGATCCTCGTAGTACTCGCCCGCGCCCACATTGCCGTCCGATTTCCACTGCACGCCGGCCTTCAGCACGCTTTTCACGGCGCCGAAATGGTGCAGCCAGTCATACTTGAGGGAGACGGAGTAGTCCAACTCCCGGGAGTCGGTGATCCGGTCGGCATAGAAAGTGGGCGGAAGGGCGTTCGCCAGGAAATAGCCCTCCTCCTCCGCGTGCACCGCCGGCTGGGACGATCCGTAGGAGTTGTACAGGTGCTCGTGCGTGCGGTTGTCGTGGTAGTAGACCGACCCCTCCAGGCTCAGGTTCGTAATCCAGGACCGGTTCAGCAGCCAGGTGGCCTTGAAATGCGGGGCCAGGAGGTTGTCCCGCGCTTTCGCGTATTCCTCGGAGAAAGCGTCCGGGTCGTCCTTGCTGTCCATGCCGCCGACATTGCCGGAAATCCCGGCCTCGAGCCTCAATGCGCGGGCAAAAGTCCGGCTGTATTCCGCCGTAAAGCCGCGGCGGGTATAGGAAGTATAGGGGGACGTCAGTTTCTGCGTCGCCCGGGTCCATTGTCCGCTGAGGTTCAGCACGCCCTCGCCGATGGCCACACCCTTGGACACGGAAACGTCGTAGGTGCGCGGATTGACCGAAAAAGAGGCCTGTACGGGCGTCCGGCCCTTCCGGGTAGTCACCCGCACCATCCCGCTGCCCAGGTCGCCGTATTCGGCCGAAGGGACGCCGGAAATGACTTCTACGGATTCGATGTTCTCCACCTGGAGGCTGCGCGTATCCACGCCGGCGAGACCTCCGAAGGCCGCGTTGTCGCCCAGGCGGACGCCGTTCACCTCCACCGCCGTGCCGAACGCGGCGTTGCCGGCGGACGTTCCGCCGCCCCGAACGGTCAGTTCCGAGGCGGAAGTAAGGTCCGGGTTGGCCGTCTTGCCGCCCGGCATCAGGGCCGCGATGTTGGAAAGACCCGACACCTGCAGGTGCTCCAGGGCAGTCCGGTCGATTTTCCGGGTGGTATTGAGGTTCTCCTTAGACTGTTCGGCCGTCACCACGACCTCGTTGAGGGCCAGGGTCTGCTCAAAAAGGATGATGTTCAGCCCGTCTATGGCCTTGCTTACCTTGAGTTCCTGCACTTCGGAGGCATAGCCGAGGCATTCGGTCTCCAGCCGGTAGGTCCCGGCCTCCACGGCATCAAAGACGAAGCGGCCCTGCGCGTCCGTGACGGCCCAGAGGTAGTTTTCGTCCAGATGCAGGACGGCTCCGGGCACCGGTTCGCCCGCGGCGTCCGTCACCTTACCGCGCACGCGGAAACCGGCCGCTTGGGCAGCAAAGCCCGCGGCCAGCAACAAGATCATGCACAGGAACCGTCTCATACCGATTACAAAGTTAAAATTTTTCTCTGCAATCGGCAATCCCCAGAAATGGGGAATCAAACACCCTGATAGACGCCTTCGAAGAGGATGGTGCCGGATTCCTGTTCTCCGATGACGAAAACGAAGGGGTGATCCGCAACGAAGCTGATCACCTTCCCGGGCAGCGACGACTTCTCGGTCATCTCCACCACGGTGACGGCGCCGGCCTCGGTGCCCCATTCGGCCACGGTCATTTTCGCCTTCTGGAGAACCCGGCTGATGTAGAAGCCCGGGGTGGGCCCGTCGAACATCCCGTCGAACTGGGCCTCCTTGCCGTCAAAGGCCCGGCGCATGCCCAAAGCCTTCAGCGCGCCGTTCAGCAGGAAGTCGCCCGACACCTCGAACTTAGGCATCTGCAGATGGACTTCCGCATCCTTTTCCATATTGGAAATCAGTTTGTTCCACGAAATCTCCGGCAAGGCCTCCACCAATGCGTCCAGCCCGTCCTTCGCCTTCGGCAACAGGATATAGAAGAAGAATTTTCCAGATGCGTACGGCAACGCCACGACCTCGTAATTTCCCTTGTCGACATAAGGGAGGTAGCGGGAGGTGGACATGAAGGGAACCTTTACCGTCGAGCCGCCGGCCTTATAGAAGGCGTCTTCGCGGGTGAAGTCACTGTTGAACATCGGATTCAAGTCGCCCCCCTCCCATTTCGCCTTGAAATAAAGCGCATTCATCAGGAAGGCGACGGCGTTCGGGTCCACGTCCTCCAGCATCGGGTCGATGAGGCCATCGGTATTGCGACGGGCCCACTCGTTGACCTGGGCGAGCACCTTGGACTTGTCGTCGAACGACATGCTGGTCGCAGGAGCGTAGTAATACTCCCGCAACACCTTCCGGAAAGATTCCTTCAGCGGGTATCTGTCCGTCGCCAGCAGGGCGTCGGCCATCTTCAGCGTGACGTCCAGGTCCAGGGCAGGCAGCTGCTCGAGGAGGATGTGCGCATATGCATTCAGGGCGCCCATCCCTTCGTGGCCGTAGCCGAGAACGTCCAGCATTTCCTGCTGCGTCTCCCCTTCCGCACCGTTCGCCGTCATCGCCAGGGCCATCTGCAGGCTCAGGGGAGAGCAGACGAAACTTCCTTTGCTCTCTTTGGAAATCTGCTGTAAAATCCTGAAGGACATTTTGTTCCCTTCCTGAATATACCCCTTCTGCCGCTCATCCAAGGTCATGCGCGTGAGGGCCTGCGTCGGCTTGGGCTGTTCGATGTCGAACGCTTCGTCCAGCTCCACGGCAGGTTTTTTCGTACAGGCAGCCGCCGCAAGGGCCAGGCCGATGATAAACATTGTCTTTCTCATGGCTTCAAACGGTTTATATGGAAAACCCGCTCCCTTGCGGAATCTTGCACCGAACCCTACAGGTTCCGCAGCAGGTTCGTCAGGGAGACTGTCCTGTCGATCATGGCGCGGAGATCCTCGATCTTCACGCGCTCCTGGGTCATTGTGTCGCGGTCACGGACCGTGACGCAGCCGTCCACCAGGGTGTCGTGGTCCACGGTCACGCAGAAAGGCGTGCCGATGGCGTCCTGGCGGCGATAGCGCTTGCCGATGGAATCCTTCTCGTCGTACTGGTAGGAGAAGTCGTACTTAAGCTCGTCGACCACCTTCTGGGCCACCTCGGGCAGACCGTCCTTCTTCACGAGCGGCATCACGGCCACCTTGATCGGGGCGAGCGGGGCGGGAATCTTCATCACGACGCGCTCCTCGCCGTTCTC
>JAEEGL014394728.1_pt1 | contig 12577 bp, 11 predicted proteins | sample 9134231 | NCBI WGS metagenome assembly JAEEGL01 (sample SAMN16246548, study PRJNA631951) | gut metagenome | biome: gut microbiome; feature: rumen; material: fiber-attached | host: Bos | place: Iran: Karaj | collected 2018-10
GACGGCGGTCTTCTACGGCGACGCCTTGATGCGCCAGGGGCGCTATGCCGAGGCGGCCGGGCAGCTGGAGCTGGCCCTGCAGCACGACAGTTCGCGCTACGAGGTGTGGGAAGCCCTGCTGATCAGCCTGACCGAAGTGCCCGATCGCGAGGAGGCGCTGGCCGACTATGCCCGACGGGCCGAACACCTGTTCCCGATGCACACACTGCCGCACCACCTGACAGGCCTGACGGCCCTGCGCCACGAGCGCTACGACGTGGCCGTGGAGGCGTTGGAGAAGGCCGTCCGATGGGGCTTCAACAAGGGCTACCTCGAGGCCGAAACCTACGGCCTGCTGGCCGAAGCCTACTACCGCAGCGGCAAGTACAGCCAGGCGTGGCAGACTTTCGACCGCTACCTGGCCCTGCGACCCGACGACTGGGTGACGCTGAACAACTACGCCTACTACCTGGCCGAGCAGCACACCGACCTCGAAAAGGCCGAGCGCATGAGCCGCCGCACCGTCGATGCCGAGCCGCAAAACGCCAACAGTCTCGACACCTACGCCTGGATACTGCACCTGCTGGGACGCGACGCCGAGGCACTACCCTATGCCCGTCGCGCTGTAGAGCTCGACCCCTCGAACCAAACGCTCAGGCAACACTTGGAGGAAATCGATAAATGAAACACTATAAAGTACTGGTATTGCTGGCGGTACTGCTGATGGTGGGCTGCCATAGCAGCAGGAAGGCGGCGCGGACGGCGGTGGCCGACACGGTGCCTGCCGAGCCCGAGGTGGCCGTCGAAGCTCCCCAACGCCAGTACATTGTCGTCAATTTCGAAGGCGAAGTGGAGGGTTTCAACGTCGTGGGACAGCTACGACTGGCCGAAGACAGCGCCATGTGGGTCTCGGTCAACAAGGTGATCGAGGTGGGTCGCGCCATGGCCACCCCCGACTCGCTGTGGATGAGGTCCTCCCTGCTGGGACGCAACGACGCGCTGGACTACGCCACCCTGCGGCGTCAGACGGGCGTCACCATCACTTTCGACGAGATGCAGCAGACCATCCTGGCCGATGACGCCGAAGCCCGACTCGACGCCCTGGCCCACCGGCTGGGCGTCAAAGCCACGCTACGCATCACCGGTCGCCGCCGCGTGGAACGGCTCTCATTCCCTTATCCCAAACCCATCAAACGATGAAAAAGAGACTACTGATACCGTTTATAATCCTGCTGTTTCCACCGGTAGCCGGTGCACAGGACACGGCCGAGGCCATTGTGGGCCGTTATCTGCGGATGCTCAACTACCAAGCGCTGCCTAAGGACAGCACCCTTGTCGTGGAAACCACCATCAGTTTCTTCGGTAGCAGCGACACCCTCCGGATGCGTCGCTGCTATGCCCCGGAAGGAATGATGCGCGTCGAGCTGTGGCAAGGCGACAGCCTGACGACAGGCTACTGCACCAATGGCACGACGAGGTTCCGCAAATACATGCCTTACATGCAGTGGTGGGACAACGTATCCGACTCGTTGCTGGAGCGCGACATGCTGCCCTACGACTTCCGAGGACCGTTGTACAACTGGCGTGAGCAGGGCATCACACTCGACTACCGTGGCCAAAGCAGTTTCAAAGGGCAGCAGCTGCAGGTGGTGCGCGCCCGACAGAAAGACCACTACACACGCCTTTATATGTTCGAGGAGCAGAGTGGTCTGCTGGTCGTCATCCTCGAGGAAGACGACCTGCCGGTCGACGACCGACCCTACCATCGCGGCCGTATCAGCCCGATCCAGTACAAAGTCCTGCACGAATACCTGCCTGTGGGTGAAAGCCTCGTGCCGTCGCAGGAGAGTTTCATGCGCGATAACAAACTGACTGTCATGAAGAGTACGGCACACTTCGTGCCACGCGACCCGCTATTGTTCAACCAAGACTGACGAAATGAGCATCTTCGACAATCCCGACGAATACTATATGCGCGAGGCTCTGCGTGAAGCGCGTGCGGCAGCTGCCGAAGATGAGGTTCCCATCGGGGCCGTCATTGTCAGCGACGACCGCGTCATAGCCCGGGCACACAATCAGACCGAGCGGCTGCATGATGTGACCGCCCATGCCGAGATGCTTGCATTTACGGCTGCCGAAGAGCATCTGGGGGCCAAATATCTGCAGGAATGCACACTCTATGTCACCGTCGAACCCTGTCCAATGTGCGCCGGTGCAGCAGGATGGACGCAGGTGGGCCGCATCGTCTACGGCGCCACCGACCCTAAACGGGGCTATTCGTTGCTGACAGGCCCGGTGCTACATCCACGCACCGAGGTCACAGGTGGCGTGCTGGCCGACGAATGTGAACAACTGATGAGGGATTTCTTCAAAAACAAACGATAACGAATTACACATTAACACATTCAATATGAAACCAACACTACTAGTTCTTGCTGCCGGTATGGGCAGTCGCTATGGCGGTCTGAAACAGATGGACGGCGTAGGCCCTCACGGCGAAACGATCCTCGACTACAGCGTCACCGATGCCATCCGTGCCGGTTTCGGCAAAGTGGTCTTCGTCATCCGCAGCTCGTTTGCCGAGCAGTTCAAGCAACACGTCAATGCCGACCATTACGGCAACCGCATTGCCGTAGAGTATGTCTATCAAGAGCTTGACAAGTTGCCGGCGGGCTTCAGTGTCCCCGAAGGGCGTGAAAAACCCTGGGGCACCAACCACGCCATCCTGATGGCCAAAGATGTCATCCACGAGCCATTCGCCATCATCAACGCCGATGACTTCTACGGCCGCGATGCATTCGAGGTCATGGCACGTCATTTGGCCACCCTCGATGGGACAGAAGGGCGCTACTGCATGGTGGGATACCGCCTGGAGAACACCCTGTCGGAGAACGGTACCGTCAGTCGTGGTGTCTGTGAGACCGATGCTCAGGGACTGCTGGTCGGAATGACCGAGCGTACCAGCATTGGACGTACTGATGATGGCATCGCCTACAAAGACACCGACGGCTCCATGCATCCACTGGCAGCCGACGCCACAGTCAGCATGAACCTCTTCGGCTTCACACCCGACTACTTTGCCAAGAGCGAAACACTCTTCGTCGACTTCCTGAAAGAGCATGGCCAGGAGCTCAAATCTGAGTATTATATCCCCTTTGCAGTCAACACATTCATCCACCGCGGTGAGGCTACGATGACCGTACTCAAGACCACGGCACAGTGGTTCGGTGTCACCTACAAGGAGGACCGTCCCATGGTGGTGGCACGCCTCAAAGCGCTGCATGACCAAGGAGTTTATTGATTTCGTAAGAAATCACGAGGACGATGATACCGCGCGGTTGCTACTGAGTGCCGCGCGGTATCCTGATATTGACGTACCCTTGGCGGTACAGCAAATCGAAGGCCGCCGGACAGCAAGAGAGAAATGGCCGTCGTTGGCCTCGCATGACGACTACCTCTACCCTCCCCGACTGAACCGCGAGCAGGCTTCATCGGAGGCTACAGCGCACTACAAGGCGGCGATATTGGGCCCAACAGGTCGTGTGGTTGACCTCACCGGAGGTATGGGTATCGATACCATGGCCTTGGCCCAGTCAGCCCATGAGGTGGACTACGTGGAACGTGACCTAAACCTTTGTCGTTTGATGGAGCACAACTGCCGAGCTATGGGCCTGAGCAACATCCGATGCCACTGTGCCGACAGCTTGGAATGGTTGGTAGACAGAGAACCTTACGACCTAATCTACATCGACCCGGCCCGACGTGGTGCGTCAGGCCGCCGTGTGGCCGCCTTTGAAGATTGTACTCCCAATCTGCTCAACGCCATGCCCATGCTAAGACAGAAAGGCCGACAATGGCTGGTCAAAGCCTCGCCAATGCTCGACATTACGCTGGCGTTAAAACAACTCCAAACCGTCGACGAAGTACACATCGTGGCCCTCAAGGGGGAGTGCAAAGAGGTGCTCTTTCTTGCCAAAGGCGGCAGCGACACCACCGTGCACTGCGTTGAGCTCGATTCCGAACATCAATTCCACTTCACTTTCCAACCCCATGAAGAGGCTAAGGCTACAGTCAACTACGCCGACACCATCAGTACTTACCTTTACGATCCCCATGCCGCCCTGCGCAAGGCGCGCTGCTTCCACCTCATTGGCCAGCGTTACGGGCTCTCCCAACTGGCCCCGGATACCCATCTCTACACCTCCCCTACCCTCGTTGCCGACTTCCCTGGACGTATCTTCCACATCGAAGGCGAGGTGTCGCTCAACCGCAAGGCTGTCCGTGAGGTGCTACCCGACGGTAAAGCCCATGTGGTGGTACGCAACTTCCCCACCGAAGCCGCCGCCTTGCGGCGTCAACTGGGCCTCAACGAAGGTGGCGACCGCTTCGTCATCGCCACCACCATCGGCCGCCATCGTGCCGGTTTTCTCTGCAAACAGGTATAAATGAAGGGGTCCGACGGTGCAGGTCGGACCCCTTCGGGTGAATATGTTGGTGCTTGCTAGTTTCTATCAACTACACTTGCTCCATCCACACTGCGGGCAGCTCTTGCAACCACTGTTGTATACCAGCTTGCTACCACAGTCGGGGCACACCTCGTCGGTCTCGGTACCATCCTTGATGTAGCGTTTCAACGCGCGGGCCACACCATTACTCCAGGTGGTGATCGAGTCGGTATCGAAGGTAAGCTTGCCGATGAGTTCCACCACGTTGGGAATGGGCATGCCGTGACGCAGGATACCTGAAATCAGCTTGGCGTAGTTCCAGTATTCCTTGCGGAACATACGGGAAAGGCCCTCGATGGTGATATGGTAGCCGTCCTGGTCGGTGAACTGGAAGTCGTAGCGCGCATGCTCGTCGCCCTTTTCCTTGACGCGGATGACCCAGCCCTTCTCGACATTCTTGGGCAAAAGGAAGCTCTCGGCACGACCGGTGAAGATTTCGTAGGGACGACCCTCGTACATGCCGACCACAGCAATCCAGTCCTCCTTCTCATTCTTGAAACGCACCACCTCGGCTTCGAGTTTCTTGGGACGCTTGGGAGCCTTGCTCTCGCCGAAACAGGGGTTGTCTTTCTTGCCCTCACTGTTGGAGACAAGGACACCGGTGCGCGAACCGTCGCGATAGATGGTGCAACCCTTGCAGCCACTCTCCCAGGCCGTTTCGTAAATCTTGCTGACCACTTCCTTGGTAGTCTCCTTCGGTATATTGACAGTTACCGAGATCGAGTGATCCACCCACTTCTGGATAGCGCCCTGCATCTGCACCTTGGCCACCCAGTCGATGTCGGCCGAAGTGGCATGATAGTAGGGTGAACGCTCAATAAGCTTCTGCAGATCGGCGTCGTTCATCCGCTTCACCTCCTCCACATCGTAGCCATTCACCTTGGCCCAGTCGAGGAACTTGGGATGGAACACGTTGTACTCCTCGAAGTAGTCGCCGTTCTCATCCTTGATGATCGTCTGTTTTGAGGTGTCCTTGTCGTTGGGATTGATCTTCTTACGGCGCTTGTAACTCACCAGGAAGACGGGCTCGATGCCCGAGGTGGTCTGGGTGCAGATCGACACGGTGCCCGTAGGTGCAATGGTGAGCAGCGCGATGTTGCGACGCCCATACTTGGTCATCTCCTTATACATCTCGGGGTCGAACTCGGCCAGACGGCGTATCAAGGGGTTGTTCTCCTCGCGCTTGGCGTTGTAGATGGGGAAGGCACCGCGCTCACGAGCCATCTCGACACTCGAGGCATAGGCCGCACGACAGAGCTCACGCTGCACCTGAACGGCCATCTCGGTAGCCTCCTTCGAGCCGTATTGCAGGCCCAAGGCGGCCAGCATGTCGCCCTCGGCGGTAATACCGAAGCCCGAACGGCGTCCCTCGAGGCACTTCATCTTGATATTGAGCCACATATTGTGCTCCACCTGCTTGATCTCCTCGCTCTCGGGATCGGCCTCAATCTTCTTGATAATCTGCTCCACCTTCTCGAGTTCGAGGTCGATCAGGTCGTCCATCAGGCGCTGACCTTTGCGGACATGCTCGCGGAAGAGCTCGTAGTTGAATCGCGCCTGGGGCGTGAAGGGATGGTCGACATAGGAGTAGAGGTTGATGGCCTGCAAGCGGCAACTGTCGTAAGGACAGAGCGGTATCTCGCCACAGGGGTTGGTCGAGACCGTGCGGTAGCCGAAGTCGGCATAGCAGTCGGGCACCGACTCGCGGAGGATGGTGTCCCAGAAGAGTACGCCGGGCTCGGCGCTCGACCAGGCGTTGGCGATGATTTTATTCCACAGCGCGCGGGCATCGATCTGTTTGGTCACCACCGGGTTGGGCGAGTCGATGGGGTATTGCTGGACGAAAGGCTTGCCTTCTATGGCGCAACGCATAAACTCGTCGGTGACTTTCACGCTGACGTTGGCACCGGTGATCTTGCCCTGCTCCAACTTGGCGTCGATAAAGCTCTCGGCATCGGGGTGTTTGATGCTGATACTGAGCATCAATGCACCACGGCGTCCACCCTGTGCCACCTCGCGTGTGGTGTTCGAATAACGCTCCATGAAGGGCACAATGCCGGTCGAGGTGAGGGCGGCGTTCTTGACCGGACTGCCACCGGGGCGGATATGGCTCAGGTCGTGACCCACACCTCCGCGGCGCTTCATCAGCTGCACCTGCTCCTGGTCGATCTTCATGATGCCGCCATAGGAGTCGCTACTACCCTGGTTGCCAATGACAAAGCAGTTACTCAGCGACACCACCTGGAAGTTATTGCCGATGCCGCTCATGGGGCTGCCCTGCGGGACGATATACTTGAAGTCCTTGAGCAACTGGTATATATCCTCCTCGCTGAGAGGGTTGGGGTATTTGCGCTCGATACGTGCATACTCGGCAGCCAGACGACGATGCATCATGTCGGGGTTGAGCTCGAAGATACGGTCTTCGTCGCGCAACGCATACTTGTTCATCCATACGTTGGCCGCCAGCTCGTCACCATGGAAATACTCCACCGACGAACGCATAATATCATCCGGCATATACTGTTTCCGTTCGGTCGACTTCACCTGGGGTTCGGTTTCAGAAAAAAGATCGCCCTGCATGGCACAAAACTTTTAATTATGTTTCTATATTACAACAATTTAAATTGACATCCGGTTGCCCGTTTTCGTTTGCTAAATTAGTCAGAAAAGCGTAACCGCGGGCAAATAGTTATCAACAAAAAACCAACCGTTCGGAGCAATCCTTTGACAGATTGGGGGATTGATTGGTTGATAAAATCGGACACCCTTCCACACTGCCGTCGGCACGATCGGCCACGTCGCCGCCCCGGCAACAAAATAAATCGTGCACGACCTATCCGGCACAACACCGAGTCATGTCCGACCGCAGTCGGAGTTGACTCGGAGTTGACTCGGAGTTGTGTCGGACATGATAGGTATTTGACCCTGATTATGTGTCAGTTAGGTATTATTTATACCTATACACTGCTGATTTACAGTACATTAAATACATTTCCACGGTGCGGACGATTCTCCGCCATGGCCGGAGGATTGGGGCGGCGACGGGCGACGTGAGGGGCTGTCAGTGTAAATTAAATCGTGCACGATTGATTTTTTAGGGTCAAAAATGGTGTCGTTTGGAATATTATTTGTATATTTGCAACCCGATAGCATAGGGTGTAATATAATTAAAGAATCATATAGTGAGCGACTTATTGTCACAACTGAACGAACCGCAGCGCGAGGCCGCCGAACAGACCGAGGGGCCGGTGATGATCATTGCCGGTGCCGGTAGCGGCAAGACTCGCACGTTGACCTACCGCATAGCCCACCTGCTGGAGCAGGGGGTCGACCCGTTCCACATTCTGGCATTGACCTTCACCAACAAGGCCGCGGGTGAGATGAAGGAGCGCATTATCAAGCTCGTAGGTCCCGAAGCACGCAACCTCTGGATGGGCACCTTCCACTCGGTCTTCGCCCGTCTGCTGCGTTCCGACGGCTCGAAACTGGGTTATACCAACAACTTCACCATCTACGACACCGACGATACCAAGAACTGCATCAAGCAGATTGTCAAGATACTGAACCTCGACCCGAAGGCATACAAACCCAGTTACGTGGCCAGCCGCATCTCGATGGCCAAGAGCAACCTGCTGGGCCCCAAGGACTACCAGGAGAACCCCGAAATCTACCAGACCGACATCGACTCGAAGCGTCCCGCCATCGGACAGATTTACCAGCTGTACGACCAACGTTTGCACCACTCGAACGCCATGGACTTCGACGACCTGCTGTTCAATATGAACATCCTGCTCCGCGACTTCCCGGACGTACTGCTGAAGTATCAGCAACGTTTCCAGTACATTATGGTCGACGAGTACCAGGACACGAACTATGCACAGTATCTGATTGTCAAGAAATTGGCGGCACGACACCAGAACATCTGCGTGGTGGGCGACGACGCACAGAGCATCTACGCCTTCCGTGGAGCCAACATACAGAATATCTTCAACTTCCGTCGCGACTACCCGACGATGCAGCTCTTCAAGTTGGAGCAGAACTATCGCTCGACCAAGAACATAGTTCAGGCGGCCAACAGTATCATCGGCCACAACCGTGACCAGATAGAAAAGGAGCTGTGGAGCGACAACGCCGTGGGCGGCAAGCTGCGACTGCTGCGCTGCGACGACGAGCGCGACGAGGGCAACCGCGTGGCCGACGCCATACAACACACGCGGTTGGGCGAGGATGCCGACTACCGTGACTTTGCCGTCCTCTACCGTCAGAACTCACTGTCGCGCGCCATCGAAGACGCCTTGCGCAAGATGAACATCCCCTACCGCATCTATCAGGGCATCTCGTTCTACGGCCGTCGCGAGGTGAAGGATGCATTATCCTATATGCGTCTGGCGGTCAACCCCCATGACGACGAGTCGTTGGTGCGCATCATCAACTACCCTGCCCGTGGCATCGGCCAGACGACGATGGATAAAATACGCGTGGCAGCTGCCGACAACGATGTGAGTATCTGGACCGTGCTGGAGAATATCGTCGACTTCAACCTCGGCATCAATAGCGGTACCGTGCAGCGTATCAGCGAGTTTGTCTACATGATCAAGAAATTTGAGGCACAGGTACCCACGGCCGACGCCTTCACACTGGCCAAGCAAATCGTCCACGCCAGTGGCATCATCAAGGCGCTACGCGAGGAAGACGACGCCGAAAGCGCCGAGCGTATCGACAATATTGACGAGCTTCTGAACGGTGTACAGGAGTTTTGCGAGGAGGAAAACCCGGAGGAATCCGGCATATCCCAAGAACCAGAGAAAGCGTTCCGCACCCTCGACGAGTTCCTTCAGCAGGTGCTGCTCTACACCTCCGAGGACAAAGACAAGGACAAGGATGCCGACAAGGTGAGCCTGATGACCATACACTCGGCCAAAGGCCTGGAGTTTCCCTACGTCTTCGTGGTGGGTATGGAGGAGCAAATCTTCCCATCGTTCCTGGCATCGACACGCGCCGAGCTGGAGGAGGAGCGGCGTTTGTTCTACGTAGCTGTGACACGCGCCGAGAAACAGGTGACCCTCAGCTACGCCCAGACCCGTTTCAACAACGGGCAACGCATGGGAGGCGAGATGAGTCGCTTCGTGGAAGAGATTGATCCAAAGTATATTGAGCTGCCACGCAAGGCCGCCTTCCCCGAGGCTGGCACCCTGCCAAGCGCCTTCTTCAATGCCGGTAAAGCCAGTCAGCCAAGCCCTGTACGCCGTACAAGCCCGGCCCGACCTGCCCCCCGCACCGCCGCTGTGCCCAACAGTCCCGCCGCCATCGGTGCCATCATGCCCGGCATGAAGGTGCAGCACGACAAGTTCGGCATCGGCAAGGTGCTGGGCATCGAGGGCAGCGGCGACTCGCGCAAGGCCACCGTCTTCTTCGAAGGGGTCGGCCAAAAACAGCTGATGCTCAAGTTTGCCAAACTAACAATCGTCGAATCATGAGGGTAGTAGTCCAACGTGTGCGCTCGGCTTCGGTCGATATCGCGGGTCGTCGCAAGTCGAACATCGGCCAGGGCCTGCTGATTCTCGTGGGCATCTGCGACGAGGACACCGATGAAGACATCGACTACCTGAGCCGTAAAATCGTCAATATGCGCATCTTCGACGACAGCGAGGGCGTGATGAACTTACCCATCACCGAGGTGCCCGACGGCGGTATCCTGGTGGTCAGCCAGTTCACCCTCATGGCCTCGACCAAGAAAGGCAACCGGCCCAGCTACATCCACGCCTCGCGACCCGAGTTTGCCGTGCCGATGTACGAGCGGTTTGTCCTGAAGCTGCAGACGCTATTCGGCAAAGAAATCCAGACCGGCGAGTTCGGCGCCGACATGCAAGTCTCGCTCGTCAACGACGGACCCGTGACCATCATCATGGACTCCCACCAGCGCGAGCGCTTCTAGGCCTAGATTATCTCACGGCCGAAGGGAGTCAACGCAATGTGCGCCAGCTTGAAATGCTGCTTGCCGAAGGGAATACCAATAATGGTAATGTAGAACAACACCCCGAGAAGGAGGTGCGTCAGCACCAGTTCGATGCCGCCGAAGAGGAACCACACTATGTTCATCACCGTGTTGAGGCAGCCGCTCTTGCTCTCCTTTTTGACCACATTCTTGCCGAACGGCCAGAGGGCCAGCAGGCCAAGCTTGAAGATCTGCATCCCGAAGGGGATGCCGATGATGGTGATACAGAGCATGATACCCGAGAAGAAGTAGCCCAGCGCCACCTCGAGGCCTCCGAAGAGGACCCAGATAATGTTACCTACGGTTTTCATTTTGTTATAGCGTTTTTGAATTGTGCACTGATCCAACGGGGCTTGCCACGGAAGTCCATGTGGGTCTCGGCGGCAAGACCCGCAGCCTCAAACACGGCGCAGGTCTCGGCGGCTAGGGCTTCGTTTATCTCCATCACCAGCAGGCCGTCCTCGGCCAGGTGCTCTTTGGCGATATTGGCTATTGCCTTGTAGAACCGCAGCGGGTCGTCGTCGGGTACGAAAAGGGCCAGCGCGGGGTCATAGTCGAGCACGTTGCGCCGCATCTGTGCCCGCTCACTGTCGCGGATATAGGGTGGGTTGCTGACAATCAGCTGGTAGCAAGCCGGCGGAAGGCGGTCGTTGAGAATGTCGGCTTGGAGGAAATTGATGGCGGCATCGTTGCTTTTTGCATTCTGGCGGGCCATCTCCAAGGCCTTGGGCGAGATATCCACCGCTGTCACATCAGCCGTAGGAAAGGCTTTTTTCAGCGCAATGGCGATGCAACCGCTGCCGGTACAGAGGTCGAGTAAGTGGAAAGTGGAAAGTGGAAGGTGGAAAGTGTGGAGTATCCAGTTGACTAGTTCTTCTGTCTCGGGACGCGGTATCAGCACATCCGGGCTCACCGCGATGCAGCAACCGCAGAAGTCGGTGTAGCCAATGATATGCTGTATGGGACGGCTTTGCTTGAGGTCTTCGAGCGCCCAGTGGAAGCGTAGCAGGTCGCTCTGGTCGATGGTCTGCTCGCGCGAGGTCATCAGGCGCACCTTGTCCCACCCAAGGAAGGCCTCGCATAGCATCTCGACAAACACACCCACCTCGGCGGCACCGTACTGGTCGTCGAGCTCTTCGTGGAAGAGAGCGACGATATCGCGTACGCGGTTACTGCGGAAACGAAGGTTGCGGGTGTTCATTTGCGGCCAAAGTCTGCGGGGATCTCACCCCAGTTGTCGGTGTCCCACTTGCGTATCTCGGTGGTGTAGGTATTGGTGCGGAGCCAGTTCTCGGCGCGGTGGATGTAGTCCCACAGCTCGGCAGTTGAGGCGTCCTCGGGCAGTTTGCTCTTGCACTGTTTCTGCCTTACCCAGCCGATGGCGTTGACCGAGTCGGAGTAAATGATCTGGTTGAGGTGATGTTTCTTGAGGTAGCTGAGGCCGTGGACGATGGCCAGGAACTCGCCGATGTTGTTGGTGCCCTTCTCGGCGCGGTAGTGGAACACCTGCGTACGCGTGGGGATATAGATGCCTTGGTACTCCATCACACCGGGGTTGCCGCTGCAGGCGGCATCGACGGCCAGCGCGTCGAGCACGGGCGGATTCTCGGTGCCGGGCTTTACGGCGGTCATGCCGTTCTCGTCGATGAGGAACACACTAGAAGAACTAGATTCTCTAGTCATTCTAGTATTGCTCGTAACCACACTATTATATGGAAGTTTTATCGCCGCCTCGGCCTCGGCCATGCTGTCGAAGCCCTTGTACTGCGCCCCCTGCACGCCCACGACCTGCTCCTTGCATGCCTCCCAGTCGGTGTAGATGCCCGGCTTCCTGCCTTGCCACACCACGTAGTATTTCTGCTTCTTCGCCATAGATTTCCGCGTGCAAAGATACAAAAATTTTGCCACATGGAGAAAATGTCGTATCTTTGCAGTCGATTTCAAAAGGAAATCGTCGAAGCGTTATACGCGTTCTGTGTATAGGAACCTGAGAAACTCCAAGTAAAGCAGAATTTGTGTAATGGCTTTCGCTGTTTTAGCGTGGGCTTATTGCATCTTCTCTTTACAAGGTAATTCTCAGGACCTCTATACAGGAAGC
>JAEEGL014666097.1_pt1 | contig 12577 bp, 9 predicted proteins | sample 9134231 | NCBI WGS metagenome assembly JAEEGL01 (sample SAMN16246548, study PRJNA631951) | gut metagenome | biome: gut microbiome; feature: rumen; material: fiber-attached | host: Bos | place: Iran: Karaj | collected 2018-10
AGGCCTTTCTATCCTTTTACTGCCACATTCCATTGTTTTTCATTAATTGTGGCAATAAGTGGCGGTATTTTCTAAGAAAAAGACGGATCTATGACCTACTGCCGGTGCGCTCAGGGTCATAAGATCTCCAACATCACAGCAGCAGATAGAGATTGCTAAATGCATACCCCCCGGAATTATAAGATCAATAGAAACTCTCTATCGCATCCCGGTCAAGGATGCGTATCTCTTCCTTATCCACTTCGATAAGGCCTTCCTTCTGCATGTTCATAAGCTCACGGGAAAGGGAGGGTCTGGCAACGCCCAGGAAATCCGCGAAATTCTCACGGTTCATCGAAAGTTTTACAATCCCTTTTGAATCCGCATTCTCAAGGAAGTATATGGCCAGTTTTTCTTTAAGAGAGGTAGAACTCAAAAGATGGAGCTTCTTTGTCATGGAGAAATTTCTTCCCGCCAGTATCTCGAGAAGATTCCTGGTTATCATCTGATGATGGCCGCAGGCGTTCTCACAAAAACCGTAGAAAAACTTCCAGGGGATCTGCAGCACTCTGCTGTCCTTCATTGCCACGGCATCATACCAGTAATGTGACTGCCCAGCAAAAAGAAAGGCTTCGCCAAAAACATCCCCCGACATGACCGTATAGAGGAGATTCCGCTTACCCGATGCAAAATCCTTAACCAGAGCCATCTCACCTTCCTGCAATAAAAAAATCATCTGCGGCACATCTCCCTGACGGAAGATATATTCGCCTACAGACAATCTCCTGCTCACAGCTCTGGAGCATTTCAGCATCTTATCGATCTCGGCCTGTGCTATATCAGAAAAAAGATCCATCTATGCCTCATTCATTATCCATAAGGGCTACATAGAATTCTTCCATGGTCTCAAGCTGCAGACAGCCCAGACGGCTGGAACGTGAATTGATGGCCATGCCGCAATCCATGTCTATTACATAACAGCCCCTGTATTTTTCGCTGATAAATATCATACCTCTTCCCAGATCATCAAGATGATTCAGTCTCTGGGTAAAGATATGTCCGACTATATAATGATCCCTCTTGTACTGGAAAGGACATTTTTCCTTCTTATCATAGGGATCGCCCATACGGTCAAATATGGATTCCCAGACAATGGTCTCCGCCTCTACGGGATCCGCATTCCTGAGGAAAAGCTCCTTGCCGAATCTACGGTTTATCGAATATGAGTGAGAGATATGGTACTTGACACCGCCCACCTCGATGCGCTTGATGAGCCTTAAGCTCTTAAGATACTTCTCGATCTCATCCTGCTCTTCCTGGCTTAAGCGATAGAAATCCGCGAAGGTATCTTCACCTCCGTTAGCCGGATGTGTCCAGAGCTCATAAGGCGTCAGATGTTCCTCATCACGCCTGGGGTCTATCTTCCCAAGCTTAAGGTCACGCTCATATTCTATCGCCCTTAACATCATCATCTCATGATTGCCGAGGAACATTTCCATGTTCTCCTGCTTCATGATGTACTGTATCAGTTTTATGCCGTCCTTACCACGGTCTATTACATCGCCGTCTATGTACATGATATCCTCGGGCTTGAAATCGATCAGCCGAAGGAGCTTCATGAAGGTTTCGTAATGACCATGAATGTCACTTACGACAAAAGTACGCATATTGATCCCCGTTCCCCCTAATTCATTTCCTCGATGTCCGAAGCATTCACACAGATAACCGGCCTGATGCCCATCTCTTCATTGAGTTTCCACAATGTAAGATGGTCATCTACCAAAGCGTGCCCTTCATAGTTCTCTGCACACTTGTATGAATCCTTTCCGTCGATATGTCCTCTGGAACGCAGACCAAAACTGGAATGCGACAGCACCCTGTCTGCCAAAGCAGCCACATACTGTGAACAGGGCGATGCCTCAACAACCGTCCTTGCTTTGTTAAGTCCCCTTGAAAGCGTAAAGTCGATATCAAAGCCCTGACGTATCTCCTCTATTGAAGGAAGATAAACCTTATCATAAGTGGTCCTGTCAGAGAATGCGGAGATGGGGGTATTTATCTTGGTAACATTAAGGAAGCCCCTCTCCTCTTCCTTAAACGCTTTCTTAATAAAGCGGGAATTGAGCCATGCCCTTATCTCGCTCTCTTCCCAATATATACCACTGCGGATCTTTGAGATCTCGCGGTCGGTCATATCAAGGTATTTCTTCTTATCAAAAGCACGATATTCTATTATGTATTCCGACTGCAGGGTTACCCTTCCTGCCCTGTTCTGAACGATACGCCAGGAAAGCATATTGAACTTGAAGTAACGGTAACCCGATATCTCTTCCTCTTCCTTAACTACATTACGGCGCAAAATGAAAATATCAGTCGAATCCGTGCCCTTTGTCTTCATGACAGGAAGTCTTAAGTATCTTTCACCGTTTACTGTAGCGATATTATCGTCGTCATATTCGGCATATACGATATCGGAAGTAAGCTGTGCCCCGGTGATCTCGTTCATGGGATACTCACCGAACCATACCCTCTCGTTACGGTCCTTCAAAATACGGTTTCCGTTATCTGAAGAAACGATGGGAACGCTCTTCTCATCGGGAGAAATGCCATAGAGATCCTTGTACAGCTCTTCAATGCTCTGCTGTCTGTCCCTGGGTCTCATGGAAAGGCCTTTCATTATAGCCTTTGCCAGCTTCTTATCTATCTGGATGGTATAATTTGCCAGATCCACCAGCTCGTCTTTTTCGTTACGCTCATAGGAAGACTGGGGCACATCACCTGTCATCATACAGTAAAGCGTAGCGCATATGCCGTAGATATCCGTCCAGGGTCCCTGCTCAGAAAGCTTGGAGAGCATCTGCTCGAGAGGCGCAAAGCCCCACTTTCCAAGGAATACCTGCTGGTTGGCAACGCCCATCTTTCTTGAACCGCCGAAATCGATGAGCTTGATGCTGCCGTCCTCATCCATCATTATGTTATCGGGGCTGATGTCACGATGAAGCAGACCGGACTTGTGAAGCTTGCCCAGTATGCTTATAACAGGTTCCATCAGGCTCAGCGATTCCTCTACTGAAAGCCAGCCGCCCTGATCGTCTATATATTTGCGCAGGTTACCGCTCTGGAGATATTCCATGATAAGATAACCTGTATTATTCTGGTAAAAAAGATCCTTTATGGCTACAATACCGGGGAACTTGGAGAACTCCGCAAGGATACGTGCCTCACGCAGATAAGCCTTTGTCTCCTTCTCGTATTCCTCAGCATTGACCTCATCAAGAACCAGGACCGTCTTGCCGTCATCGGCGCGGTCAACCATTTCATCAGGGAAGAATTCCTTTACGGCAACAGGATATTCAAGCAGCATATCATAACCGATATAGGTTATGCCGTAGCCGCCTTTTCCCAGAATGTTTCCTATAAGTATCTTATTGTTGAGGATCGTACCCGGCGTTAACGCCTTAGACCAGGTCTGCTGACCTGCCTTTTCTCTTCCGCAATAAGGGCAGATACCCTCTGCGTCGCTGACCTTCATGCACCGAAGACAGATTTTACTGATTTCTGATCGTTCCATGTATCCCCCAAAAAGAACAAGTCTGAAATTTCACGTTTATATTATACAGTCTGTTTCGACAAATTACCAGAAAAAAATGTAATTTTTCATGTTAATTTCGTCACTCTGCCCTTATAGCCGCAAGAGGGCTTAATTTCATCGCACGCAGCGAAGGGAAAAAGCCTGCCACCATGGCTATAAGTATAGCAAACAGAATGGATACACCGGACAGCCATAAAGGTATGCGTGATATACCGGCCGCACCTTCCTCCATGTAAAATCCCATGGCTTCGGCGCCTCCGCCTCCCAGCACTTTATTTATGACCATGGACAGAAGGTAGCTCAGTCCCACTCCCAGGGTTCCGCCTATAAAACCGATATAACCGGCTTCGATAAGGAAAAGCGCCTGTATATCCCTGATGCGGCAGCCTATAACCTTCATGATACCTATCTCTTTGGTGCGTTCATAAATACTCATCATCATGGTATTGGTGATACCTATGGCGGCCACAAAAAGAGACACGGCGCCTATACCGCCCAGCACGCCCTGGATGACATTCATGCTCTGCATCTCCTGCTCTATCCATTCCGCATTGGTATAGGTCTGGTATCCCATTTCATTGATGATAGCCTGGACCGCCGTTACATTATCCATGCTGTCCACGGAAACTATGATCTGATTATAGAATATCTCCTTATAAGGCTTGCCGTTCTTCCTGGTGGGCTGTCCCGGTATGGTCCTGCCCCTGAATTCACGGCTTAAGGTATTCTTTAATGCTTCGATATTGCAATAGATACTGTAGGAATGCTGGTTCCAGTCATCGACGCCGCCGGCTACAACGCCCGCTGTACTAACGATATGTTTTTTGGGGCTTGGTACGAGCTGCCCGTTTTCATCCGTGTTTCCTGCCTGATAATAACGCTCCGTATCAAATATCGCAAAGATCTGATCCTTCATCCAGTCTACCGGAGGCAGTTCACCGGTCTCCCAATAACCTTTTCCGGACTTTTCATTGTTCATATCCTGAATGATGGCATTACCATAAAGAAACTGAAGTTCAGTTTCCGATTCAGGCAGGGAACCTTCACCCAGATCGATGTTCATCCTCTCCAGGTATCCGGGAGTGACGCCCGAGACATTGCTCCAGGTATAATACCCCTTTGATTTTACGATCACGCTGCAGTTCAGGAGAGGATCCACGGCCACTACATGGTCAAGCGTAGAAAACTGCTCGATCAGATTATCATCCAGATGCCGTTCCTCTTTATCCTTACTGTTGGAAGAGCTCTCCATACCGCCGTCATAATACATCATGCCGCCACCGCTATCCGGCGAATTAACGGTTATCGCCGTAAGGCTTCCGTAATTCTCCATCTCATCAAGCAGGGTCTGCTTCATGCCGATACCGAGACTTATCATGACCACTATCGAAGTGGTTCCTATGACCACGCCCAGTACGGTCAGGATGGTACGCACTTTTCTTTTGAACAGGGACGAAAGGCTCATCCCCAGAAGATCACCGAGTCTCAATGTTTATTCCTCATCATCCTCATCCAGTGAATCAAGTTCTGCCTGGAGAGCCTTAGCCTTCTTTTTCTTTGAAAGTATCACAGCAACAACTATGCCAACCACTACCAGTACAACTATACCGCCGATCAGGATAGCCCAGGGGAATTTCTTAACAGGCTCTTCCATCATGCTGTCATCCCATTCACCTTCATATTCACCGCTTAAATCCATCTCATACACAAAAAGCTGGATCTCCTTTTCAATGGTGGAAACCTGTCCGGACTCATCCTCATAGCTGATAATAGCCTTGATGGTACCGTCATCCTGGGTAGGCATAACGCCCGTTACCATGGAATCAACATTTCCCGTTGCTCCTGGCTCCAGCTTGCCCAGGAAGGAAGATCCTCCGGTAATGCTGTCTCCGACGAATTCAACGGAAGTGTTATAAAGGGTGGTCTTACCCTTGTTATAAATCGAGAACATTATGTTACTGGAGCCGCCAACCTCTACGGATGCCGGAAGCACCTCGGCATCACCGGTATCGACGCGCGCCTCCTGCTTTATAGGGATCGATACGCTGGTAGACGCCTGATAGGGATTATTCTTCTCATCTTCATAAGAAGCATCCAGTTCAACAACATAGGGCTTCTGCGTCAGGTCACTCCTGGCCGTCATCTCTATACTCAGCTCTGCAGTACCGCCGGCAGGGATCTGCTTCACAAATATGGTAGCCGATCCGGAAGTAGGCAGAAATGCCTCGACCACATTGTCACCCGTGCCTTCCTTTGCTGCCTTAAGATCGAACTGTATATTTGAGACCGAAGTGGAAGTCGCGGTATTCTGCACGGTTATGGTCAGATTAAAAGTATCTCCCGCATATACTTCACCGGGATCGGTGGTAAAGCCGGTAACAATGATCCTGGGCGTGGAAGTCTTGCCGCCGTCCTTCTCACCGGGATTTAAGAAGCCCGCTCCGGGAGCACCGGTAACATCCACATAAGAGATCAGATCCGTCTCCTCTACTGCTCCGTCCCTGTAATACTTAACATGAAACTTGATGGGATAGGTACCTGTAAGCGCATCCCCGGAAACCCTGAAATTCCAGCTCACGGGCTGTGCAAACTCTGCTTCCTTGTTGGGATCCGAAACAGGCTCAAGCCTGTATACCTTTCTCACTTCCTGTGCGGTGGTTATATCAAAAGGCCATTTGCTGACATCGGTATCCACCACAGGTGTGATCAGCACGTCCTGTACCAGCGCAGTACCAAGATTGACAACAGAAAAACCTATATTTACGGTCTGTCCGTAAGATACTTTGGGAATAGCCGTGTTATTGGTTATAAAAAGGAACTGCTCTGCACTCTTGACATTGGTCTGCGCCGCAGTGGTCAGATTTGCCTCTACTTCATTTACATAAGCCACCAGCTGGCCTACGGTCATTTCATTTTCTGCAATAAAAACGTTGGCTTCATAAAAGACATGGTTCATCCTTTTGCAGCCTTCCGGTGACAGATCATAGAGCTTTTTAAGAGTCTCCATATGATCGACCAGATAGGCATAAGCCGCAGCCCTGTCAGCATCGGTGGCCTTTTCGTTCTCGTCCTTTGTTACCAGCGATGTAACATCAAAACCTGCGTACACATCCGCTGCCGGTCCAAGTAAAAGCGCCCCGCCCAGCAGAGCCATCGCCAACATCCTGATAAACTTTTTCATTACATTCCCCTCCATATTTCGGGATCTTTTTCCTGTCCGGACAAAGCCCGGGATCCCTTTTATTATTCGCTCTTTTTTACTGCTTTTAACGGATCATACTCCGGCACCACGATCTGCGGCGTCCCGGTATCCGGAGGCGCCTCATCTTTCTTATCCGCCGCCGGCCCCTCCGCAGCATCCGCTATAACAGGCAGTTCTTCCGCAGGCTTTTCCTCTTCCTTTATTGCGGTACCGTTAAGCTCCGCAGTCTGCCTCAGGGCTTTTTCCCTGTTATCCTCTATCTGTAATATCTTTCCGTCACGGATATGGATTATCTTATCCCCGAATGACGCAAGATGATTATCGTGGGTAACCATTACCATGGTCTGGTTCTGCTCATGGGATATCTTCTGTATGAGCTGCAGTACCTCCATGGTGGTATTGGAATCCAGGTTTCCTGTCGGCTCATCCGCAAAGACTATCTCCGGATTCACCACCAGTGCCCTGGCTATACCGACTCTCTGCTGCTGGCCGCCGCTCATCTGCCCCGGCCTGTGCTTCATATACTTCTTAAGCCCCACCAGTTTGAGCATCTTGATGGCGCGGGCTTCCCTCTCCGCCTTGCTGACTCCCTGGAAAGTAAGGGGCATAGCCACATTCTCTATGGCGGTCATATTCTGCATTAAGTTATATGACTGGAATATAAAGCCGACGTGCGCCTGGCGGAAATTCACCAGCTGGGATTCGTTCTTTTTCTCAATATGCTCCCCGGCTATGATGATCTGCCCCTTGGTAGGCTTTTCAAGCCCTGCCATCATGTTAAGGAGCGTAGACTTTCCGGAACCGGAAGTACCGACTATGCAGCAGAATTCGCCCTTCATTATGGAAAAATCCACTCCGTTGAGCGCCCGCACCTTATTGGTGCCTATCGTATATATTTTATAAAGATCCTTGACCTGGATCACGGGTCTTTCCATTTTCAGTTCCCCAAATCTAAAGCATTTACCATATCTTGTTCTTACGGCAACCAAGAACACATTATAAACTTACGGACATAAAAAAGCAAGTTACAATTCTGTAAGAAAAGATTACGAAAACATTAAGCGGCCGCCTGCCCCTCCTGCCACATTCAAAGAAATTTTGCCAAAGCTCTTGACAACGCTGTGGTTTCTGGTATAATGGCGAACTGTTGAGAGCAGAAAGCTTCTGCCACCATAAACGCGGGTGTAGTTCAATGGTAGAATGACAGCCTTCCAAGCTGTACACGGGGGTCCGATTCCCCTCACCCGCTCTGAAAAAAAGCTGTTTCACTAAATAGTGTAACAGCTTTTTTTTACCCTAAAGCAAAAAAACTGCCGCCTTAATGATCATCATAAGGCGACAGTCCATTTTCTCTTTACTGCTTATCGTTACTCTTTTTCAAACTGCCATTCGGGCTTCTTAAAGAAGTCTACCCTGGGCTCTAAGAACTTAGGCTTATGGTTCTTAAGATCCGGCACATATGCGGTGAGGGGCTCCAGTATCAGATCCCAGTTCCATATCTTATCATCAAAACCTATGTAATCACGGAACATCTCGCAGCCGTCCGGCGCAATGGGATGGAAAAGCACTGCCATGACCTTGCAGGAATACCATGTATCCACAAGGAGCTGTCTCTTCATCTCCAGATCGTTATTCTTATCCGCTTCACGGCTTACTGCCGCCCAGTTCTTGTTCACCTCACGTATATATTCATCCAGGGTATAGGATATCCTGTGAAAATCATGATTGTACATATGTCTTTCATAATCCAGCACGTTCTTCTCTGCCAGAGCTTTTATCTTCTCCGACACCTCGCCCTCGGGGATCACGCCGTCAAAGGCTGCCTGGGTGGAATAAAAGCAGGAACGGATCAGACGGTTGTATACATTGGTAAGAAGATTACCTTCTTTTACAACAGGGTCTGCACCCTCTCTCTGATCCTCCGGCAGATATACCTGGGGTTTAAAGCCCGTGCTCTTATTTGAAAGTCCAAGGCTTATAAAGTGCATGCGCAGCTGGTCTACGGAATAATGCGAAAGCAGTTCCGCCGCCATAGGCGGCTTGATATCCGAGCTGCTGCTGGCCTTGGTATCCATAAACAGTATGTGGCGGTTGGGAATGATATGGGGCGGTCTTACATTGCCCAGAGCATGGAATATACCCATCTCCGCGATGGAATAGAAATAGATATTATCCTCTCCGATGAACTGGTATACCATGGAATCTTCATCATTCCACCACTTCTGCCATTCTTCCTCATCAGCTCCCTTAGAAGCCAGATAAGCCCTGGTAAATGAGATGGGCGCCCAGAGTGACTCCGGCCATACCCAGAAGGTCAGATCCTTCTCCCCTTCTTTTTCCGGAACAGGAACGCCCCATTCAACATTTCCCGACAGACGGAAAGGTACCAGGGTCTTTCCTGCGGTATAATGCACTCCTGCTTCTTCCAGCACCTTTCTTGCCACATCGCGGTCATCAAGGGACTTGAAAACGCATAACAGTGACTTTCTCTTCTCTTCATCTATAAGCTCATGCTCAGGGAATTTAGCCAGGAGCGCATCCTGGTCCTTATCCTCAAGATATTTCTTGGGTATATGTACGGCGGGCTTATTTAAAAATTCATCAATGATCAGCATCTCAAACTTGCGCCTGTTGGTATTTGCGCGCAGCTCATTGATGCAACCCTTAAGATAATCGATGTCATCCTCCAGCTTGTAATACCAGTTGGTAACATTTACAAAAGAAGGCTTCTTTCCGGAAAGAACGCTGACGGGATCGATTAGTTCGCTGGGCATGTACTGGTGTCCCAGTGAGCACTCGTCCGCATAGGCCTTTTCACTGCAGCAGCCTTCGATGGGACAGCGTCCCACAACCTGTCTGCCGTTTAAGAAAACTCCAAGCTCATCATCAAAGAACTGGGGAGTGGAGAGTTTTTCCAGATAGCCCTTTTCATACAGGGTATTAAATACCTCTGCCGAAGTCTTTGTGTGCATCTTACCGGCTTCGCCCAGTGCGGAGGCTGCAAACAGATTGGGACTGATCCTGTAATCATCCAGGGTCTTCTTCTGCTTTTCGTGATTGGAACGCACATAATCCTCTAAGGATTCCTGATAGCCCTCTTCCTTAAGCTTTCTGTAGCTTTCAAGCGCAGGTGAACCGTAGCAGTCCGTTCCGGAAACAAAGATGACGTTCTCCTTGCCTATACGGTCGCGCATAAATCTTGCGAATACATCGGCATGCACAAACATACCGCCTACATGTCCGAAGTGCAGCTCCTTATTGCCATAGGGCATACCGCCCGTTATGACGCAGCGTTTCGGAAAAACAGGTCTTTCATCAGGTCTTATCCTTTTATCGTACATATCTCTTTCCTTTCGTTTTTAAAGATCAGGCTACATTATATGCGCTGGCGTCCTGCTTTTCAAGGCTTATTTGCTCTGCGCCCTGTCATATGCGATCTGTTTGAACAGATTATAGAGGCCGCTTTTGATGGCGGTATTGTCATGATCCGCCCCGTTTATCTCATACCAGATATGCTCCGTCCCGTTAGCTGTCAGTATCTCATGATAGGATTCCGGATACTTTCCCACAACCGAATCCTTTGAACCGCAGCAGATAATAAACACCTCCGGTTCTGTAGCCCCCTCCGCAAAATGCATCTCACTCTCCTGCATCTGCCCTGCATGTGTCATAAACTTATCCGTGGCGGGCACGATTCCGGGCGCTGCAGATATGGCACAGACATAGCCAAAAATCTCCGGCTTCTGAAGGGTTATGAATATAGTCTCACGTCCTCCCATGGAAAAGCCTGCCAGGTAAGTATTCTCCCTGCCTGTAAGAACGGAATAGCTGCTCTCGATATGAGGCATCAGATCACCTGTCAGATCATATATAAACTCATCATAGGGTTTAACGCTTTCATTATCAAACGCCGGCTGCTGCGCAGCATCCTTTGCCGCATACATATTGGGGCAGACTATTATGGTTTCGTCTATCAGCCCGTCAGCCGCCATATTCCCGGCTATCTCCTTTATCTTATTAGACGGATCGCCGGAAAAAGAGTATTCGTCACCGAAGATACCATGCAGAAGATAAAGCACAGGATACTGCTTATCCTCACTGTAGTCCGCCGGAAGAAGGATGCTGTAGCCTCTCTCCATGCCGCAGCTCTCCGAATAATAAGTTCCGTGGGTAAACTCCCCGTAGTCCAAAGCTGAGCGTGTGTTCGTAACATTCAGGGGGCAGAATTCAGATATCTCATCGTTCAGTTCCTCCTGCGCAGCCTCCTCTGTCTCTGTGGGAGCTGCTTCCGCAGTGTCCCCGCCGGCTGCTATGCCGCCGGCAAAACCGGCCTTCTCCTCTTCGCTCATCTGCATGTCTGCACCGGCAGTCATGTTGTCCTCCATCATGTTCTCCTCCGCACTGTCAGTTTTTATGTCCCTTACTTCTTCCGCCGCTTTCTCCTGTCCGCAGGCACACAACATCGCTGCAGTCATAACAGCCGGTATCAGGCGCGCCGGTCTTTCCTTTAATCTCATGTCTCAGTCCCTCACGTAATAATGGCGCGCTATCCATTTGCAAAGCCCGGGAAGGCCCGGGTATACGATACGTTCGCTCATATTCAGCTGGTCCAGCATATCCCTGATGCGCCAGCGCAGATCCTTATTGATTATATACTTTATGGTATTCTCCGTCTTCCTGTTCAGGAAATCCTCGATATCATCGATAGCCATGGGAACCACGCTGAAGAAGGAATACTGGTTTACTATACGCTGGTTTATGGAAGGGGGCTCCATCACCACCATGGCGCTGTCCCCCATATCCTTGTCATACTGCTTTAAGCTGTTGCCTGTAGCCTCTGCCAGCGTATCCACAGAAAAGATGGTAACCTCCTGGCGCTCTACTATGTTCCTGTATTTTTCCGGAAGATGTGATACCATCTCCGCCATATCTATCCTCCAGACGCAGCAGTCGTGCTTATCCATCTCCTTAAGATCCGTCTCGCTCATGGCAAAATGCAGACCCACAAGCGCAGAATGTGTCCAGTCCAGCAGACGCGTCGGCAGACCGTTATGCTGCCCTTCTATCATTTGTCTCCATACGGACTGGCCTATGGACGGATCGCCTATTACCGCGTATTTTGCAAAGTTCTCAAGTATAGCCGGCTCCAGCCTGCTCTCCAGTCCCTTACAGTTCCGTGAAAGGGAAGTCTTCATCTTAAAGCTCGAATCAGGCATGCCGCGGTAAAGATAGGAACTGCGGTTCCTGTTAAGATCCTTTCTGAAATCCTGTTCCGTAAGCAGCGGCAGCAGTTCATCCAGATCGTTTATATAGATTTCTTTTATCATTTCCCGCTCCCCTTTATCATCTTAAGCAGTTCTTCCTTCTCGATAGGACGCGAATAGAAATATCCCTGAAAACTCTTAACATCATATTTGTTGAGCAGATCGCGCATATTGGCATTCTCGATACCTTCAACGCAGACATTTGCCCCAAACAGCACAGCTACTTCCGTGAAGCTGTTGACCAGGCAGCCTTCCTTTTCATCTTCTTCGATATTCTGTATAAAGCTCCTGTCGATCTTTATGGTATCGATGGGTATGTTCTTGACCAGGCCGACTGAAGAAAAGCCTGTGCCGAAATCATCCAGAGCCACCTTCACTCCGCCGGCTCTCAGGGTCACCACTGCGTTTCTCAGCAGATCCATATCCAGCAGACGGCAGCGCTCCGTTATCTCAAGGCACAGATGCTCCGGCGGATACTCAAGCTCATTCAGTACAGTCCATACGGTATCGGTAAAATCCGCCTGCTCAAGCTGCGCGTAG